>JACCDV010690951.1_pt1 | contig 23218 bp, 24 predicted proteins | sample 7446131 | NCBI WGS metagenome assembly JACCDV01 (sample SAMN15323448, study PRJNA562643) | freshwater metagenome | isolation source: river surface water | place: USA:Blue River Watershed | collected 2017-08-17
CTTCATTGCGTTTGCGGGTCTTGCCATAAGAACCCATTGCGCGTTTTCCTTTTGCTGTTTTTTTGTCTCCTTTTCCCATAAGTGTTTGTTTATGATACGTGTACACTCAAAGTTATCAAACTTTTTTAAATTCTTCACGAAATTTTTGAGCAAGTTGAGGACCTCCATTTAAAATGCGTTCGCACCAAGAAATTTTGAGTTCAGTTTGTGCTGCAGGGCTCAATAACCAATCAATTGAACTGGCTTCTAAACGCGTTCTTAAGGCACTTAAAACAAGTGCTGCCGATACAGATAAATTGAAACTTTCGGTAAAACCGTGCATCGGTATGTGTAAAAAGGCATCTGCGTTGGCGCTGAGTTCTTGAGAAATACCATGTTTTTCAGCGCCAAAAAACAGCGCTATTGGCTGGGTTAGGTCGATGTTTTGAGGTGTGCTTGCGTTGATATGCGGACTCGTGGCTACGATTTGGTAGCCTTTTTGACGCAGGTGTGCAATGCTGTCCAAAACGGGTTCGGGTTCTTGCTGGTGCTGCACTACATCTAGCCAACGGGCAGCGCCTAAAGCGATGTCTCTTTGAAATTGGTAATTGTTGTTCTTTTCGATGAGGTGCAATTCTTGAAAGCCTAGGCAATCCATAGTGCGCATGATGGCCGATGCGTTGTGATCTTGTTGTATGTTTTCCAGCCCTACAATCAAGTGTCGACTTCTTTGGGGTGCAATTTTTTCAAAAAGTCCTACCTTATTTGGCGTAATGATTTTATAGAATTCTTCTAATACGTATGCGTTTTCAGTCATGCATTAAATCAATTTGTGCATCAAAAAATGTTGGATTTCACCAAATAGCAGGTGAGAAGGTGCATCGAGTTGGTAGCCTAGTTGTTGGTAAAAGGGTAGTGCCACTTCTCGGGCGTGCAAAATGATTTTTTGAATGCCCCTTTCTTTAGAAACGCTTTCCATTTCTTCCATAATTGCTTTTCCAATTCCCTTTCCTTGCTGCTCGTCAGCCACTGCCATAAAGCGAACTTGAGTGGTTTGTGGATCCAGTAAATCTAGTCGGCCCACGCCGATTATTTGGTTTTCGGCTGCGAAAAAGGCAAAGTGTTGGTGCAGATTTTCATCCGGAGTTTGTTCACTTCCAGTAGCTTGACCCCATGGTGCGCGCAAGACGTCATAGCGCAGCTTGAAATAAGCTTGCCATTCAGCATCAGTTTGTGGGCTTCGAATCATGTCTCAAATTTAAAGGCTATTTGCGAAACGCGTTGGGTATTTTGGCTATTGATTTGTTCTTCCCGCACCAAACTAAGGGCATTCGGGTTTGTAAAAACTTCGTCGAGTGCTTTGATTTTCGCTACTGGAACATTAAGATCTAAGAGTGAAGAAATGATTTCTGAACAAGTTTTCATGGAAATGGTACTTGCTATGTAATTGAAAAGCACCTCTCGGTTTTTTACTCTTTCCATATTCGAGCAAAAACGAGGATCCTTAGCAAGCTCATTTAGACCTAGGTACGAAACAAGTTTGACAAAATGTTGGTCAGAGCCAATGGCGAAGGTGAGCAATTGACCATCTTGCGTTTCGAAAATTTCGCCATATGGGGCAATGTTCGGGTGCAAACTGCCAATGCGCTGCGGAATTTGTTGTTCCATCAAGAAATTCGAAGCCTGATTGGCCAAGCTGCAAATAGCGGCGTCGTACAACGAAACACTCACCAGCTGACCCTTTCCTTGCTCGCGTTGCAAGAGCGCCAAAAGCAATCCTTCCTTGAGCTGATGCGCGGCAAGTACGTCGATAAGTGCCACAGGCATTTTAACTGGGCCGCTTTGAGCTGTGCCGTTCATCGACATGAAGCCGGTTTCTGCTTGTAAAATAAGGTCGTATGCAATGCGGTCGTTGTCGGAGCCAAAACCAGTGATTTTCCCGATGAGTAAGCTCGAATTGATTTTCCAAAGTTCAGTAGGGGTGACCTTTAGCTTTTGATCATCACCTTTTTTGAAATTCATCAATAAGATATCCGCGTCTTTGAGTTCATTTAAAAAAATGCGGTAATCTGCATCAAGCCCTAAGTTCAAGTTTACCAACTCTTTTTTATAATTGACACTTGCATAATATGCGCTTTGTTTGGATAAATCGCTTTCTTGCTTGAGGCGCCAGGTGTTGGTGATATCCCCGTGTTGTGGATGTTCTATTTTGATGACGCGCGCCCCGAGTTCGGCAAAAAAAGTACCAACAGAGGGGCCGGCAAGAACTGTTGAAAGGTCAATTATTTTGAGGTCTTGAAATGGAAGTTTGCTCATTTTAGAGGTATGGTGTCTATTATTTTGAGCTCAACTTGCGCCAAGCCGTCGCGCACAAAATTAAGTTTTTTAGCTGCAGCCCAACTCACATCAATAATGCGGCTACTCGACGCCGACATTCTGTCAATAACGCGCAGAATTACTACGGAATCGTTTTTAAGATTGTGCACTTCAACTCTTGTTCCAAATGGCAAGCGGGCATGTGCGGCCGTCAAGCTATCCGAACAGTAGCGTTCACCAGAAGAGGTTCTGTGGCCATTCATCGATTGGGCGTAATAGGATGCTTTTCCGCGCTGGTAAACGTTATCGCTTCCGGAGAGAAATACTAGAAAGAGCAATGCATAAATCTGATTCATCATTCGTTTTGAAAAGTTGAGGCTTATTTTTTATGTAACGTTGTAAAGTTTTCCAATGTAATATCTTTAATCTTACCATTGCAATACTTAATGATTTTCGCAAGTTCGTTTTCGTCACCAATTCTGATGTGCGTAGCGCAATTGTTTGCTCTGTTATCCGTGTACTCTGTTACAAAATAACCTACACCTGTTTGCTCATCTATGTTTGATTCTGGTCCAAAAAAGAAACTTGAGATGATATCTGCTTGACCAGTTTGCGTGTGACTTGTCTTGCCAAATTCAACCATTTCAATTTGATAATCAACCGTCGTGTAATTGCTGCGTTTTACCGTAACGGCTATGGCTAAATTTCCTTCTTTGCCCGTGTATACGCGCGCTTCTCCAATTTTTGGTGTATCAGAAAATAGAACAGTGTCTTTATTGTCAATAATTAACAAACTGTCTATTAATTCTATTTTTTGAAAACCAAGTTCTTTAAGTCCTTGAACAAAATGCTCGGAATAAGCAGCCTTGTTTTTGATGACTATTTCTGTGTCGTGTGTGGGCCCTACATTTTTGTCAACATTTTGGCTTTGTATGGAAGGCACAAAGGTCAACCCGATTAAAATTCTTAAAATATATTTCACTGTTGTTGTTTTAAACACCTGTACTCTTTGCCACATGAACGAGTGAATAGATAAATTTAAGTGATTTTGGTAAATGAGCGAAAGGAGCGCTGCTTTGTTGTTGATTTTTTAGCAAAAGGTACGAGTGAAAATAGTTTTAAATCCGTAAATTTGGTGCGCATTAAAAATTACAATATCGCACTATGAAAGTTTTTGACCTCGACATGATTCAACGCGTATATGAGCGTTACCCTGCTCGTATTGCTGCTGCTCGTAAGGTAGTGGGCCGTCCACTCACTTTATCAGAAAAAATCCTTTATGCCCACCTTTGGGATGGAGAAGCTACAACAGCTTCAGAGCGCGGAAAGTCCTACGTCGATTTCGCTCCAGACCGCGTTGCCATGCAAGATGCAACTGCTCAAATGGCGCTATTGCAGTTCATGCAAGCGGGTAAAAAACGCGTTGCTGTGCCTTCAACGGTACACGCCGACCACCTTATCCAAGCTAAAGTAGGTGCGAGCAAAGACTTACAAGAATCACTCAATCAAAACAACGAAGTATTCAACTTCTTGTCTTCTATTTCCAATAAATACGGCATTGGCTTTTGGAAGCCAGGCGCGGGTATTATTCACCAAGTTGTTCTTGAAAATTATGCCTTCCCTGGAGGCATGATGATCGGTACCGATTCTCACACTGTAAATGCTGGTGGTTTGGGTATGGTTGCCATTGGTGTTGGTGGTGCCGACGCCGTAGATGTCATGGCGGGCATGGCTTGGGAGCTCAAGTTTCCTAAACTCATCGGTGTCAAACTCACTGGCAAACTCAACGGCTGGACCTCCGCCAAAGATGTCATTCTTAAAGTGGCTGATATCCTTACCGTAAAAGGCGGAACAGGCGCTATCGTCGAATATTTTGGCGAAGGAGCTATTTCATTGTCATGTACAGGAAAAGGCACCATTTGTAATATGGGTGCCGAAATTGGCGCCACTACTTCAACTTTTGGTTACGACGACTCTATGCGCCGTTACCTCAAAGCAACAGGCCGCGAAGAAGTAGTTAAGGCTGCTGATGCCATTGCAGAGCACCTCACAGGCGACGCTGAGGTTTATGCTGAGCCAGAAAAATACTTCGATCAACTCATCGAAATCAACCTAAGCGAACTCGAACCACACGTTAACGGGCCCTTCACGCCAGACCGCGGAACTCCTGTTTCCAAAATGCGCGCCGAGGCAACTGCAAATGGCTGGCCTTTACAAGTAGAGTGGGGCCTCATTGGTTCATGTACCAACTCTTCCTACGAAGATTTAGCACGCGCAGCTTCTATTGTAAAGCAAGCTGTTGCGCAAGGTATTACGCCAAAAGCAGAATTCGGTATCAACCCAGGTTCTGAGCAAGTGCGCTACACCGCAGAGCGCGATGGCATTCTTGCAGACTTTGAAAAAATGGGTACTAAAGTGTTTACCAATGCTTGCGGGCCATGTATCGGTCAATGGGCACGCGAGGGCGCTGAAAAGCAAGAGAAAAACACCATCGTTCACTCGTTTAACCGCAACTTCTCGAAGCGTGCAGACGGCAACCCTAATACCCACGCTTTTGTAACGAGCCCAGAAATGGTGGCTGCATTAGCTATTGCTGGTGACCTCGGTTTCAATCCACTTACCGACACCCTTACCAATGACAAAGGCGAGCAAGTGAAGCTCACCGCACCAGTTGGCGACGAATTGCCAATGCGTGGTTTTGCTGTTGAAGACAATGGTTATCAAGCACCTGCTGAAGATGGCAGCCATGTTCAAATCGCTGTTTCTCCCGACTCACAACGCTTACAATTGCTTGAGAACTTCCCAATTTGGGATGGTCAAAACATCCTCGGAGCTCGTTTGCTCATCAAAGCAAAAGGCAAATGTACCACTGACCACATCTCCATGGCGGGTCCGTGGTTGCGTTACCGCGGTCACCTCGATAACATTTCTAATAACATGCTGATTGGTGCTGAAAACGCTTTCAACGGCGAAGCCAATAAAGTGAAAAACCAATTGACAGGAGAATACGGTGAAGTACCAGCTGTGCAACGCGCTTACAAAGCTGCTGGTGTGCCTTCAATTGTTGTTGGTGACCATAACTACGGTGAAGGATCTTCGCGTGAACACGCTGCAATGGAACCACGTCACCTTGGTGTGCGCGCGGTAATAGTAAAATCTTTTGCACGCATTCACGAAACCAACCTCAAAAAACAAGGAATGCTTGGTCTTACCTTTGCCAACGAGGCCGACTACGACAAAATCCAGGAAGACGACACCTTCGACTTCATTGATTTACAAGACTTCGCACCTGAAAAACAACTTACATTGCTCATCAAGCACAGCAATGGTTCCTCAGAGCAAATTATGTTAAATCATACTTACAACGCTTCTCAAATTGAATGGTTCAAAGCGGGTTCTGCGCTCAACCTAATCAAATTGATGGAAGCTTAAACGCAACCAATGAAAATTATTTTTTCAATATGCTTGAGCTTGTTCTGTATGTCGGGGCAAGCTCAAGGTATTTTTAGGGGTAATGTATTATTGAATGCCTATGCGGGTTATCCCAATTTTATGCGCTTCAATTTGAATTTATCAGAAAGCATTCCGCAAGGCGCAGATGCCCAATACTTAGGGCTTTCTCCCTCTGGATTTCGCTTTATGTATATGGCTTCAGACGACGTCAGTGTCGGCTTAGATCTCATGTACGGAATGGCGAGTGTTCGTTACACCCAAACTGATACATTATTCTTTAATGGGCAATGGAACTTTGAGACCAATTCTCGTTTTGTTCACAAACAACGCTTCAGACCGCAGTTTCGCATAGATATGCATTTAGGCGCCATGGACCCAAATCTAGATCAGTACATCGGTTTGGCAGTTGGTGGCAACATGCGCAGTAGAAGGGTTTACCAGAATGATATTTTAGTTGACAGCAGCCCCAACGACATCGATTTAGTGATCCCGGTTTCATTCAGGGCCTGTTATGGTTTTCGTTATTTTGTAGGCTACAACCTTGCAATTGGTGGCGAGCTCGGTTTGGGCGGCCCTTTGCTGCAGTTCGCAATGACTTATCGGATTTAAATCAACAAAAATTTATTACATAAAAAAAGGCGAGCCATGGCTCGCCTTTTTTGTGTATTTGCAACCGTTCTTAATAACGGTAGTGTTCTGGTTTGAACGGACCTTGAACTGCCACGCCAATGTAGTCGGCTTGTTCGGTAGAAAGGGTTTCGAGCTCTACACCAATTTTAGAGAGGTGCAAACGCGCTACTTTTTCGTCGAGGTGCTTAGGAAGCGTATAGACGTCGTTGTCGTAGTTGGCACTGTTGTTCCAAAGTTCGAGTTGAGCTAACGTTTGGTTTGTAAAGCTATTAGACATTACAAATGATGGATGCCCAGTAGCGCAGCCAAGGTTGACCAAGCGGCCTTCTGCTAGAACGATGATGTCGTTTCCTTTGACGTTGTAGAGGTCAACTTGTGGTTTGATCTCCATTTTGCTTTCGCCGTAGTTGCTGTTGAGCCATGACATGTCGATTTCGTTGTCGAAGTGACCGATGTTACAAACGATAGATTTGTCTTTCATGGCTTCGAAATGACGTCCTACAACAATGCTCTTGTTGCCCGTTGCTGTAACGATGATGTCGGCTAAGTGAATGACTTTGTCAAGTGGCTTCACTTCAAAACCATCCATGGCTGCTTGAAGCGCACAAATTGGGTCAATTTCGGTAACGATAACACGTGCACCTGCTCCTTGTAAAGAGGCAGCAGATCCTTTACCAACATCGCCATAACCACAAACAATGGCTACTTTACCCGCCATCATGACGTCAGTTGCACGGCGAATGGCATCAACTAATGATTCTTTACAGCCGTATTTGTTGTCGAATTTGGATTTGGTAACAGAGTCGTTGACGTTGATGGCTGGCATCACGAGTGTGCCGTTCTTTTTGCGCTCGTAAAGTCTGTGAACACCAGTTGTGGTTTCTTCAGACAAGCCTTTGATATCTTTGGTGAGTTCAGGGAAACGATCGAAAACCATGTTGGTGAGGTCACCACCGTCGTCGAGAATCATGTTGAGAGCTTTGCCGCCTTCAAAAGCAAATAATGTTTGCTCGATGCACCAGTCGAATTCTTCTTCGTTCATACCTTTCCACGCGTAAACTGGAATGCCAGCTGCAGCAATTGCGGCTGCGGCGTGGTCTTGGGTAGAGAAGATGTTGCAAGATGACCATGTAACTTCTGCGCCTAGCTCAACGAGCGTCTCGATCAAGACTGCAGTTTGGATGGTCATGTGCAAACAGCCCGCGATACGCGCTCCTGCCAAAGGCTTAGAAGCACCGTATTCTTCGCGTAAAGCCATAAGGCCCGGCATTTCGGCTTCTGCTAATTTAATTTCTTTACGACCCCAGTCTGCAAGACTGATGTCTTTCACTTTATAAGTGAGCTTTTCTGTTTGATTCATATATAGTTACTTCAAATAAGTTTGCAAATGTACGTCGATTATTATTTGTTGTCAAGAATTAGTTCAGCTCTTTTTGTATGAGTTGCTGTAGTCCTTGAACAAAAAGCGGATGTGTATTGGAACTCGGAACAAGTTGTACTTTTTCTCCGCCGTGTTCTTCGAAGATTTCTTGGTATTCGTCGCCAATTTCAATGAGGGTTTCTAGGCAGTCGGCTACAAAAGCTGGGCTAAAGACGAGTAGTTTTTGAGCGCCTTTTTTGCCCCATTCTTCCACAACTTTATCGGAGAACGGTGTGAGCCATTTTTTGTCAAGGCGAGACTGAAAACAAACTGTGTATTGAGATTCAGCTAAACCTAAGCGCTCTGCGATGAGGCGCGTGGTGGCATAACAAGTCGCTTTGTAGCAGAATTTGTTTTGCTCATTGATGCTGGTTTCGCAAGGTTGGTCTTGACACAAGTCGGTACCTTCATAGACTTTATCTACTTGGCGCTCAGGAAGGCCGTGGTAGGAAAAGAGGATATGGTCAAAGCTTTCGATGTCGAATTTTCTAGCGTTGTCTACAACGGAGTCGATATAGCCGTCGTTGTCGTAGAACTGACTAATAATTTTGACATCTGGAATGACCCACCATTTGCGGATGATATTCATTGCTTTTTCTACGGCAGAACCTGTAGACGCCGATGCGTATTGCGGAAAAAGCGGAAGAATGACGATGCGGTCGTAGTTGGCTAAGCGCATGCGTTCTAGTACGATATCTAAAGAAGGATTTTTGTAGCGCATGGCCAACTCAAAGGTGACATTTTGACCTTCAAATTCTGCTTGCAATAATTCTTTTAACTTGCGGCTGTGGGTGAGCAGCGGCGATTCGCCATTGCCGAGGGTCCAGAGTTCTTTGTAGATCTTGGCCGATTTAGGCGCTCTAAAAGGCACAATAATGCCATTGACAAGAATGGCGCGCAAGAGGTAGGGAATGTCAATGACGCGTGGGTCGTTGAGGAATTCAGATAAGTAGCTGCGCACATCAGAAACACTTGGGGAGTCTGGGGTGCCGAGTTGAATGAGGAGAACGCCGGTTTTTTTCATGCTAATAGGTCCAACAACTTGGAATTTTCTTTGTTCAAAATTACCGATTAATTCGCGATTGCTGCTGCTGAAAGCATAACTTTGTGCCGTGGATCCGTACGAATTTCTACAGCAAATCGATGCAACTGATTTTGAAGCGCAGGCTTTGGCTACTTTTGAGCGCCAATATGCCAGCATTCCGGTTTACCGTCAATATGCAGACCTATTAGGGAAGACGAAGCCAAAGACCCTCTCAGAAATCCCGTTTCTGCCCATCGATTTTTTCAAGTCCCAGTTGCTCATACCTACTACTGCTACAATTGTCAAGACCTTCAAATCAAGCGGTACAACCCAGCAAATCAGAAGTCAGCACCACCTCACCGACCTCCGTTGGTACGACGCTTCATTAATACTCGGTTTTGAGCGTGTTTTTGGAAAAGTATCAGACTACGTTTTTATAGCGCTCTTGCCATCTTATCTTGAAAATGGCGACTCCAGCCTTATTTATATGGTAGATCAACTCATCCAAAAGAGTCACTCTTCTCTTTCGGGCTATTATTTGAGTCAGGCAGACGAGGTTTGGTCCGTATATAATTTAGCCTTGGCACAAGGTAAAAAACCTTTTCTTTTTGGTGTTTCCTACGCCTTGCTCGATTTAGCTGAATTGGGAAGCCAACTACCTGAAGCGTTGATCTTAGAAACTGGAGGTATGAAAGGTCGCCGTCAAGAACTGACCAAAGTTGAACTCCATCAGCTCCTACAAGAGGGCTTTGGTGTGCAGCAAATTCTTTCTGAATACGGCATGACCGAATTGCTATCGCAAGCTTATTGTACTTCTGAGCAAATCTTTAGTTGTCCACCCTGGATGCAAATTCGGATCCGAGATGCCTACGACCCATTTACAGAAGTTCCTTTTGGCCAAAAAGGGGGCATCAATGTCATAGACCTCGCTAACCAAAACAGCTGTGCCTTTATTCAAACCGATGACCTCGGGCGCTTGGTTCAAGAAGGGTTCGTACTCGAAGGGCGCATTTCTGCTAGCGATATCAGAGGTTGCAACCAACTTGTAGATTGAGTTAAAAACTTACTACATTTGTTACAGATGTCTATTCAAACGATTTTATTACTCACTGCTATTGGCCTTGCAGCAGGAATGCTCAGCGGCATGGTTGGTATTGGTGGCGGTATGGTTATTGTTCCTGCGCTTGTATTTTTACTCGGGCTGAGCCAGCACCAAGCACAAGGAACTTCCTTGTTTATTTTGTCTTTACCCGTTTTACTTTTAGCTGTGTTCAATTATTGGAAAACCGGAAACGTCAATTGGCGCTTTGGTTTGGTTATTGCCAGTACGTTTATTATTGGTGCTTTTTTGGGTTCCAAACTCACTTTGCGTTTGCCAGAAGCGTGGGTAAAGCTGATCTTTGGTTTACTCATGGCATATGTGTCGATTCAATTAATTTTAGCTGGCTATCAAGGCATCCAACAAGATGAAGTCTAACGCAACACCTCTCCAATTGTCTGAAATCATTGCACGTGTAACGCAATGGCGCAGGCATTTGCACATGCATCCAGAACCTTCTTTTCAGGAGCATGAAACCATGGCATTTGTGAGTTCGGTACTCAGTGAATTTGGTATATCGCACCAAACAGGTGTGGCTCAAACAGGTGTGGTAGCGTACATTGCAGCTCCCCACCACCACCCACAACAACCTTGCTTGGCCTTGCGAGCCGACCTCGACGCACTGCCTATTCAAGAAGCCAACGAGGTATCCTATAAAAGTCAGGTGCCCGGCTGGATGCACGCCTGTGGGCACGACGTTCACACCAGTATTTTACTCGGGACAGCCGTTTTGTTGCAGCAGCACCGCGAGCAACTTCCAAGACCTATCAAACTTATTTTTCAGCCTGGTGAAGAACAAAACCCAGGTGGGGCTAGCCTCATGATCAAAGCAGGAGTGCTCGAAAACCCTAAAGTTGAAGAGCTCATCGCCTTGCACGTGTATCCAGAAATGGAGGTTGGGAAGGTGGGGTTACGCCCTGGTTTGTATATGGCTTCCAGCGATGAAATCCATGTTGAAATCATTGGCGTAGGTGGCCATGGCGCATTGCCAGCACGTTTTGTGAACCCAATTGATGTCGGAATTGCTTGGATGCAAGCGTGTCAGAAACTTGTTGAGGACAACTGCCCTCAAGAGGTGCCGCAAGTGCTTACATTTGGCCGCTTTGAAGCGCTAGGTAGCACCAATGTGGTGAGTGCAACAGCAACTATCAAAGGAACCTTCCGCACCATGGATGAAACCTGGCGAGCTCAAGTGAAAACAATTTTACACGAAAAGGCCGCACAAATTGCCGCGCAGTTTGGGGCTCAAATCAATTTGACGATAGGAGAGGGCTATCCTTTCTTGAAGAATGACCTCGCGCTCACGCAAAAAGTCAGTAACATCCTTCAAAAAGAGTTGGGTGCTTCAAATGTGGAGGAGCTCGGTTTGCGAATGACAGCCGAAGATTTTGCATTTTACAGCCATCACCGCCCTGTGTGTTTCTTCAGATTAGGAACTGGCAACACAGCAAAAGGGCTCACGCATGCGGTGCATCATCCGCAATTTGATATCGACGAAGCGGCGCTAGAGCTAGGTGTAAAAAGTATGTTCGCAATTGCGTTATCATGAAACAAATTGCTGTTATAGCTCCTATCCTGTTATTGTTTGCTTGTAGCAAATACGCACGCAATGAAAAACACTTGCCAGGTTCTTGGAAGGTGGATGTCGTGCGCATTGAAGACGGCGAAGGCTTTCTCTTTTTTGACAGCTTGGCGACGGGCAGTTTTTCGCTAGAGGCAGCAAAAATCAACGGTAAATCAAATTATACGTATTCGTATTTTGGACAGTATGATGTATCAGATTCTGTGGTTTTCAACCAAAGTAGTTGTACCTTGAGCGCAAATGGCGAACAGCTCTTGATTGCCAGAGACACCGACACGCTACAAGCTAAAATCATTGTACTTACAAAAAAACACTTGACCTTCGAGTATTACGATTACTTGCAATACCGCTTGAAGAGATTCAGTTGTACGCGGATTTTATAAAAAGCCGAGCTCTAACTTGGCTTCTTCGCTCATCATGTCTTTGTCCCAGGGTGGGTCAAAAACGATATTGACTTTAGCGCTCTGGACGCCTTCTACACTAGCTACTTTATCTTCTACTTCTTTTGGTAAAGACTCGGCTACAGGGCAGTTTGGCGAGGTGAGGGTCATGTCGATGAAGACATGGTTGTCGGTTTCGACTTTTACTTCATAAATGAGTCCAAGTTCAAAGATATCGACAGGGATTTCGGGGTCGTAGATTGTTTTGAGCATCTCGACGATGCGGTCTTCTAATTCGTTCATTGGGCAAGACTTTGAAGTGCTTCGGTTTTCATGCGTTTGACCATACTTAATAGGCCATTGGCTCGGGTAGGTGAGAGGTGTTCGGCGAGCCCAATTTGGGAGATAAAAAATAAATCAGATTTGAGTACGGCTTCTGGGCTTTCGTTGTTGAGTACTTGGATGAGTAGCCCGATGATGCCTTTGGTGATGATTGCGTCGGAGTCGGCGCTAAAGAGCATTTTACCGTCTTTGATTTCGGTTGCCAACCACACATTAGATTGACAGCCTTCGATGAGGCGGTCTTGGGTTTTGAGCTCAGGGGCTAGTGTTGGAACACTTTTGCCGAGTTCGATGATGTATTCGTATTTGTCCATCCAGTCGTCGTAGATGGCAAATTCGTCGATGATTTCTTGTTGTTTTTCTTGGAGGGTCATGCGCCTAATATTTGCATGCTGCGCTCGAGAGCAGCAACAAATGTGTCTATTTCTTCTTTGGTGTTGTAAAATGCAAAAGATGCGCGAACGGTACCAGGAATTTGGTAGAAATCCATGAGGGGCTGCGTGCAGTGATGGCCAGTGCGCACAGCTATGCCTTGTTTGTCTAGAAGGGTGCCGATATCGAACGGATGCATTTTGTCAATGGTAAACGAAACCACACTGGTTTTGTTCTTGGCTTCGCCTATAATGTGAAGCCCTTCGAAAGTATCTAAAATACCTTGTGCATATTTGGTGAGCTCGAGTTCATGAGCGGCAGCTGCTTTCATGTCAATGCTTTGCAAAAACGAGATGGCACTGCCAAGACCAATGGCGCCGGCAATGTGTGGGGTTCCGGCTTCAAACTTGAGCGGTAGTGTGTTGTAGGTGCTACGCTCAAAAGTAACTTTGGAGATCATGTCGCCTCCACCTTGATACGGAGGCATGGTGTCGAGCAGCGCTTCTTTCCCGTATAAAATACCGATGCCAGTTGGGCCGAAAACTTTGTGACCTGAGAAAGTATAGAAATCACAGTTGAGGTCTTTGACGTCTATGGCAAGGTGCTGGATACTTTGTGCGCCGTCGAGTAATACTTTAGCGCCAACCTGATGGGCTTTGGCAATGAGTTCTTTGACGGGATTGATGGTGCCGAGCGTATTGGAAATGTGCGTAAGTGCCAAGAGCTTGGTGCGTTCACTGAGCAGTTGGTCAAAAGCGCTAAGGTCGAGCTCTCCTTTTTTAGAGATGGGAATGACGCGCAAGACACAGCCTTTGCGCTCGCACAAAAGTTGCCAAGGCACAATGTTGGAGTGGTGTTCCATGGCTGAAATCAGGATTTCGTCGCCGGGCTTCAGGCGCTCGCCAAAGGAAAATGCCACCAAATTGATGCTGTCGGTAGTGCCTTTGGTGAAGATGATTTCTTCAGGGGCGCCAGCGCCGATGTATTTTTGAATGGTGCGGCGTGCGGCTTCGTAAGCAGATGTGGCTTGTTGGCTTAAGTAATGCACCCCGCGGTGGATGTTCGCATTTTCTAGGGCGTAATATTGCGCGAGGGTGTCGAGCACTACCTGCGGCTTTTGCGAGGTAGCACCGTTGTCAAAGTAGATGAGCTGTTTGCCGTAAACTTTTTGGCGAAGAGCAGGAAATTGCGCGCGGATATCAGAAACGGAAAACGGAGAGTGCTCCATACTTTTTAGTTTTTTACAAAAGTACGGAATTTCGCTATTTTGAATGGTTCTAAAGAAGCAAAATTATCAGAAAACTTTTTGTAGCGAGCCCTTCGTTTATTTGGCTTTTAATACCACATACGGAATGAGAATTTCTTCTAGAGAAATGCCGCCGTGCTGAAAGGTTTGCCCATAGTAATTGACAAAATGATTGTAGTTGTTCGGGTAGACAAAAAAGTCTTGCTCGCGCGCAAAAACAAATTCTGCTGACATCTTGAGTTTCGGCAATTGCGCTTCTTGCGGATTCTTGACCACGAATACTTCTTTGGCGTCATAACTGAGTCCACGCCCTGCTTTGTAGCGCAGGTTGGTGTTGGTGTTGCGCTCGCCAACGATGCGCACCGGCTTGGTGACTTTAATAGTGCCATGGTCGGTGGTGATGATGAGTCTTTGCCCGGCGTCGGCAATTTTCTTTAAGATATCGAGCAGCGGAGAGTGTTCGAGCCAGCTTGTGGTGATCGAACGGTAAGCAGCTTCGTTGTCGGCGAGTTCGCGGATCACTTCCATTTCGGTGCGCGCGTGCGAGAGCATGTCGACAAAGTTATAAACGATGAAATTGACATCGTTGTCTTTCCACTGATGGAATTGATCGGCCAATTTTTTGCCAGCCTCGACGTTGGTGATTTTGTTGTAAGACCACTTCACGTTTTTACCCAAGCGCTTGAGTTGCGCCTCTAAGAAGTCTTTTTCATGCATGTTTTTTCCGCCTTCGTCGTCTTCGTTTTTCCATAGAGTTGGGAAGCGTCTTTCGATTTCGGCTGGAAGCAAGCCTGCAAAAAATGCATTGCGCGCATAGTGAGTGGCGGTAGGTAAGATCGAGAACACGATGTCTTCTTCCTCTTTTTGGAAATAGCGCCCTAAAATGCCTTCAATTGTTTTCCATTGGTCAAAGCGGAGGTTGTCGATGACCAAAACAGCTAATTTTTCTTTGCCAATGAAAGGTGCTATGCGGTCTTTGATGAGCGTGTGGATCATGGTGGGTGCGTCGGGGTCGCCGCTGGTCCAGTCGAGATAGTTGTCTTCGATGAAGTCGCAGAAAAGTTTGTTGGCTTCTTTTTTCTGCATTTCGAAGATTTCGCGCATGCCGGTGTCTTCGATGTTGTCGAGTTGGAGTTCCCAGAAAACGAGTTTGGCGTAGAGTTCTTTCCATTCGTCGGCGTCTAGGCGGCCCATAAGCTGCATGCCTAGTTGGCGAAATTCTTGTTGATAGCTCGCGTTGGTTTTTTGGCTGATGAGTTTGCTGTGGTCGAGGTTTTTTTTGATGCTCAGCAAAATTTGGTTCGGATTGACCGGCTTGATAAGGTAGTCAGCGATTTTAGAACCGATGGCTTCTTCCATGATGTGTTCTTCTTCGCTTTTGGTGATCATGACAATTGGCACTAGCGCTTTTTGTTCCTTAATTTGTGCGAGCGTTTCGAGCCCGCTAAGGCCCGGCATGTTTTCATCGAGAAAGATGATGTCAAAATGTTGACTCAAGGCTTTTTCAATGGCGTCTTGTCCGTTTGTAGCGGTGTCTACCTGATAACCTTTCGATTCTAAAAAGAGTACGTGGGGTTTGAGTAATTCGATTTCGTCGTCGGCCCAAAGAATTTTACCTTGCATATGTCTTATTTTTAATAGCTTTGATTGAATTTTTAAAGTTAGCAACTTGCCAGCGAATACAGCCCCAAATAACAAGAAGAAAATCATAAACGACCCAGTCTACGGTTTTATTTCTTTGCCGCACGAAATTATTTTTGATATCCTCGAGCATCCGTACATGCAACGCTTGCGCCGGATCCAACAATTGGGCCTGAGCCACCTCGTATATCCCGGAGCTAACCACACGCGCTTCCATCATGTTTTGGGTGCCATGCACCTCATGTCGCAAGCTGTCACGAGTATCCGTCGGAAGGGCCACGAAATTAGTCAGGAAGAAGAACGCGCCGTTTGTTTGGCTATTCTCCTGCACGACATCGGCCATGGCCCCTTTAGCCATGCTTTGGAATACGACATCGTCTGCGGCGTGAGCCACGAGCAAATCTCGGCTTATTTTATTGCCGAACTTTCGGTAGAATATGGTCAAGATTTAGCGCTCGCTTTGGAAATCTTTAAAAACGACTACCACAAGCCTTTCTTGCACGAGCTCGTTTCGAGCCAGCTAGACATGGACCGCCTCGACTACCTCAATCGCGACAGCTTCTATTCGGGCGTTTCGGAAGGCGTTATTGGCAGCGAGCGCCTCATTGAAATGCTCAATGTGCACGAAGGCCATTTAGTACTCGAAGAAAAAGGCATTTATTCGGTGGAGAAGTTTATTGTGGCGCGTCGCCTTATGTACTGGCAAGTGTATTTGCACAAAACGGTGGTGGCTTCAGAATTCATGCTCATTCATGCGCTGCGCCGCGCCAAAGAACTCACCAAAGCAGGTCACGACCTCTTTGCAAGTCCTGCGCTCAAGTTCTTTCTAAGTCAGGATATTCGCTCAGAACACTTCGAAAACGACCCAATGGTGCTCTCGCATTTTGCACGACTCGATGACTACGACATCTGGGGTGCCATTAAAGTTTGGCAATTTGCCCCCGACTACATTTTAGCCACTTTGTGTTCGGGTCTTGTGAACCGTCAACTCTTCAAAATAGAAATTTCAAAAACACCGTTTACCAAAGAACGTCTGGCAGAAGTGCAACAGCGCATACGTACAGAGCATGGTTTGAACGACCAAGAACTGCCGTATTTTGTATATTCAGATATCCTTACCACCAAAGCCTACAACGAGCAAAAACACAATATCAATTTGCTGCTCAAAAACGGCAGCATTCTCGAACTTTCTAAGGCTTCAGATAACTTGAATATTTCTGCGTTGTCTACGCCAGTTGAGAAATACTTCTTGTGCTATCCGCGTTAATTTACCCGATTCGATTTGATAATTACTGTTTTATTGAGTACTGCGGAAGTTGGGATGGTTACCAAATGCCCCTCTGCTGATCGGATGTACATAAAGAAGAAACTAAGATCGATGAGCTCGCCTTCGATGTCGAATTCTTTGTCGTAAATGCGTACAATCTCGCCAATATTGAGCGGATGATTGAAATACAAGATTAAACTTGCGGTTATATTCGATAAAATAGACCAATTGGCAAAAAAGGCGATGCCAATAACGGTAATCGTTGAGGTGAAGAACACGATGAGGTCTTGGGTTTCGATGTTCCAAATAGCTGCAAAAATCAGGATAAAGAAAATCGATAAAAATAGGTTGATGATGCGAATAGAGACGCGCTTTCTCTTGATGTCGCCTTCAAATTTGGCTAAAAATCGCGATACCGCTTTTCCTGCAAAGAAGCGAATCAGCAAAGTGATGGCTAATAAAATGAGAGATTTAATGCTGTATTGATAAAATGTGTCCATTTTGTACTGATTATTTTTAAGCGAAACTAATTCATTTTTCGCTTTTTTTGGCTAGTTCCCAATACCTGTCTAATTGTGCTAAGGATTGGTCCTGGGCTAGTAAACCATCTTTTTCTAAGAGTTGCTCCATTTGTTGGAAACGCTTGATGAATTTTTGATTGGTTTGGGCTAGAGCGTTTTCGGGTGATATATTCAAGAACCGGGCATAGTTGACGAGCGAGAACAAAACATCGCCAAATTCAGCTTCAATTTGGTCTGATTTTTTGTCTACTTCTACTTTGAGCTCTGCAATTTCTTCCTGAACCTTATGCCAGACGTCGTCGGCTTTTTCGAATTCAAAACCAACGCCTTTGACTTTTTCCTGAATGCGGGTGGCCTTGACTAGCGCGGGTAGGGAGGAAGGCACACCTTCAAGTACCGATTTTTTGCCTTCCTTGAGTTTGAGTTTTTCCCAATTGGCTTTGACTGTTTCTTCGTCTTTGGCTTCGGTGTCGGCGTAGATGTGCGGGTGTCGGTAAATGAGTTTGTCGCAAATTTTGTTGAGGACGCTTTCGACGTCAAAAAGGCCTTGCTCGCTGCCGATTTTGCTGTAGAATACCAAATGCAAGAATAAGTCGCCGAGTTCTCCTTCTAAACCAGGATAATCTTTGTCGGTAATGGCATCGGCCATTTCGTAGGTCTCTTCAATGGTGAGGTTGCGCAGGGTTTCAAAGGTTTGTTTTTGATCCCAGGGGCAGCGCTCCCGGCGTTCGTCCATAATTTGGAGCAGGCGTGCAAAGGCAATTAAACGTGGATCCATACTGCAAAGTTAGCAGTTGAAACGAGCTTTTGCTTAAATTTGACTATGCGTCCGATTTACTTTTTGCTCTTTTTCCTTTTTGTGGGGCAGCATTTGAAAGCTCAACAAGGTTTTGAGTACCGACAAAAACTTGGTTTTTTGCTGGCCCACCGCGGCCTGATGTCTCATTTGCCCCAAGCACCTGCAGTGGCTTCAGAGCTCTCCTATATTTACCGTACCAACCAAGCGAAGAAATGGCACGAGGCTTATCGTCAGCCCTTGGTCGGTGGTACACTTTTTTTTGGATCTGTTGGGAACAACGAAATTTTAGGTCGTTTTACGGGGCTTTATGGCTTTGTAGAGTTACCCATTGTTAAATACAAGCGTTATCGTCTAGATTTCAAGTTTGCCACAGGTTTGGGCTATACCAACAAGCCATTTGATCCTATTTTGAACCCTGAAAACGTTGCAATTGGCTCACGCGTCAATGCACTCATGTGTTTTGCCTTGAAGCAAAGCTGGCGTTTTTCTGATTACGGCCTTACTTTCGGTATCGACATGACACACTTCTCGAATGCGAGCTACCAAATGCCTAATTTAGGGGTCAATGTACCCTTTTTATCGCTGGGTGTTCAAAAGTTTTTTACACCTGAAGAGAAAGAAACTCCAAGGCCTGAACTTGAGCGCCCCGATTTACTTTTTGGTCTCACAGGCATCATTAGTGGCAAAGAAATGAATCCGAAAGGGGTAGGGCGCTTTCCGGTTTACGCTGCTTCGCTTTTTGCACGCAAATATTTTGGCCCAAAAGCAGGTGTTGAGGCCTCTCTTGACATTATTTATAAAACCAGTTTGCTTTCGCACCCAAGTTATCCGCAAGCAGCAGGCTTGGATCCGTTGCAAATCGGTTTGTTTGTGGGATATGTTCATCCTTTCGACCGTCTGCATTTTATTTATGGTGCGGGTGTTTATTTGCGCGATGTTTTGCGTCCAGATGAGTCGGTCTACCTTCGCTTGGGCAGTCGCTATGCGCTTACTTCACATTTGGAAGTTTTGGCAACCCTAAAAACCCATTACGCCAAAGCCGACTACATGGAACTCGGCTTGGCTTATCATTTTTAAACATGAAGTACCCAATTGCTTTCTTATTGATTTTGCTTTTTGCTGCTTGTAAAAAAGCTCCTGAACGCGCCTGCTGGAAAGCAACAGGCGCTATTGAAAATAAGATTGCACCACTTTCTACTTTTAAATACTTATACATCCATCCCCACATCGAGGTGGCGCTTTTGCAAGACTCCCTCAATTACGTCGAGTGGCAAGCAGGAAGTAACTTATTGTCTTTTTTGTCAGCAGAAGTAAAGGCCGATACCCTACAACTTTACAACAAAAATGGCTGCCGTTTTCTCAGGTATCAAAAAGGAAAAGTAAAAGCAGTGGTGCATTTTACAGCATTAAACGAGTTGCATTTGGCAAATAGTGAAGCTGTCCGAACAGTCAAAACGTGGCAGGCCGACGACTTGCTTATTTACCTTAAAGAAGGAGTTGGTCCGGTGAGTTTGGCCCTTAATGCTCAAAACACAACAATACGCAATAACTACGGCTGGCAAACCCTTAGGCTTTCGGGCAATGTTGCTGCACTTTTTGTAGACTTCGATGGCTCCGCCTCGTTGCAAGCTCCCTCATTAGTGGTTCAAGACTCTATATCGTTTCGCAGTACCTCACCACTGTCTAGTTGGGTGCGTTCTGGTCAAATTAAACTCAAGGCTCAATTGTACGGTGCAGGAGACCTCTTTTACACCATGGAGCCCTCCATGTTACTTAAAACAGAATACAGCACGGGTCAAGTGCTTCCAAAATAATCACATACACCATCATGCGTAATTTTTTCATCTTTTGTTTTTTTCTTGCTGCTGTTTTTCAAGTACGAAGTCAATTCACGCTGTCCGGAACCTACGACAGCTATGTTGGGGTTTCAAAAAAAGGAATTTCTAATTTGCCTTTTATGGTTTCGCATTCCAAAATAGGTACTTATGATATCAATTTACTGGAGCTCGAACTGCGCTACACGCGCAAGGCTTGGACTGGACAATTTTCTCCGGCGCTTGGCTCGTATATGCAAAACAACTATGCCTTGGAGGAGCCCCTGAGGCGCTATATTTACGAAGGTTACCTGCAGTATGCCAAAGGTAAAAACGAATTGGCAGTCGGAACTTTCAGCTCGCCCTACACCCAAGAAACCCCGCGCGGCGTAGATCAGCTCTCGGCATCGCGCAGTTTGGCTGCTGAATACGTTCCCTATTATGTTTCTGGCCTTCGCTGGACCCACAGTTGGACCAAGCAACTCAAAACACAGTTTTTTGTCACGAATGGGTGGCAGCGCCTTATGCTCAGCGGTGCGCGCCCGAGTTTGGGTTTGCTCGTGCAGTATGAAAAGAAAAATTGGAAATACAACTGGAGTCATTTTTATGGCGACGTCGCACCTTTAGGCAAACTTTCGCCTGAGTTAGCCCTGAACCGTTGGCGCTTTCTCCAGGAATTCAATGTTGGCTATACAAACAATGATTGGACCTTCCAATCTTGTGTTTATGCAGGTTTACAAAAACAAAACGGAGATAGTCAGTTGAAATATTGGTTGCAGGGTAATTTACAAGCGAGTTATGCCCTGAATGATCATTTGGGCTTCAATGCCCGATCAGAAATCTTCTACGACCCTAATCAGGTTGTTTTTAGCACTACGAATACGCCTTTTTCATCACTTTCATTGGGTTTCATGTATCGCATAGGACCAGTCTTGCAATTTGGTCAAGAATTTCGTTACTTTTTGGCTAAACACACCGAAATCCCTGTTTATTACAGCTTTTTGCGCCTGAAATTTTAGTATTTTTGGGGCTAAACTCAAGCCATGAAAATCCTTTCTTTTAACGTAAACGGCATTCGCGCAGTGGTTGGCAAAACCTTTATCGAGGACATGCAAGCCCAAGACCCAGATGTCATTTGTTTGCAAGAAACCAAAGCGACACCAGAACAAGTAGCTGCCGCTGTTGCGCCACTTGCTGCTTACCACGTATTTGCCAATTCAGCAGAAAGAAAAGGCTATTCAGGCACGGCTATACTCACAAAAGTGGCGCCAATTTCCGTTAGTTACGACATCGGCATGCCCGACCACGACAGCGAAGGTCGCGTCATTTGCGCTGAGTTCGACAATTTTTACCTCGTTACGGTATACGTACCCAATTCTGGTAGTGAACTTCTGCGCTTGGCTTATCGCCAAACCTGGGATGCCGCCTTTTTGGCTTATCTAAAGAACTTAGAGAACCACAAACCAGTAGTTGTTTGCGGCGATTTCAATGTAGCGCACCGAGCCATCGACTTGGCACGTCCAAAAGAAAACTACAACAAAGCAGCCGGCTACATGCAAGAAGAAATCGATGGCATGAACGCTTTTACGAATGCGGGTTTGTTGGATAGTTTTCGAACCATGCATCCAGAAACCGTGAAGTATTCATGGTGGAGCTACCGCGCTGGCGCCCGCGAAAAGAACGTAGGCTGGCGCATCGACTACTTTTTGGTAAGTGAAGCCTTTGTAGCTCAACTCCAAGAAGCCTTTATTTTAAATGAGGTCTATGGTTCTGATCACTGCCCAGTGGGCGTAGTGTTGGCTTAAATTTCTCCATGCAACATCTCAAAGACACATTTAAGCACAAAGGTCGTAGGCGCCAACTCATTGAAGAATTGGCACAAATGGGCATTCAAGACCAACGCATTTTAAGCGCCTTTGACGCCATACCTCGCCATTACTTCCTCGACCTCGCATTTGACGAGCAAGCCTATACCAATATGGCCTTTCAAATTGGTTCAGGCCAAACCATTTCACATCCTTATACCGTTGCTTATCAAACCGAACTCTTACAGCTTGAAAAAAGCATGCGTGTCTTAGAAATTGGAACGGGTTCAGGTTTTCAAACTTGCATTCTATGCAAACTCGGTGTCAAAGTTTTTTCAATAGAACGGCACCAACCCCTGCATACCAAGGCCAAGCACATGATCGATTTCTTTGGTTTCAATGCGAGTCTTTTTTTTGGTGATGGCTACAAAGGCAACCGCATTTATGCGCCCTATGACCGTATTTTAGTAACCTGCGGTGCACCCGATATTCCAGAGGTGCTCCTAGAACAGCTCAAAGTAGGCGGCCTCATGGTGATCCCAGTCGGAGAAGGCGCAGAGCAAAAGATGCTGCGCATTCACAAAACCTCCGAAACCACATTTACTTCAGAAGAATTTGGTACTTTTAAGTTTGTACCCATGCTAGAACGCACTGTTAAATAAAAATATGCAAGTCTTACTCATTGACGATGAACGCGCCATCCGCAGAGCCCTTCGCGAAATTTTAGAATTCGAAGGATGTGTTATTGATGAAGCTGAAAATGGCGCACAAGCACTCGATAAACTCAAAGCCCATACTTATGAGCTCGTGTTTTCCGACATCAAAATGCCGCAAATGGATGGCCTCGAGTTACTCGATCAAATTTTAGCGCTCGGCGTTGAAACGCCCGTTATCATGATTTCCGGTCACGGAACCGTTGAAACAGCGGTTGGTGCCATTAAAAAGGGTGCTTTTGATTTCATCGAAAAACCCCTCGACCTCAACCGTATTTTGGTACTGTTGCGCCAGGTCAAAGACCGCAACATGCTGGTTCAAGAAACCAAACAACTCAAGCAAGTTGTCAAAAAGATAAAAGGATCTGCAATCATCGGTGAGAGTACCGAGATCGAAGCCATCAAAAACATGATTGAAAAGGTGGCACCTTCCGATGCCCGCGTACTCATTACCGGTGGCAACGGAACCGGCAAAGAACTCGTGGCACGTTCCTTACACGAACTTTCCAACCGCGGCAAAATGCCTTTTATTGAAGTGAATTGTGCGGCTATACCTGCCGAACTCATCGAAAGTGAGCTTTTTGGCCATGAAAAAGGTGCTTTTACCTCGGCTGTCAAGGACCGCAAAGGGAAATTCGAGTTGGCGTCTGGAGGCACCCTCTTCTTGGATGAAATAGGCGACATGTCGTTGTCGGCTCAAGCCAAGGTGCTGCGCGCACTTCAAGAAAATGTCATTCAGCGCGTTGGCGGCGAAAAAGACCTTAAAGTAGATTGCCGTGTTTTGGCTGCCACCAACAAAGACCTCCGCGAAGAAA
>JACCDV010190035.1_pt1 | contig 23214 bp, 26 predicted proteins | sample 7446131 | NCBI WGS metagenome assembly JACCDV01 (sample SAMN15323448, study PRJNA562643) | freshwater metagenome | isolation source: river surface water | place: USA:Blue River Watershed | collected 2017-08-17
CAATACACCGTGATGGCCACGACCGGGGCAGCCCACCGACAGACCTTTGAAGTGGCTTGCGAAGTGCGCGAGCTGCGCCAGTCGCAACGGGGCATGGGCCCCTCGCGTCGCGCCGCAGAGCAGGCCGCCGCAGCCGCATTGCTCGACATCCTCAAGAACACCCACGCATGAACGACCCACGCCCCACCGACCAGCCCTCCACTCCGGTGCACCGCCGCCCCGTCGAGATCCCCGGTGTCACGGTGCGGCCGCGTGAGGCTGCAGAGGCGCAGCAGGCGCAGCAGGCGGGCATCGCAGCAGATGCCGCCGCGCCATTGGCCTCGGCCGAAGGCCAGCGCTGTGGCCTGATCGCCATCGTGGGCAAGCCCAATGTGGGCAAGTCCACCCTGCTCAACGCGCTGGTGGGTCAGAAGATCAGCATCACCTCGCGCAAGGCGCAGACCACGCGCCACCGCATCACCGGTATCCGCAACCAGGGCCAGACCCAGTACGTGTTTGTGGACACGCCGGGTTTTCAGACCCGCCACAGCACGGCGCTCAACAAATCGCTCAACAAGACCGTGATGGGCGCGGTGGGCGATGTGGACCTGGTGCTGTTTGTGGTCGAAGCGGGCAACTTCACCCTGGCCGATGCCAAGGTGCTGTCCTTGCTCAAGCCTGGTATTCCGGTGCTGCTGATCGCCAACAAACTCGACATGGTGCACCGCCGTGCCGAGGTCGCGCCCTGGCTGCGTGACATGCAGGAGCGCCACCCCTTTGCCGAATTTGTGCCCATGTCGGCCAAGCAGCCCAAGGACATCGAACGCCTGCTGGGCATCTGCGACAAATACCTGCCCGAGCAGGGCTGGTGGTACACCAACGACGAGCTGACTGACCGCAGCGAAAAGTTCCTCGCCAGCGAGATCATTCGCGAAAAGCTCTTTCGCCTCACGGGCGACGAGTTGCCCTACACCTCCACCGTCGTGATCGAGAAGTTCGAGGAAGAGCCGGGCAAGACCGCCAGCCGCATGGTGCGCATTGCTGCCACCATCGTGGTCGAGCGCGATGGCCACAAGGCCATGGTGATCGGCGAGAAGGGCGAAAAGCTCAAGCGCATCGGCACCGAGTCCCGGGTTGAACTGGAAAAGCTGCTGGACGCGAAAGTGTTCATCGAGCTTTGGGTCAAGGTGCGTTCGGGTTGGGCCGACGACGAAGCGCGCGTGCGCTCTTTCGGATACGAGTGATCTGAAAGATGGCGACCCGGCGGATCGCAGACGAGCCAGCCTATGTGCTGCACCGCTACGACTGGAGCGAGACCAGCCTGATCCTGGAGGTCTTCACGCGCCAGCATGGCCGTGTGGCACTGGCGGCCAAAGGCGTGAAGCGACCCACATCGAGCTTTCGTCCGGTGCTGCTGCCGTTGCAGCCCCTGTCCATCAGCTACGGTGGCGAAGGCGATGTGCGCACCCTCAAGGGCGCCGAATGGGTGGGCGGCCATGTCATGCCCACGGGCGAAGCGCTGCTCTCGGGTTACTACCTCAACGAACTGCTGATGCGTCTGCTGGCGCGAGACGACCCGCACCCCGCGCTGTTTGACATGTACGCCGCCACCGTGCGCCTGCTGGCCAGTGGCGAGCCCGAAGCCCTGCAGTGGGGGCTGCGCGGGTTTGAACTGCTGCTGCTGCGCGAGCTGGGCTTTTTGCCCGCGCTCAATGTGCAGACGCTCAGCCTGCAGCCGCTGGCTGAGCAGGACCGCTACGCGCTGGTACCTGAAGCCGGTTTGCAGTGGGTGCCGCCCGAGGGACGTCAGGCGCTCACCGGCGCCCAGTGGCTGGCGCTGCAGCACGCGCTCGATGACACGGTGCCGCTGGCGGCGCTGCTGCGCGAATGCGCCGATGTGCTGGCGCTGCTGCAGCGGCCACTGCGCCACTTGCTCAACTACCATTGCGGTGTCGGAGCCTTCCGCACCCGCCAGATGATGCTGGACATCCAAACGCTATGAACGCTGCACATTCCAACGCCGCCGCCCGCGTGGCGCTCTCCGTCAACGTCAACAAGGTCGCGCTGCTGCGCAACTCGCGCCACCTGGGCATTCCCAGCGTCACGCGTGCTGCCGAACTCTGCCTGCAGGCCGGAGCGCAGGGCATCACCATCCACCCGCGCCCTGACGAGCGCCACATCCGCGCCAGTGATGTCACCGAACTGGCCGCGCTGATGAAGGCCTGGCCCGACCGCGAATTCAACATCGAAGGCAACCCCTTTCATAACCTGATGCAGCATGTGCGCGATGTGCGCCCGCACCAGGTGACCTTTGTGCCCGACAGCGAAGGCCAGTTCACCAGTGACCACGGCTGGACCTTTCCGCAGGACGCCGAGCGCCTGAAGCCGCTCATTGACGAATGCAAGGCCCTGGGCGTGCGCGTGAGCCTGTTCATGGACCCGGTGCCTGAGCAAATGGCCCCCGCCCGTGCGGTGGGCGCCGACCGTGTGGAGCTCTACACCGAGCCCTACGCCGCATCCTGGGGCACCCCCGAAAACACCCTGCAACTGCAGCGCTACGCCGCAGCGGCGCAGGCTGCGCTGGACGCGGGCCTGGGCCTGAATGCGGGCCACGACCTCAACCGCGACAACCTGCCCGCCTTTGTGAAGGCCGTGCCTGGCCTGCAGGAGGTGTCCATTGGCCATGCCCTGATGGCCGATGCGCTGGAGCTGGGTTACGCGGCCACGGTGCAGGCCTACCTCAAGGCCTTGGCATGAGCGCAGGCGTCTTGCGCTGTGGGAGGCCGCCCCTGCGGCCGAATGGCTTCTGAAAAGGGCAGCATGATCTACGGCATCGGCACCGACATCTGCGACATCCGCCGCATCCGCGCCAGCCTCGAACGGCATGGTGAGCGCTTTGCCGCCAAGGTGCTGAGCGAAGGCGAAATGGCCACCTGGAAAGCCCGCAGCGCGCGCTGGCCCGAGCGCGGCATCCGTTACCTGGCGACACGTTTTTCGGCCAAGGAAGCCTTCAGCAAAGCCATTGGCTTGGGCATGCGCATGCCCATGACCTGGCGCCTGTGCGAAGTGGCCAAGCTGCCCAGCGGCCAGCCCGTCATCGTGCTGCACGGTGAACTCAAGGACTGGTTCGAGGCCAAGGGCCTGAAAGCCCACATCACCGTCACCGACGAAAGCGAATACGCCGCCAGCTTCTGTGTGGTCGAGACCACGGCACCTTGAAATCTTCGGGTCTGTCCCGATATTGGAAGAACACCCCATGACCTTGCACGCCCCCCTGATCCTGGACATCGCCGGTACCGAGCTGACCGAGGTAGACCGCCGCCGACTCGCGCACCCGCTCACCGGCGGCATGATCCTGTTTGGTCGCAACTGGCAAAGCCGTGCCCAGCTGAGCGATCTGTGTGCCGACATCAAAAGCATCCGCCCCGATCTGCTGATCGCCGTGGACCACGAAGGCGGGCGCGTGCAGCGCTTTCGCACCGACGGCTTCACCCACCTGCCACCCATGCGGGCGTTGGGCGAACTCTGGTTCCAGGACGGCAAAGGCCTGCCTGGCAGCGGCGCCCTCAAGGCTTGTGAAGCGGCCACCTCGGCCGGTTTTGTGCTGGCCAGCGAGCTGCGTGCCTGCGGGGTGGATTTCAGCTTCACACCTGTGCTCGACCTCGATCATGGCGAAAGTGGCGTCATTGGCGACCGCGCCTTTGCCCGCGACCCGCGCATGGTGACCCTGCTGGCCCGCAGCCTCATGCAAGGCCTGTTGCAGGCGGGCATGGCCAATTGTGGCAAGCACTTCCCGGGGCATGGCGCCGTCAAGGCCGACTCGCATGTGGCCTTGCCGGTCGACAAGCGCAGCCTCAAGGCCATCCTGGCCGACGACGCCTTGCCCTACACCTGGCTGGGCAGCGTGCTCACGGCTGTCATGCCCGCGCATGTGATCTACAGCAAGGTGGACGAACGCCCGGCGGGTTTCTCCTCGCGCTGGATTCAGGACATCCTGCGAGGCCAGCTCGGTTTTGACGGTGTGGTCTGCACCGACGACCTGTCAATGGCCGCAGCCCGTCAGATCGGCGGGCGCGAACTGAGCTACACCGAAGCGGTGCTGACCGCTTTGCAGGCGGGTTGCGATCTGGCGTTGCTGTGCAACCGCTCGGCGGTGAACGGCGGCGAAGAACTCGACCGTGTGCTCGACGACCTGGCCGAAGCCCAGCTCAAAGGCCGCTGGGTCCCCGACGAGGCGAGCGAAGAGCGCCGCCTGAACCTCTTGCCGCGCACACCCGTCCGCCCCTGGGACGAACTGGTGCGCGCGCGCGACTACATGCAGGCGCTTGACCGCCTGCCTTGATGGCTTGTGCCCGGGAACTTGTTCGCGAGCAGGGGCTCGCTCCTACAAGAGGGCGACAGACTGTAGGAGGCCGCCCCTGCGGCCGAAACTGGAAACTGTTGATGAACTGGATTGCACGCATCTTCATGGGCCTGCTGGGCCTTGCTTTTTTGGCAGGCCTGCTGGTGGCACTGGGCGTCTACACCGTCTTTGCCACGCTGCGCTGGCTGCTCACGGGCCGCAAGCCGCAGGTGGTGCTGGTGTGGCAGCAGTTTCGCCAGATGCGCCAGGGCGGGGGCATGCGCTGGGGCGCTGGCATGGGGTCCGCCGGCCATGCGGGCACACCTTCAGACGATGACGTGGTGGACGTGCAGGCACGCGAAATCCATGACAGCGCGCCCCGCCTGAGTGACAAAAGAACCATCGACTGAGTCATTTCAGCGGGTCGGCGGCCTCGCCTGTGGCGATCAGACTGGCCCAGTCCAGCAGCGGGTCGGCTTCATAGTCCGCAACGACCCACGCCCGTGAAGGGTGATCGGCCATGTCCTGCAGAAATTCACGAACCACACGCATGGACGCCATGTCCAGTGCGGCATAAGGCTGGTCCAGGCAGGTGAGGGTGGCCCCGCTGGCCAGCAGACCGACCAGCGCCACTTTGCGGCGGCTGCCTGCCGACAGCATGAAGAGGCGTTTGCCCAGGTGGTCCTGCAATTGCAGGGCGGCGCTCAGATCGGCTTTCCACTGCGCGTGCCAGTGGGGGCAATGTGTTTGCAGATCTGCCCAGACTTCTTCGGGCGTCTGCTCATCGCTGCCAGGCAGGCGCAGGTCCAGCCAAAGCGCGTCGGTCCGCTGCTCGCACAGCGCCCGCAGCAGCCGGGTTTTGCCGCTGCCTTCGTCGCCGGTCACGGCGTTCAGGCCGGGCAGGATGGACAGTCCCTGCCACTGCAGCAAAGGCGGCACATGAGGGGCATTCAATACCTGATTCCACATGCCGCCGATGCTAACAGCCGCTCATTAGAATGAAACGATGGCTGTTCCCGAGCGCGTCTACAAAATCCCCGAGTCGGTGCTGGTTGTGATCCACACGGCTGCACTGCAGGTCTTGCTCATTCGCCGTGCCGATGCGGGCACCTGGCAGTCCGTGACCGGCAGCAAAGACCATGTGGCCGAAGCCTATTGGGACACCGCCGTGCGCGAAGTCCATGAAGAAACCGGCATTGACGCCCTGGCGCCGCATTGCCAGCTGCAGGACTGGGCGGTGGAAAACATTTACGACATTTACCCCGCATGGCAATGGCGCTATGCGCCCGGCGTCAGCCGCAACACCGAGCGGGTGTTTGGCTTGCAGGTGCCTGAAGGCCTGCCCATTGTGCTCAGCCCTGCGGAGCACACCGCCCACCAGTGGCTGCCCTGGCGCGAGGCGGCAGACACGGTGTTTTCCCCCTCCAATGCCGAAGCCATCCTGATGCTGCCGCGCTTTCAAGAGAGGCGCGCATGATCCGTTCGCCTGCCGAACACCCGGTGCTGCGCGTTGCCACCTGGAACATCCACAAAGGGGTGCAGGGCCTGGGGCCTGCCCGAAGGCTCGAAATCCACAACATTGGCCACGCCATCGAGCAGCTCGATGCCGATCTGGTCTGCCTGCAGGAAGTGCGCTTTGTGAACCGGCGCGAGCAAAAGCGCTTTGCGCGCTGGCCCGAACAGCCCCAGGCCGACTTTCTGGCGCCCGAGGGTTACGAGCCGGTCTACCGCACCAACGCCATCACACGCCACGGCGAACATGGCAATGCGCTGCTCGCACGCTGGCCCGTGCTCTCGCACCAGCATGAAGACATGTCGGACCACCGTTTTGAACAACGCGGCTTGCTCCACACCGAAGTGCAGGTGGCCGGGCGCAGCGTGCATGTGCTGGTGGTGCATCTGGGCCTGATCCCGGCCAGCCGCGAGCGGCAGGTGCAGCAGCTCAAGCACTACATCGAGCGCGAAATCCCTCGCAGCGCACCGGTGGTGGTGGCGGGCGACTTCAATGACTGGGGGGCTCGCCTGAGCCTGTTGATGGCCCATGCGGGCCTGCACCAGTGCGAGACAGGTCGAACGCCAACGTACCCGTCCCGCTTGCCACTGGCGCAGCTGGACCATGTGTACGCCCGTGGCCTGCGCCCTTTGTCGGCCATGGTGCCGCGTGGGCGCATCTGGCGCCAGATGTCGGACCATCTGCCGCTGGTGGCGGAGTTCGCCTTGCAGGACTGAGCCCATGCGCCGCACCCCAGTCCTCACCGATGGTCATCAGCTGCGGCTGATCGAGGGAGGCGATGCGTACTTCGGGCACCTGATTGCGGCGGTGGATCAGGCCCGCTCGCAGGTGCAGCTGGAAACCTACATCTTCGACTTTCATGGCGCCACCCTGGCCGTGGCCGAAGCGCTGGAACGCGCGGCCTTGCGCGGGGTGCGTGTCTGGCTGGTCGTCGACGGCGTGGGCACCGGCAAATTGCCAGCCGAGTGGCAACGTCGTTTTGAGCAGGCCGGGGTGGATTGCCGCGTCTATTCGCCGCTGGGGGCTTTGGGGCTGCTGTTCCCGAGCCGCTGGCGCAGGCTGCACCGCAAGCTGTGCGTGGTGGACGGGCAGGTGGCTTTTTGCGGTGGCATCAATTTGCTCGACGACCGCTATGACCCGCGCCACGGCACGCTGGCGCATCCGCGGCTGGATTTTGCGGTGCAGGCCCGTGGGGCGCTGGTGCAGCAGGTGCAGGAAACCATGACCCAGCTGTGGTGGCGCCTGCAGGCCGTGCGGCACGTGCGTCAGCACAACTTTCCCGAGGCCTTCAGCTCGTTTCGGGCCGCGGGTCTGCACTTGCCCTGGACGCAGGATACGCAGGAGGAAGGCCAGATCGTGGCGCGCGCAGGGCTGCTGCTGCGCGACAACGTGCTGCACCGCAAGCAGATCGAGCGGGCCTACCTGCGTGCCATTGCCGCTGCGCGCCATGAGATCGTGATCGCCAATGCCTACTTCCTGCCCGGACGGCGCTTGCGCAATGCCCTGGTGCTGGCAGCGCAGCGGGGGGTGCGGGTGCGCTTGCTGCTGCAGGGGCGCTACGACTATTTCATGCAGTTTCATGCGGTGCGGCCGGTGTACGGCACGCTGCTTGCGGCGGGCATCGAGATCCACGAATACACCGCCAGCTTTTTGCACGCCAAAGTGGCGGTGGTGGACGCCGGGTTCGAACGGCCTTGGGCCACGGTGGGCTCTTCCAACCTCGATCCGCTGAGCCTGCTGCTGGCCCGCGAGGCCAATGTCGTGGTGGCAGACCGGCGATTTGCCCTGCAGCTGCACGAGCGGCTGGAGCAGATCATGGCGCAGCACAGCCAGCAGGTCTCGCGCGCCAGTGTGGACAAGCGCTCCTGGCACCAGCGCCTGCGCGACCGGCTGGCCTTTGGCCTGATGCGGCTGGCGCTGTTCCTCACCGGCAAGCGGTATTAAGGGGCTGTCCCTGCGGCCCAATGGGCCTTCAATTCACTGGTAGGATGGTCTCATGTTGATGAAAGCCCAAGACGCCATGAACACTTCGAACTCCTCGATCGATCTGGACGAGGGCGTGCCCGTCTCCGTCAAGATCCGCGAACGCGTGCTGGCGGCCCGCAAGCGCTTCCATGCCAATGACAACATCTCCGAATTCATCGAACCCGGCGAGCTGGAAAAGCTGCTCGACGAAGTCACAGACAAGATGAAGGGCGTGCTGGGCAGCCTCGTCATCGACACCGACAACGACCACAACACCGGCGACACCGCCCGCCGTGTGGCCAAGATGTATGTCAACGAGGTGTTCCGTGGCCGTTATGTCAAAGGCCCCGAGATCACCGAGTTTCCGAACGCCGAGCACCTCAATGAGCTGATGATTGTCGGCCCGATCACGGTGCGCAGCGCCTGCAGCCACCACTTTTGCCCGGTCATTGGCCGCATCTGGATCGGCGTGATGCCCAACGAGCACACCAACGTGATCGGCCTGTCCAAATACGCCCGTCTGGCCGAGTGGATCATGGGACGCCCGCAGATCCAGGAAGAAGCCGTGGTGCAACTGGCCGACCTGATCCAGCGCAAGACCCAGCCCGATGGCCTGGCCATCGTCATGGAAGCCAGCCACTACTGCATGGCCTGGCGCGGCGTGAAGGACATGGACAGCAAAATGATCAACTCGGTCATGCGCGGCGTGTTCCTCAAGGATGCCAACCTGCGCCGCGAATTCCTGTCGCTCATTCCCGCCCGGAGCTAATCCCATGCTTGTTCGCCTGCTCTACGCCAGCCGCGCGGTTGACCCGCGCCCCGAGATGATCGAATCGATCCTGACGCAGTCGCGCCAGTTCAACCCGACCTGCGGCATCACCGGCATCCTCTGCTACGGCGGCGGTATCTTTTTGCAGGCCATCGAAGGCGGCCGCAGCGCGGTGAGTGACCTGTACGGCCACATCCAGAAAGACGAGCGCCACAAGGACGTGGTGCTGCTGCACTACGAAGAAATCTCCGAGCGCCGTTTTGGCGGCTGGACCATGGGCCAGGTGGACACCTCCCGCGTCAACACCAACATCCTGCTCAAGTATTCTGAGCGCGCCGAGCTCGACCCCTACAGCGTTTCGGGCAAGGTGTCTCTGGCCCTGCTCGAAGAGCTGATGGCCACCGCCAGCATCATCGGGCGCGCCTGACCCCATTCAATTGGGGTCAGATCCCTGTTCTTTTGCAGGAGCGACGCCCTCGTCGCGATCAGCCCTCGCAAACCACCCAGCATCGCCCCGAGGGCGGGGCTCCCACACGTCGCGAAGCGAACCATGAACCTCATTGGCTGCGACTTTTCCAGCAGCCCCACCAAACGCAAGCCCATCGTGCTGGCGCAGGGCGAGGTGCAAAGCGGGCGTGTGCGCCTGCAGGCCCTGCAGACCTTTGACACGCTGCAGGCCTTTGGCCAGTGGCTGGCGCAACCCGGTGACTGGGTGGGCGGCTTTGACCTGCCCTTTGGCCTGCCGCGCGAACTGGTCGAGGTGCTGGGCTGGCCCACCCGCTGGGCCGAATGCATGAACCATTACGCCGCGCTCAGCCGCGCCGAGATCCGCGATCGGTTTGCGGCGTTTTGCAATGCGCGCCCGGTGGGCGGCAAGTTTGCGCACCGGGCGGCCGATCTTCCGGCGGGCTCCAGCCCGTCCATGAAATGGGTCAACCCGCCCGTGGCCTACATGATGCACGCGGGCGTGCCCCTGCTGCGGCAGGCGGGCGTGCACCTGCCCGGCCTGCACGACGGCGACCGCCGCCGCGTGGCGCTGGAGGCCTACCCCGGCCTGCTCGCGCGCGAGGTGCTGGGCAACACCTCGTACAAAAGCGACGACAAAGCCAAACAAACGCCCGAGCGCCTGCTGGCGCGGCGCGAACTGCTGAGCGCATTGGAGCGTGGGCAAACCCGCCTGGGCCTGCGCCTGTCGGCCAGTCACGCCCTGCTGGGCCGCCTGGCCGACGACGCCAGCGGCGACGCCCTCGACGCCACCCTGTGCCTGATGCAAGCCGCCTGGGCGCTGCAACAGCACCAGGCCGGGCACCCCTGCTACGGCCTGCCGCCTTGCGACCCGCTCGAAGGCTGGATCGTCACCGCCTGAGCCTTGCAGGAGGCCGCCCCTGCGGCCGGTGCATTCGCGAGCAGGGGCTCGCTCCTACAAAGGGGACAAGGTGTAGGAGGCCGCCCCCGCGGCCGAAGGCATTCGCGAGCAGGGGCTCGCTCCTACAAAGGGGACAAGATGTAGGAGGCCGCCCCCGCGGCCGAAAGCATTCGCGAGCAGGGGCTCGCTCCTACAAAGGGGACAGATGTAGGAGGCCGCCCCTGCGGCCGAACCACCTCATGCCTCGCTGGCCAGATCCGGAATCCGGTTGAATGCGATGCGCATCGGCGCATGGTCGCGCCCCGCATGGGCGCTGGCAAACATCACCGCGTTCTTGCCGTGCTTGCGGTTGAGCGCATCCACCGCCGCCAGCAAACGGCTGCGGTCGCGCGGGGCGGCAGACGCCGGGCCCGCTTCCTCAAACAGATCGGACGTGTGCTGATCGGCAGGCACCAGCCCGTGCATCTGCACCCCCACCGACACCGGCCGCGCCAGCCGGTGCAAGCCGCTTTGCCACAAGTCCTGCAGCGTGCGCAGCAAAAAAGCCGTGTCTTGTGTCTCGCCCACTTGCGCCCAGCGCTCGCCCCCCGCCTCCCGGGCGTAGCGGTGCTCGCAGCGCACATGCACGCTCATGCTGCTGGCATAAAAGCCCTGCTGGCGCAGCCGCATCGCCGCCTTTTGCACCAGCCGGTTGAGCACGGCCAGCGCCCCCTCGGGGTGGCGCAAATCGGGCGGCAACACATGCGAATGCCCGAGCGAGCGCGCCGTGGTGGCGCGTGGCCCGTACCACTGCCCGCGCAGCTTGTCGTACATGTCCGACCCGCCCACACCGCCCCAGGCCGTGACCAGCAGATTGCGCGGCGCTGCGTACAGCTGCTGCATGGAGCCAATGCCGCATTGCGCCAGCCGCCGCACCATGCGCGGGCCAATGCCGTTGATGCTTGAAACCGGCAAGCCATACAGCCGATCCGGAAGCTCGTGCTGCTCGATCACCGTCAGGCCATCGGGCTTGTGCATGTCGCTCGCCAGCTTGGCCAGCAGCGTGTTGGGCGCAATGCCCACCGAAGTGCGCATGCACTCGCCCACCTCGCGCAGCAGCGCCGCTTTGACCTGCTGCGCCAGCCGCACGGCGCGCTCGCGCTCACGCCAGCGCCCGGTCAGCTCGCACTCCATCTCGTCAATGCTCACCACCTGCCGCACGGGCGCCAGCCGGTCCACCACCGCCACGGCTTGTTTGTGCACCTGCACGTATTTGGCGTGGTCGGCCAGGATCAGCGCAATGCTGGGGCACAGGCGTTTGGCATCGGCCACCCGCGTGCCCGTCTTCACCCCAAAGGCCTTGGCCTCGATGCTGGCTGCGATGCAGCACGACGAATCGGCCATGACCGGCACAACCCCCACCGGCCGCCCGCGCAAGGCCGGGTTCAGCTGCTGCTCGACCGAGGCGAAGTAGCTGTTGAAGTCGATGAAGAGGGAGCGGAGCATGGGGTGGAGGGGCGTGTTGCGCATCAAACGTATAGCGCTATATCTGGATTCAAAAAGCACAAAAAAACATACAAAAGAAAGATATGTTTCTACTTTTTGGAGCTATAGTGAAGGTGACAAATGCGCTCGCGCACCTAGTCAAGCAAGCGTTGAGAAGTTAGGGGCGGTGCGGCGACTTTTTTAGATCTGTTATGTCTGTACATTTGTACAGTATTGAAGCGTAGGCCAATGATGTCAAACGATTTTTTGTCAACCGCGCGGCCATGTTATCCGACAACTTCTAGCCATATCGGCTGATTTGTCGTCTACATCAAAGTTAGCCTTCATATCGCCATGCTCGACTTCCTACAACAATATTCTGGTGCCTTCACTTTCCTGGCAACGCTCGTACTTGTCGCATTGACGGCTTTCTATGCCTATTGGACGAAAGGTATTCTTTCAGCAACAGCAAGCCAAGCCCGATTGAATCTCAGCCCAGTAATCGGCATAACAGTCAAGAAGATCACCATTGGCGATGTTTTCGGCCCTAAGCGTCGAAATATGAATGTCGAGATTGAACTTTCCAATGTCGGCAATGCGCCAGCAATTGAGGTGTTGATCGATTCCGAGGTTACGTTGAGACACTCGTCTGTTAATGGAGAGAAAACAATCCCTGCGCGTTTTGAACCTGACATCATCCCCTTCCTTAAACCCGATGATCAAATTACAGGAAACGGAGTTTCGCCCTGTTACGGAAACACCTTCATAACCCATTTCTTTGACGACGCTAGGGAATCTCTGAGATTGAATCTCCATCGGATCGAAACAGATCCCACTCAAGAGTCTTTCAAGACCTCTCGTCTCCGTGTAATCGCCTACTACAGAAACAGCCTTGGGCAGCATTTCCGGAGTCATTACGAAATCGAGATTGGCTTCTGGCATCGCAACGGAGAGAAGGGCATCCCCGAAGACAATGAAACCTGTGAAGTTGATATGTTTTACATACCCAGACCGGTCTTTCACGCAGAGCCGACAGATGAAGTCGTAATCAAAGCAGAAATAGAAAGCCGCAATGCAAAAAGAAATCTGTCTGGTTGGTAAAAGGAAGGCTAACCCATCATTCCACCGGACCTGTCGCGGCAAGCCGCGTTAGTCCGGTGAATTCATTCGTTAGACCTCGAAAAATTACACCATGTATAGACAAGCCGTCATCACTTTCATCGATATTCTTGGCTTCAAGCACCTCATCAGCACAGGCACGTTCGAAGAAGTCTCCAAGAAGCTCAATACCATGCGGCGCCTTTCAGACGTCGATGATCAAGCAGATGGCGAGAGCTTCGAACCAAAGGTTATTCAATTCTCTGATTCAATAATTCGAATTCGACCACTGGACTCAAAGGCAAACAATGAGTCTCGATATGGCTTGATGTTCTACGAAATGCTTGATCTTGTTCACATGCAAGGCGAATTGATCAATCACGGTATTTGCGTGCGTGGCGGAGTGTCAATCGGTGATGTGCATGTCGACGATCAAACGCTCTTCGGCCCAGGCTTCGTCAGAGCCTATGAACTCGAATCCGTTTACGCCAACTTTCCTAGAATTGTTGTTGATCCGGCCTTGATTCAGCAACTTCAAAAAGACAAACGTTTGGCCTCCACGCACAACACGTTGACAGATGAGTTCGCCTACATCAGCAAGAACATCCGAAGAGAGAGCGACGGTATCTATTTCATCGACTACCTGCGATCATTCCAGACTGAAATCGATGAACCGGAAAACATCCCTGTGTTCCTTCGAAATCACAAGGATCTGATTGTCAAAAACGTCGGCGGCGCCACTCAATTAACACCAGTTTCTGCCAAGTACCTTTGGATGGCTAGTTATCACAACTCTGTCATTCGTGAGCTCAAGGAGGAATTCTGGAGGCAAGAAGAACTGGAGATTACGCCCAAAGAGGTTCCCATGCTTCAGTCCGTCGAGGTCTAACCCGGCGGTTGCGCCCATCGTGGCGCCCAGCTACCGCTTCTACCCCAACGAAACGACCGAGGCAGCGCAGATGGAATCGGCCATGCAGGCTTATGGGGTTCAGCCCCGCCATGCTGCACCGTCTGCCAAAGGCTGAAATTCCTGCCGTCGCGCTCTGTCGTGGTCAAGGCGGTACGATAGCCCGCTACCGTGCCATGCAGACTGCTGGCTATTGAGGAGATACCAATGACGACACAGGGTTTTGTGGTGACCCACGCCCTCGACGCGCAGTTTGAAAAAGGGCTGCGTTCGTTTTTTGAATACCGCGACCTGGGCATGAAAGCGGCGACCGGTGGGCGCGTCACGGCCAGTGTGATCCGGGCGGCCGAGGGGCAGGCGTTTTCGAGCCAGCCGCATTTTCATAAAACGCAGTTTCAGCTGGTCTACGTGCTCAAGGGTTGGATCGAGTTTGAGTACGAAGGGCAGGGCGTGGTGCGATTGGAGGCCGGGTCTTGCGTGCATCAACCGCCCGAAATTCGTCACCGCGAGCTGGGCCACAGCCACGATGTCGAGTTGCTGGAGGTGGTGTTGCCTGCTGACTTTGAGACCGTGACGGTGGATGACATCCGTCCGGTGGCCTGACGATGTTCCGCAGTTTCTTTCTCTCGCGCCGCTGGGCCCTGTGGGCCTGGGGCGGTCTGTTGGTGCTGGTGGCCCTGGTGTTCATCACGGTGCAGCAGACGGTGCGCCTGAACGAGTGGTACGGCCAGTTTTACGACCTGCTGCAAAAGCCCGAGCAGACGGGCGGGCTGGACAAGTTCTGGGGCTTCATGCAGCAGTTCGCCTGGATCGCGTTTCCGTACATGCTGCTGCGCAGTTTCGAGGCTTACCTAGCTTCACACTACGCGTTTCGCTGGCGGCAGGCCATGACCGAGGTGTATCTGCCGCGCTGGCAGCGCACGCCCGAGACGGTCGAAGGTGCCTCGCAGCGCTTGCAGGAAGACTGCATGCGTTTTGCCAAGCAGACCGAAAACCTGGGCCTGGGGCTGGTGCGGGCGCTGCTCACGCTCGCTTCCTTCATTCCCATCCTGTGGGGTTTGTCCAAAGGCATTGCGATTGAATGGCTCAAGTTCGATGGCTCCCTGTTCTGGGTGGCCTTGACGACGGCGCTGGGCGGCACCGTGCTGTCGTGGTTTGTGGGCATTCGCCTGCCGGGCCTGGAATACAACAACCAGAAAACCGAGGCGGCCTTGCGCAAGGAACTGGTCTATGCCGAGGACGAGCGCAGTCGCATGACGCTGGCCGAGGTGATGCAGCTCTTCATGGGCGTTCGGATCAACAACTTCCGCCTGTTCAACCACTACGCCTACTTCAACCTCTGGAGCAACCTCTACAGCCAGACCATGATCATCTTTCCGTACCTGCTCATGGGCCCGTCGCTGTTCACGGGGCTGATCACGCTGGGTGTGATCCAGCAGGTGAGCAATGCCTTTGGCAAGGTCAACGAGGCGTTTTCCTACCTGATCGAGCGCTGGACCGACATCACCGAGTTGCGTTCGATCCATAAGCGCCTGACGGAGTTTGAAAAAGGACTGGCGGCATGAAAACCTTGGGTCTGATTGGCGGCATGAGCTGGGAGTCCACCTTGCCCTATTACCGCCTGATCAATGAAGGCGTGAAAGCGCGTCTGGGGGGGCTGCATTCGGCCCGGCTGGTGCTCTACAGTGTGGACTTTTCCGAGGTGGAAGAACTGCAGCGCACAGGGCAGTGGGAGGCTGCCGGGGCCTTGCTGGCGCAGGCTGCATCGGCCTTGCAGACTGCAGGAGCCCAGGGGCTGGTGCTGTGTACCAACACCATGCACAAGGTGGCGGGTGCCATACAAGCCGCGGTGGATGTGCCCCTGCTGCACATTGCCGATGCCACGGCGCTGGCGGTGCGCGCCGCAGGTTGCGAGCGCGTGGGTTTGCTGGGCACCCGCTTCACGATGGAGCAGGATTTCTACAAGGCTCGGCTGGCCGAAAGTTTTGGCCTGCAGGTGCTGGTGCCGCCGCCTGTCCAGCGCGACGCGGTGCACCGCATCATTTACGAGGAGTTGTGTCTGGGCCAGGAGCATGCCGCGTCACGTGCGGTTTACCGTCAGGTGATGGCCGATCTGGTGGCGCAGGGCGCGCAGGCCATCATCCTTGGCTGTACCGAAATCAGCCTGCTGGTTGGCGCACAAGACAGTGCTGTGCCCTTGTTTGATACGACTGCCTTGCATGCGCAGGCAGCAGTGGATTGGATGTTGGCACCGGCATGAGAATCAAAAGGGAGAACAGCAATGAACAAAAAACTGTGGCCTCTGGCCTGCTTGTTGGCACTGGTCGCCTGTTCGACGCAGGAGCAAAGTCAGGTCTCGGATGCGGTAGCTACGCCGCTCAGTGACCTTAATCTGGTGCGCAAGAACATTCCGCAAGTATTGCGAGCAGCGGTTCGCCAGCCCTATGCCGCTGCCCCGGCTGAATGCGAGCAAATTTGGCAAGACGTGCTGCAATTGGATGCGGTCCTGGGTCCTGATCTGGACAGGCCAGCGGACGATGACAACCCAGGGCTGCTTGAGCGTGGCACGGACTTGGCCAAGGGTTCGGTCATCAAGGCGATTGGTCGAACGACCGAAGGCGTGGTGCCCTTTCGCAGCTGGGTGCGCAAACTGACTGGTGCAGAAAGGCACGATCATCAGGTAGCGGCGGCCATTGCGGCAGGAGGCATCAGGCGTGCTTTTCTCAAAGGCATATGGGTCGCGCGGGATTGCCACTGATTTTTAGTGTTCGCGCTACATTGCGTGTTTGCCTCAATGGCATAGAAGGAGTCTGTCATGCCCCACACCGTCCATTTCCAGCGCGTGCTGCGCGCGCCAGCCGATCGGGTGTACCGCGCCTTCATCGACCCCGATGCCATGGCCAAGTGGCTGCCGCCCCACGGCTTTACCGGCCGTGTGCACGAGATGGATGCCCGCGTAGGCGGGGGCTACCGCATGTCGTTTACCCATCTGGGAAACGGCCAGTCGCACAGCTTTGGCGGCACCTTTCTGGAACTGGTGCCGGGTGAGCGCATTTGCCATACCGACCGGTTTGACGACCCTGGCCTGCCGGGCGAGATGGTGACGACGATCACCTTGCGCAAGACGCTGGTGGGCACCGAGGTGAACATCGAGCAGGCCGGGATTCCCGAAGTGATTCCGCCCGAGGCCTGTTGCCTGGGCTGGCAGGAGTCGCTGCAGCTGCTGGCCTTGCTGGTCGAGGCCGAAATTCCGGCCTGATCAGATCGATCAAATTGATCAGATCGCCGCTGCCGCCATGTCGGCAGGCAGTGGCCCCAGCTGGCGCAGTGCCTGCAAGGCTTCGGTGTCGGTGCGGTACATCTGCAGCAGCGGGTCGTCGCCCAATTCGTCGGCGCGGCGCAGCGCGGTTTCCACGGGCAGCTTGATGCCGCTGATGTGCAGCGTGATGCGGTGTGCCGCCAGCTGACGGCGGATCTGCGCAAAGGTTTCCACGCCTGTCACATCGATGCGGTTGATGGGCTGGGCAAACAGGCAGACATGGCGCACATCGGGGTGCGTGGCCAGGTGCTCGGTGATGGCGCGCTCCAGGCCGCTGGCGGCGGCAAAGTCCAGTTCGGCGTCCATGCGCAGGGCGTAGAGGTGCGCGGCCAGCGGTGGCAGCTTCCAGAGGTGGCGGTCGCGCAGCGAGCCATCGGGGTGCAGGCCCACCTCGATGATGCGCGGGTGCAAACGGGTGTGCAGAAAGTGGCTCAGGCCCATGACCACACCGGCCAGCACGCCCCAGTACAGGCGGGGTGCCGAAGCCAATGTAATGCCAAAGGTCAGCAGTGCGGTGATGCCTTCCACGCGGTTGATGCGCAGCAGGCGGGTAAAGGCACGGGGCTTGAGCAAGCCCAGCACGGCGGCCACCACAATGGCCGAGAGCACCGATTGCGGCACATGGTGCAGCACCGGAATGAACAGCAGCAGCGCCAGCAAAATCACCACCACCGACACCACCGTGGCCCAGCCGGTTTGCGCACCGGCATAGAGGTTCAGGGCCGAGCGCGAAAACGACGAGCTGGTGGGGAAGGCGCCGCACAGGGCCGAGGCCAGTTTGCCCAGGCCCTGGCCAATCAGGTCCTGGTCCTGGTCCCAGCGTTGGCCCTTGCGCTCGTTGTCGACCTTGGCGCTGGAGGCCGTTTCCAGAAAACTCACCAGCGTGATGACCAACGTGGGCAGCACCAGCTGTTTGAGCACGTCCCAGCTGGGCAGTTGGGGCAGGTACAGCGCGGGCAGGCCTTGCGGCAGGTCGCCGACCACGGCCACGCCCTGGGCCTGCAGGTTCAGCGCGCCGCTGATGGCGGCAGCGCCGACCACCACCACCAGCACCGTTGGAAAGGTTGGTCGCAGCCGTTTGGTGACCATCAAGATGGCCAATGTTGCCAGCCCGAAGGCCAGGCTGGGCCCGCTGAGGCTGACCAGGTCGGTCAGCGAAGACCAGCCCTGGGTCAGGCCCAGCAAGGCAGGCAGCTGCGAGCTGATGATGATGACCGCCGCCCCCTGCGTGAAGGCCGTCAGCACCGGAGAGCTGACCAGGTTGAGCAGCCAGCCAAAGCGGGCAAAGCCCAGCACGACCTGCAGCAGGCCGGTCAGCAGCGAGAGCCAGACCGCCAGGTTGACCCACTCGGCACTGCCCGGTTCGGCCATGCCCGTGAGCGAGGCCGACACCAGCATGGCAGTCAGCGCTGTGGGCCCGACCGACAGCCGCGTGGAGGCGCTGAAGAGCACCGCGACCAGCGCGGGCAGCAAGGAGGCGTAGATGCCGGTGACCAGCGGCATGCCCGCCAGCGCGGCATAGGCCACCCCCTGCGGGATGACCATCAGGCCGACGCTCAGCCCGGCAAACAGTTCGCTGCGCAGCAGCTGGGCGTCAGGTCGTGGCCAATTGAGAAAAGGCAGGCGTTGTGACAAAGGTCGGCTCGGGTGCATGGGGCTGCATCTTACGGGCAGCGCAATGCCTCACTCCAGCCGCAGCTGAATGCGCCGCGCCACCTCGCCCCAACGTTGGGCGTCTTGTGCCAGTCGGGCCGCGGCCTCGGCAGGGCTGTCGGCCACCACGGTCTGGTCGGACTGGGCCAGCTTGTCGATCATCTCGGGGGTCTTGAGCGCACTGGCCAGGGCGCTGTGCATCTTCTGCACGATGGGGGCAGGGGTGGTCTTGGGCGCGAGCAGCACCAGCGAGAAGCTGGCATCAAATCCCGGGTAGCCGGATTCGGCCACGGTCGGGACTTCAGGCAGGATGGGCGAGCGCTTGCCACCCGACACCGCCAGCGCCACCAGGCGGCCAGCGCGCACATGGGGCAGCACGGTGGGGCCCGCCAAAAAACCGCAATCGACCTGACCGCCCAGCATGTCCTGCACGGCCGGGGCCGGACCTTTGTAGGGCACATGGGTCATCTGCACACCGGCAGCGGCGCTGAACAGTTCGGTGGTCAGATGCCCGGGCGAGCCTGCGCCGCCCGAGGCGTAGGTGAGCGGGGCTGCTTTGGCTTTCTTGACCAGTTCAGCCACCGTCTTGAGGCCCACCTTGGGGTTGCAGACCAGGGTCTGGCTGAAGCTGCTGGCGCGCATCACGGGCTGCAGGTCGGAGGCCTTGAAGGCCATCTTTTCATAGACGTGCGGGTTGACTGTGAGCGTGGTGTCCGTGGTCCACAGCCAGGTGTAGCCATCGCCCGCGGCGCGTGCGGCTTCAGCGGTGCCGATGTTGCCGTTGGCACCGGGCTTGTTGTCGATCACCAGCGGCTGACCCAGCAGTTGCTGCACCTTGGGGGCTGCACCGCGCAGCACGATGTCGCTCGGTCCGCCCGGCGGCAGGGGCACCACCACACGCATGGGCTTGTCGGGCCAGCTTTGGGCCGATGCACTCAGGCTCAGCAGGCCGACAAGACCGGCCAGCAGCCAGCGGGCTGAAGCACTGCGATGGGGCAGGGGGTGACTCTGGTGCATGTTGTCTCCTCGATGGGTGTCTCAGCGTTGCGGCATGTCCTTGACCGAATAGCCCAGGCTCACGGTCGCGTCTTCCGGAATCGGCGGCATGGTGGCGTGCCAGGCTTCCCAGGCTGCGCGCATGGCCTCCAGGCGCTCGGGCTGGCGCTTGGCCAGGTTGGCGCGCTCGCGCTCGTCGGCCGGGATGTTGAACAGGTAGTCGTTGCCATCGACCCGCAGGTACTTGTAGTCGCCCAGGCGCATGGCGCGTTGGCCGCGGTGGTTCATGCGCCAGTGCAGGGGGCGCTCGAAAGTCTGTCCCGGCTGGCGCAACACGGGGGTGAGGGAGACGCCGTCGAGCGGGTAGTCGGCGTGCGGTTTCGCACCACCCAGCTCCACCATGGTGGCGGACCAGTCCATGGTCAGGCAGTGCTGCGTGCTCACGCCGCCAGGGGCGATGGCAGCAGGCCAGTGCGCGATCCAGGGCACGCGGATGCCGCCTTCGGTCAGGTCCATCTTGCCGCCCACCAGCGGCCAGTTGTCACTGAAGCGTTCCCCCCCGTTGTCGCTGGTGAAGACGATCAGCGTGTTGTCGAGCTGGCCGGTTTTTTTCAAAGCATCGACCACCCAGCCAATGCCTTCGTCCATGTGGTGGATCATGCGGTGGTAGGTGTGGATGTTGCCGCCGTGCAGGTGAAACAGGTTGTCCTTGACTTCGGCGGCCAGCGCGTGGTCTTCGCGGGTTTCCCAGGGCCAGTGCGGCGCGGTGTAGTGCAGGCTCAGAAAGAACGGCGTGCCCTGCGCAGCCCCAGGGGCCATGCGCTCCACGTAGTCCACCGCCCGCTGCGAGAGCAGGTCAGTCAGGTAGCCCTCTTCGTGCTTTTCTTCCTCGCCGGCATACAGGTCGTGCGTGCCGTTGTTGCTGGCGTGGGTGAAGTAGTCCACCCCGCCCGACATGGGGCCAAAAAACTCTTCGTAACCCGACTTGAGCGGGCTGAAGGTCGGGGGGTAACCCAGATGCCATTTGCCGATCAGGGCGGTGCGGTAACCCGCTTCGCGCAGCAGCGAAGGCACGGTGGGGTGCTCGGGCGGCAGGCCCAGCGTGGTGCTGCCCTTGCTTTTGCTGTTGATCGGTTCTTCGGCCGCACCGCGCAGGCGGTACTGGTAGCGCGCCGTCATCAGCGCAAAGCGCGTGGGCGAGCACACCGGCGAGTTGGAGTAACCCTGGGTGAACTTCAGGCCGTTGGCCGCCAGCTGGTCGAGCACGGGCGAGACCTTGCCGAAGCTGGCGTCGCGGCCGCCGTAGCAGCCCAGGTCGGCAAAGCCGAGATCGTCGGCCACGATGAAGATGATGTTGGGGCGTTGGGTCATGGGGGTGGGTTCAATCGACTTTCATGCCGGTCGCGCGGATCACGCGACCGTACTGGTCGGAGAGTTTTTTCAGGCGGCTGGCGGCGGCGTTGCCGGTCAGACCTTCGTAGCGCATGTCCAGCTCACTGATGCGGTTTTGCAGTTCAGGCCGCGACAGCGCGTCGGTGATGGCCTTGGCCATGGTCTGCATCAGGGGCTCGGGGGTGCTGGCATGCGCCATCACCACATAGACGACTTCGCTTTCCAGGTCTTTCAGGCCCAGTTCGGCCACGGTGGGTACGTCGGGCGCCAGGCGCGAGCGCTGGCGGCTGGTCACGGCCAGGGCATGGATCTTGCCCGCCTTGACGTGCGGCAGCATGCCCGGGGTGGCCAGCGTGCCGCCATCGACCTCGCCCGAGAGCACCGCCATCACGGCCGGTGTGTTGCCTCGGTAGGGCACATGCACCAGCCGCGTGGCCGCGCCAATGTTGGCCATGTTGACCCAGAGGTGACCGGGCGAGCCGTTGCCGCCCGAGCTGAAGTTCAGGCTGCGTTCACGCGCGGCCTGCAGAAAGTCGCGGGCGGTCTTGATGCCGGTGCTCGGGTGCACGCCCAGCAGCAGGCCCGAACTGGACACGACCACCAGTGGCTTGAGATCGCTGTCCTTGAAGGGCAGGCTCTTGTAAATGTGCGGGTTGACGGTGTGGGTGGTGTCGATGCCCCAGGCCAGGGTGTGACCGTCGGCCGGGGCCTTGACCACCATGTCGGCGCCCACGTTGCCCGCTGCGCCCGGCTTGTTGTCGACGATGAAGGGCTGGCCAAGCTGCTTTTGCAGCACATCGCCCACGGCGCGGGCCAGGATGTCGGACGGGCCGCCTGCGGGCCAGCTGTTGACAAAGCGCACCGGCTTGGCGGGCCAGGGGGTGTTCTGGGCCAGGGCGCCCACGCCCAGCAAAAATGTCAGACCGCCGAGCAGGGCGGCACGTCGAAAACGGAAGGTCATGGTGCTGTCTCCAAAAGGCGGGGTTCAGTCCAGTTGCACGCCTGTGGCCTTGATGGGCTTTTCCCAGCGGGCCAGATCGGCTTTCTGTGCCGCGGCCAGCTCGGCCGAGCCTGAGCCGATGGGGTCGTAGCCCAGCTTGACCAGCCGGTCCTTGAGGGCGGGCTCGCGCACGATTCTCACCATGGCTTTTTCCAGACGCGAGAGCGCCTCGCCGCTCAGGCCTGCCGGGCCGTACATGGCAAACCAGGCGGTGGCCTCCATGTTGATGCCTGACTCCTTGAGCGTGGGCACATCGGGCACCTGGGTGTCACGCTTGCTGCCAGTGACCGCGATGATGCGGGCCTTGCCGCTGTGGTGCAGCTCGGCGGTTTCGCTGACCACGTCGAACTTGTAGTCGATGTGGCCGCCCAGCAGGGCGTTGTTGGCCGGGGCGCCGCCCTGGAAGGGCACGTGGTTGAGCTGGATGCCCGAGGACTGCTCCATCAACACGCCCATGAAGTGCGGCAGGGTGCCTGCACCGGGCGTGCCGTAGCTGTTGGCACCGGGGTTGGCTTTGGCCTTGGCGATCATCTCGGCCACGTTCTTCACGCCGCTTGCGGGGCTGACCACCACGCCGAACTGAAAGCGCGCGATTTGCGACACGGGGGTGAAGTCCTTGACAGCGTCGTAGTCCAGCTTTTTGTAGACGTGCGGAAACAGCACCATGGGGCCGCTGGGCAGCACGATCACGGTTTGCCCGTCAGGCTTGGCGTTCTTGACCATGCCCAGCGCGATGCGCCCGCCTGCACCGGGTTTGTTGTCCACCACCACCGGGCTGAAGTCGTCCTTGAGCGCGTCGGCGACCAGGCGGGCGATCACGTCGGCAGAGCCGCCCGGCGGAAAGCCCACCAGGATCTTCAGCGGCGGCTTGGTTTGTGCCTGGGCGCCGGTAGCGGCGACCAGCAAGAGGGCGGTGGCCAGTAATCTGCGGGTGATAGAGGGCATGGGGTGTCTCCGTAGTTTGTGTCAGACAGACGGTCAAGCCCATGACTGTAGGATGTCAGCCCATGATTGATCTAATCAACCATCCTCCCGGAAAACCCTGATGCCAGACCTGACCGTTCCTGTTGGCACCACCCCCTCGCAGCGACTGGCTTCGGTGGACGACATGCTCCTGTACCGCCTCAGCCATCTGACGGGGGCAGCGGGAGCCATGGTGGTTCGCCTGTGCGAAGGGGGTTACGGCATCACCCGACGCGAATGGGGCGTGCTGGCGCAGCTGCACGGCCAGCCGCAGGGGCTTCTGCCCTCGGTGCTGGCCGAGCGCATGCAGCGTGACCGCGCCCGCACCTCGCGCGCCTTGAGCGCGCTGCAGGCCAAGGGACTGGTGCAGCGCGTGGTGCTGCCGCACGATCGGCGCAGTGTGCGGGTCAGTCTGACCGCAGCGGGTCAGGCCCTGTACGAAGAGCTGATGCCGCAGGTTCAGTCCATCAATGCCCGGATTCTGGAGG
>JACCDV010812670.1_pt1 | contig 23200 bp, 23 predicted proteins | sample 7446131 | NCBI WGS metagenome assembly JACCDV01 (sample SAMN15323448, study PRJNA562643) | freshwater metagenome | isolation source: river surface water | place: USA:Blue River Watershed | collected 2017-08-17
CATTGCAGCAGCCATCCCTTGATTGGGCTTATGTAGGCCAAGGTCTTTGATGTTCCGTCAGCATTGGCTGTGTAGATGCCGGTGCCCGCAGGAGTGTTTGCTACATATGCAATCTTGTTTCCTGTGCGGGATACTGCCGTTGCGCTAGTGTCCATGTCTAGGTACGTGCCACTCAAAGAGCTTTCAGTGGATGACGCAGTGCTTAGGGCATTGTCTAGGTACCCCAAGTAGGTATCAACCTTTTCCAGAGATTCATCCAGAAATCGAATTACAATATTATTAGCATTTGGTAACCAGTCTGCTTCTTGTAGTCGGAAACTCGTTGTATTAGAAAGGCGTATGGCTTCACTCTCGTTATCGAGGGGTGTTTCAAATATGTGCCCGTTTGATCGGCTTATGTATCGCGCCATAACTCCTTGGGGTGTGCTGGTTGCGGTGATGGCGGCAGTTGGGTCTTGAGTGATGAGGCGCAGACGATTAGGTTCGGTATTGGCGGGTTCTTCTGTGGGCAGTTCAATTTCCTCTTCGGGCTCTGCGATTGGCGTTGGACTGTCCTGTAGTGTAAGGAAGTTGAATGGGTTGCTTGTCTCCCCTCCCGATGTCGATGCGTTGCCGGCGAACAGTAGGTACCACGCAATCACGAAGCCTGTCACTATAAGGAGGACAAGTGCTGTAAACAGGAGGATGATGGTGCGTTGAGACATGTCAATATTTATTTTTTACAGAGCGGTTTATCTGCAGGAGGAATAGCTGGGAGAAGCGAGACCTCACAAGATTTTAAGAAATGAATAGAATCTCCGGCCTTGTTCGCTGCCGTTGTGACGGAAGACTTTTGCGCCTGGCAATTAGATGCATGAATCTCAGCGAACACCTCCTCCTTCGCTAAGTTCCAGCATGCTTCATCTTTCTTTTTCTTCATATATTGTAAGCCAAGTCCAGAGAGAGGAGCTGTAGCTGCGTCATATTTGTTCTGAAAGGCCGGGTCAAAGCCTCCGGATTTGTCTGGTGATACCGGGGCTACAACTTTTTGCACGAATAGTCGTAACTCCAAGATGTCGGGATTGATCGTGTATAGGATGGTGTAGGTGAATAAGACAAGGAGAAGGCCTATAACAGCATTTTGCATTTTATCCCTTCCCTCGCCTTTGCTGGTGAGTGATTCGCTAAACATGTAGAGAACGGCTCCCCAACTAATCATCACAACAGCGGCGAGACCAGAAAAGCCAATGAGCAGGTTGAATACATTGCCGAGCATTGTAGACAGTTGGTTCCCCGCACTAACCTTTCCGACATCCGTGATGCCATAAATGCCTGTAAGTGGCTGGTACTCCGCTGCCGTATTCCCTGCTGCAAGAGCAATGCCCCAGAGTGGTAGTGATGCTGCAACTGTGGCCAACGCGATCAAATATGCTTTTCTCATACGATATTACTGCTGTGTTGAGTAGCGAAGATTAAAGCCCGTTTGGCCGCTTTCTAAATAAGACTCAGTTCCCTGTGCCTCAAACTCGATATACGCAACTCCCGTTCCTTCAGGTCTCAGCACGATGGTGCCACTGTCTGATGGGAGACTGCTCGCTTTTTTATCGTTAATGCGCCATGTTGTCTGCAACGAAGCTTCATTTCGTGTGTCGATGCTGAAGAAGTATGGAAGGTGCACAAGGGTAATCTCTTTGTCTTTTGATGTAACAGTGCCTAACAGACCTCGTTGAAGTAGTAGGCCAAGAGCGCTGTCTAGTTGATATACAAGCGACCGGGATTGCTGCGGTGTTAGTGTAATTGATCGCGATGCCTGTGTAAGTGCGTCCTGAGTACTCACTTCAACGGTAATCTGTTTGGATCTATAAACCTGCGGCCCGGTAAGCGTGAGTACCTGCTTACCGGTTCCGGATTGCTTGCCCAACACCTTGGCGCCTTCCTTCCATGTGTATACAAGTTTTTGTGGATCAATGGAGCTCCCATTGCTTGATTTCATATGAGGCATGGCTATCAGGGTCACTCGTGCATTTGGGGGCAGCAAATCCTTTCCCTTATAGAGCGGATGGCTATAGGAAGTTGCTTCATAGATGAGATCAACCTCTGCAGGATTGATCGAGAGTGACTCCTCATGCTTCGATCCATCAAATGCCGTTGCCTGAACACGTATTTGCATTGGTTTGCCTATAGAGCCGGTAGTGAATGTGGCTGTTTTTACGCCTCTGCCTTCTGCAATTGTTTTGCCGTCAACACTTACCTTTATCGATGCGCGATCTATGTCAAATGTGTTGCCACTGAGACTGACCGTAACATCTGCGTACTCACCGGGACTTCTTGGAGACAATGATACTGAAATACCTTCGCTTGGTATTCCAAACTGGGCAACTGCACTAATCGGCCAAAGATTCCCTAGGCAGAGTAGTGAGATTGCTATCACGAGTTGGGCGCTGCGTCCCATGTGGAGCAGTGTGTGCATTTCTTTTAGTATAGCCCCTGTCTTTTCGTCTTACTAGTGTTGCCATTCGAATAACAGATATGGAAAACCATGGAAACATCCCAACGAAAGGTGTTAGCTCAGCAAGATATGATGCGCCCATAAGTGCAGCCTGCTCACCGTCCCAGTCTGACATTGAGTATCCAAGAATATGGAACCAGGTTAAAAAAAGCATGTACCCTAGCGATGTCAGCAGTGTGGCGAGTATGTACCCCATGAAGCTCATGGCGAGTCCAAGAATCGGTATAAGTCCGGCAATGAAAAAGAGGCCTCCAATCAATATGATGAAAAAATCTATGGCCACAGCAACAATGACCATGTAGGTAAAGGTTGAGTTGTCGATCCGCTCCCTACCTTTTTTGGGCTTACTCATAATTTATGCCTCTCCCTGTGCGCGTAGGTCTTGCTTTGCTTGTTTAATGGCCAAGAGCTGGGCAGGGTCAGAGGTAATTATCTGCTCCTCTGTGTACGAGGCTATGATTTTAATGGCCACATGCTTGAGTCCGGCAAAAAAGATACCCTCCCCGACCCCTGACTCCAGTAGAAGATACTTCTCTTCATCAGTGAGGTTGAATATCTTTTGAATTTTATCGATGGCGGTTGGTGATTGCTTAAGTAGCACCTGTATAGAGGAGTTTGTGAGCATAGGGACGCCATATGGAGAATTGAGGAAGTCGTCGACATCTTGAGTGATCGTAGCAAGTCCCAAGAAGTACTTGCGGCCTCGCTTGGCCAGTGAAAAGAGGAAAGACGCTGTGTCTTCTGATTTCATCATCCACCATGCCTCGTCGATAACCAAAAGGCGTTTTTTAAGCTCTTTGCGCACCGAGTTCCATATGAAGTGGGTGACAATGTACATGGCTATCGGCTTCAGCTCATCTTCCATGTCGCGCACAGAGAAAACAACAAATTTTTTATTGATGTCTACGTTCGTGGGTTGGTTGATGAAGCCAGACCATGTTCCCTTTGTGTACTTGGTGAGCCGCTGAATGAGTGACTCACTACCTTCGATACCAGCTAAAACGAGTTCAAAGTCTGAAAGCAGGGGTGGTTCGATGTTGGCAAAATCAGAATCTCCAGTGATGTCCTTAAGTGCGTACGTTTCTGTGATGGCTCTGTCCACTATGGCATCCTCTTCAGGGGTCAGTCCTCCAAACATGATGCGGAAGAGTCCTACCAAATTGATTATGTTTGAGCGCAAAACATCTGAGCCTGCCTCGTCCTCCCTTGGTGTTGGTAGATCAAAAGGATTGATATGGTGCTCCGAGTTGAGGGAGATGTTGAAATAGCGCCCCCCTGTTGCGGCTGCCATGTACTCGTACTCGCGTTCCGGATCAATCACGATGACTTCTATGTCAAACATGAGGGATCGCAAGATCTCGAGCTTTGTTGCAAATGATTTACCAGAGCCAGATTTTGCAAAGACCACTGAATTATAGTTTTCGAGCGAGAAGCGATCGAAGAGGATCAAGCTGGAGTTGTGGCGATTGATACCAAAAAGTATGCCCCTGTCAGAGGTGAGGTCAAAAGAGATAAAGGGAAAGAGGCTCGAAAGTGGTGCCGAGTTAAGTTTTGAATGCACAGCGAGTAGGTCGGTGCCAACAGGGAGGGTGCTTTTGAAGCCTTGCTCTTGCTGAAAGAGTGCTGGTTTGAGGTATACGAGCTTTGAGTCGAGCATGGATCGTACTTCTGACTCAGACTTGTCTAGCTCTTCCTTGCTGTCTCCGTATACGCTGACATATAGTCCAACCTCGAAAAGCTTCTCTTGCGCTTGCTGGAGCTTGTCGCGCAGCTCTTCCAAATCTTGGTAGGCGGTGTCGAGCATTGGGTCGCGGACAAGTCCCTTCTCTTCTCGAACCGATATTTGGCTCTGCACCTCAGCGACTTTCTTCCGGAATGTATTGAGTACGCTGGCTGTGTCTATGGGGTGGATAAAGATTGAAATATCAAAGACTTTGTCGAGGTTTATGATTGGTGCGAACCAGGAGTCATTAAGAAACCGTGGGTACGATATAACAAAGAAGGTGCGCACCATCTTGTCGCCAAGATTTACCTCTCGTGAGGTGATAGAAAGCGCGGAAGGGGCGATGACGTCCTTGAATTCAAGTGCCCCTGCAGCGTAAATATCCTTAGGAAGAATTGCGGTGAGCGAGGGCTCGGTATCTTTCTTGCGAAACGCATCGAAGAGTGCCATAGCTAAGTATTGTATGGGATTGGTTTTTCCAATTCGCCCGGGTTAAATAATTTATAGAGAAGCTCGATCACTTCTTCTGTGCCGAGCATCACTGAACGCACTCCGCAACCGTTAAGCCCCTGTTGCACGACGGATACGCGTTGTTCTATCTGAGTACGATATTCTTCAAATGCTTGAGATAGGTCCTCATTTTTGTTTGCCGATTTGCCGCCGAACATCCCTCTGGACACCTTGCCGACATTCATTGGGATGGGTGTGTATGGCACTACGACAAAAAAGCTCTTGCTCATTATGTTGGCATCAGCGGTAAAGCTCTTTATGAATTCAATGTACTCACGAACCTGTATCTTCATCAGGTCGTTGGTTTGGGCAGACTCCCTCTCTTCAAGCAGAGCTACGTATGGGCGAATGTCTAGCTTGCGAGATTGGATGAAAATCTGGACGGAAAAATCAAGAGAATTAAGAAAATTTTGAAATTGGGAGAGTATGGCAATCTGCTCGTCTGCGGATTTAAGAGCGAAGTTGATGGATGATGCCAAGACAATTGCTCTTAGTCCCCCATCTTTGAGGACAATGACACCTCCACGCACCTCTCTCACTGGGACAAAATCCTGTGTCGCTTTGGCGTTTTGAGCGTTGGTCATAGTGGTACATCAAACAATGAGTGCACGCCGGCAGAGCGTCGCTACTTCCTGTGTAGAAATTGTATCATGGCTCAAAGCGGAATCTCAAAAAACAACAGTGAACTATCGTTGCTTTTTGTCAGAGTAGATAGAGCTCTCCTTGATGTCCAAGCTCCACGCGAGGTCTTTTAGTCTGTTTCGCGCTGCGCTGGCCGATACTGTCTGAGCTGTCTCTGCTTTGGCATTGCTAGCCTTCGCGGACTGTTGTTGAGAGCGAGCAATGGCCACAGCATCTTTGGGTTTCCAAATGTATAGGTTGTTATTTAAATAGAAGGCAACCATGGATTGTAGGTGGTCGACAAAGGGGCGATTATTTACTTTGTAGAATGCGAGCGCGGCCGAGAGTCCCACAATAGGCACTGAGACAATAATTGCGACGTATAAAGGGAGTAGAAAAATCATCATTGCAGCAAAACCTCCACCCCCTGCCATGTAGATAAACTGGAACAGCGTGAAATCGCCGAATATTTTATCCTCTACTTCAATAAATTGTGGTACTTGAAACTGCATATATCTGCTCTATTCTGGTTTTTCTCTGTACGGGTCACTTGAGTAATTCATTGCTATCTCCTCTTTGGGAAGGCGAATAGACTCCCCCATTTTAATCTTTGCTATGTCTTTTGGCATTGTTCTGATGTTAGGAACTGGTCCTGTGTGAGTTGCAGACTGTTGCGACACTTCAATCAATTTGGAGGGCACAGGCACTGTATTGCCTGCTGCTGTGGTAAGGATCTCCTCTTCGGGTTCTCTTTGTGCTTCTTCCCGCCTGTCCGCCTCATCGAGTGCTCGCTGCATCTGTATCAGTGATTGCTTAATTGGGCTTAAAATGAGGCGATCGACGTCACTTGCAATGGCTATTGCCTCATCTGCAGATATGTCTAGTTCCGATCGAATACTAACAAGAAACTCTTTGGTGTGCATAAGACCAAGGAGCACGAAGTAGATATGCTCGACAAGTTTTTCCATCTTGTCGAGGTGTAGGTGGTGGTTTTGCCCTATGGCGCGCGCATGCTGCGACACTTTTCCTGAGGCGATAGCGTCACGTACGTCTTGGGGAAGAATCTTTAGCTGGTGTTCTATGATGGCTTTTGGGTCGTCTTGCATATGCGTGTATTAGGCGGGCTTCTTGTCTCGCTCTTTGAGCATTTTGTCTAGAAGTTTAGCAAATGATTCATTTGCTTTGTCGTCTGGCGATTTAGGTTTCGTAACCTTCTTTCGAACTTCTTCGCGTGTGTCTTTAGACATTCCTGTAAAGAGTTCAGCAAATGGTATTTGCGTCATCGACTTAATGTAGACTCCTCTGTCGCCCCCCTGATCTGCGCGACTCTGTAGGTCCTCTAGGGTGGTGACGTGAGCAAGTTGTGCTTTAGAGAGCTTGTCTTTTGTGGCTTGCAATTCTGTTTCAGCTTGAGTCTTGTTATTCGTGGCAGTATTTAGCGCCGCGAGCCTCTCTTGTTTCAAGGCATTCATGCTTGCGTCCTTGCTGTCCTTAACTTCATTGTACGCCTCAGTTGCTTCCTGCAAGGCCTTGTTGTTCTTTGATAATTTGGTGTATGCAGCAAGATAAGCTGAGCCAGATTCGCTGTCAGACAATTTAACAGTCAAGCCTTTCGGATCCAATACTTTTTCGTTAAGTAGAGCTTTGTGTCGCTTGATGAGATCTTCTTGAGATGCGTACTCATTGGCAGCTTTTGCGTATTTTTTAGCGGCAGCTTCTTGGTATTCTTTAAAGCCTCCTACTTCGGATCCTTCACCAATGAGTCCGCCAATCTTATTGTCCAGCTTTTTCACCAGTTTGGTATTTCGTATGTCACCACTAGATGATGCAGCGGCAGCAAGTCGGGCCTTTTTTGCTCTGGCAAAGCTGCCTGTCACCCAACCTCGCGAAGCCTTTTTGTCGAGAGCTTGCATTTTGGTTGAGTCGTTTAAGTAATTTTGAGCAAGACGTCCTCGGGTGTTGCGATACAGTGCCGCCGCGCCCCCTGCCCCGAAGCCTATGCCATAACGCATAGCTCCCCGACCGACTGACTTCAGCCCCTTGAGGCTTGTGTCTGCGCCGTAGGCGCCCGCCTTCTTCGCAATAAGTAGTGCCCCCATGAAGAAACCGCACATCAAAATAAAGTTGAAAATAATGAGACCTGCAGCGGATGGTTTTGTGGCCAATATTGCAAAATCACCCGCTTGCCCTGTGTAGAGGTTGCTGAGTCGAGGCACAATCTGCAAAGCAGCCCACAAGAGCATCATGTAGAGTGGGGCAAAGAGGAGGTGCTTGATGTATGTCTCTAGCCACTGATCCCACATTCCTTGTGTTCTCGGGAGTATGTAGGAGACAAAGGCAAGAGGTGCTAGTGCGGTGAGGAAGATCAGGATTACAAAGCGGGCGATGAGTGATAGCGATGCGGCGAAAAAGATGAAGGCAATGATGGTAAAGAGTATTGAGCCGGCAATGCCTATGAGGATCACGCTTCCGGTTGAGAGGTCGCGTCGTATGAGAGGACTATCCTTCGATGCCTTTTGATCAGCCGTGGTATCGTTCGCGCGTTTTGCAGAGGTATTGTAAATGCTGCTTAGCTTCAGGTGGTCCATGATGAGCGCGCCGAGTCCCATGGTAAAGACCTCGTCTTCTTTTTTGGTTTCTTTGACAGTGTAGGAGGAAGTGATGGCGTCGTAGAAGCTCAGTGTAAATATGTTGGTGACATCGACGGCTGCTTTACAAAAAAAGATGCTGAAGTTGAGAAGGACAGCAACTATAAGCACTTTAGGGAGTAGTTGCTTGGCGCCATAGTGGGAGATGTCGAGTATGGTCGCTATGCCAATAGTGAGGAGTGCAAAGATGAGGAGAATGTTGGCGATGTCTCTAAAGAGTGTCCATGCAACATAGATTGGCGACGGAAGACCAGACTCGCTCGGATTCATCACGAGGTACAGTTTTAATATCGTGATATCAATGGTGGTCTCTAGCAGTGTGCCCGCAAGTCCAACAAAATAGGCAAATATGGAGAGCATTGCCTCCATCACGACGGCTATGCCTTGATGGAGGCAGTAGCCGATATTAAAAAAACCGCACTCTTCATTTGCAGCGGCTTCCTTTTTCGCACGGTCCTCAGCCCTTGCGGCATCTGTGGGATCATTTTTAGCCATTGTTGACGCCGTTCTGCCCGCGGCATCGGATATCATGCCAGCTGCTCTCTCGTTGGCACTTACACTTGTTGCAGTGGCAGCGAAAAATGACCCTGCAGTTAGGGAGAATGCAATCAGAATCAGTAATAATTTCCTTACTGTAAACATTGTGAAATATTGGTCTGAATCTGCGTCTGCAGGTTGCGCATGTCTGTCGCTGTGCTTGAACTGTCTCGTGTGGCCGCAACGGCATCTGTGCCGCTGTGGATGGTGTTGTTATTCTCTAGGGTGTTTAGTGTCGCGATAACGTTCTGTGCCGTTTCCGTAGTGAAAGCACCTTTCGCATCTCGTTCAAGGTCTGCCAATGTATTGAGTGCGGCTTTCGAGGTGCTAATGTCCGCAGCGAGGCTTGTAGATGCTGTGTCTAGTGCGGTGCGTGTGGTAGATGCAAAAGCAAAGAGTGCAGTGTATCGAGTGTCAGCTGATGGCTTGGTGGTGAGGCAAGATTCAAGCGGTGTGAGGGCGCTTCCCGTTTCGCGTACGTTGCGGATTGCGGATTCTCTTGCGCTCAGGTACTGGTTTTCATTTTGAATAGCCTGAGCCACTTGACCCTTTGCTGCGCTGATTGTGGATGATTGCGACTGTTGTTGCTGTGCTTGATTGAGTCGGTCAAGGGCCGATGGTCTGTTTTGTTGAGGCTTGCTCGCACCTAAGAGGCCCCCTGCTCCAGTCACGATTTCTTTAGACAATTGTACCGTGAGTGCGGTGACGATTTCGTTAAACTCGTCGACAACGCCAAGGTTGTATAGATCGTCGCCAACAACCCCTGCCAATGAGTCAACAATGGCTCGCCCTGGTGTGATAATTGTACAAATTTCAGGGGTAGATCCACTATCATCAATTCTAATACCGTCACCCGTTTTGCTCTGTTTTCGGTACTGATCTGCTTCATCGCCGCAAATCTTTTGACTCAAGAATCCATCTGCCCACTCAAGTTCTCTTTTTTGCGTTTCCTGAGCACCGTATACTCGCTTGCTAAGTCTTTCCTTGGTTGCCAGGTAAGAGCCATACGGGTTATTGCCAGGTTCGACAGCAAACTTGAACCAGCCCTGCCATCCACCTTCTGAAAAGTTACCACTCAGCCAACTGTCTACACGCTCTGCATTTGCAAACACTTCGTCGAGGCTACAGCGGTTTACCTGATCTTCACCACCATAGTATTCAAGTGTAATTGCGTATTTAATATCAAGCTGGAATGGTTCACAAATTAGTGACTGTGTAGAGTCATCGAGTGTTGCAATAAAGTCAGCGGCAACCTCATCGCCAACGTCGAGCAGGAAGCCTTCGAGGTCAGTGACGAAAGCGGGACTCCCTTCAAAGCCTGAATTAATCCACGTGATGATGCTTGTTTTAAGCTGTACCGCTACTGCATTGGCTACAGATTTAGCCAAGCCATCCAATACAAACTCTTTTAGATCTACGCGTGTATCAACAACGGCTGAGATGATGCTTTGGACGAGATTTGGTCCGACTTCTGTAACGATGGGTGACCCTGCAATTGCTGAGCGGTTTGTTGTGCCAAAAAGACCGCCACACACAATTGCTGTGATAATGAGTACTAGGATGCTGCGTTGAAAAAAATTCATATAGCGTTTGAACTTATACTCATTAAAACGACTCCTGTTTCTTCTGGTCCATACTGTATCTGCGCCGCAGTAATCTCAGCTTGTATGTTCTGAATTGCGGTGAGTAAATTGCGTACATTTGTTTCATAGTTAGATACAGCGAGCATGGTTTGGATAGGGTCCTCGCGTACTAGTGTGAGTGCAAAAGATTCCTGCGAAAGCACTTGGAGCTGGTTAAGCAAATCGACATGCTCTAGTTGCAGTCGGGCCGGCGCGGCAACTTTTGCCATATCACTTACCATATTGGTGTAGCTCTCACTTATTTTTTGAATAGCCATAAGATCACTTTCATTTTGGGTGCGCATGGCGCGTTCAAGAAGAACAAGCTCATTCTCAGTGGCATATGAATGCTTCATCATGATGGTGCCTATCATGTTGCCATACAGGCGCACAGCTTGAGCGTCATCTGATGGTGTGGTGATAACGTCACTCAGGGTGTAGTCAGTGACCGTTCTGTACTCCTCTGCTGAGTTTCGTATGGTGGTAAAAAGCAATTTTTGTTTTTCTGATTCGTCGAGCAAGGCCCCGCCTTTCTTGTAGGACAAGTATTCAACAAAAAACTCACGTGCCACTCGCTCTGTGGGTGAGAGTGATGCGAGTGTGGCTGGAGAAAGTGATTCACTCAGGTTAATGGTGTCGCGCACGAGATCGTTTGGCCCGCGGACGAGTGGGTTGCGGTTCGAGTCAATCTCATCCTGATCATTAGTGCCATCCCCATCAGAGTCGGCGACGAGCACGTTTGTTTTCCAAAGGCGCTCTTCCCAGTCACGCAAGCCATCATTGTCTGTGTCGATGTCTGCGGCCTGCTGCAATAAGGGATTAGCAACAGGAACGAGTGATCCGGTGTTGCCTCCGAGCGGTGATCGAGTGACGTCACTTGGGGTACTTGAGAAAAAGTATGCCAAGGTGATGCCGCCTACCACAACTGCGAGTGCGCCGACTACACGTGTAAATTGAGCCGATGGTAAAAATCCGGCCATAGGATTACTGTTTAGTATAACAACAGACTCTTACAATACGTGCATATTGCACTGTCTTGTGTGGACTACGGCGCGTGAGAAAGTGCGCGTGATAGTTCGATCCAGGTAGCAAGCGGTATTGTCTCTGCTCTGGCTGTGTGAGAAATGCCAAGTTGTTCGAATTGTGATGCGACGAGTGCTTTATCAAATTGTTTTGAGAGTGTTCCAAACAACTGCTTCCTTTTTTGACCAAACGCGATGTGAAGGAGGTCAAAGTAGGCTATCTCGTGCGCATTGGAATCAAAGGGCGGTTTGGATAGTGTAATTGCAAGAATTGCAGAATCGACTTTGGGTTCGGGTTTAAAAAAACGTGCTTGCACTGTTTCTATATATTGCGCCTTGCCATATGCCTGGACGGACAGGGAAAGTATGCTTGCCTTGGGTGAGCGGGCTATACGAACCGCTACCTCTTTTTGTACCAGTACAGATACATATAGAGGGGGTGTCTTGTGGGATAAGTAGGTGCGCAAGATGGCACCAGTTATATAGTATGGGATATTGGCGACCAGAGAGTATGAATATGGCTCAGTTAAGCCATATTCATCAAGTTTAAGGGTAAGGGCATCTCCATGGACCAGTGTCAGCTGTCCTTTGGCGATTTCATCCCTGAACGTTTCTTCTAGTAGGGGTATGGCTCGGTCATCCTTCTCTACCGCGAGCACTTTTGCTCCTGATTCGAGCAGTGCACGGGTCAAAATGCCCTTTCCGGGTCCGATTTCAAGGACGACTCCCCCCTGCTCTACTCTTCCGGCCCTCACAATACGCTTGGCTATGCCCGTTGAGGTAAGGAAGTGTTGCCCTAGAGATTTTTTAGCCTTCATGTATGCACAGTATGAAGTATGGGAGCGTTCGTCAATGTGTCGCTACTCAATTCTACGCAAGGCCTTGAGGGCGATATTGGAGGGCTTCCAGTATGTGCGGTGTCCGTACACTGTCGCTTTCATCGAGATCTGCGATCGTCCTGGCTACTTTTAGTATGCGGTGGTAGGAGCGCGGAGAAATATCGAGGCTTTTTGCCGCCTGTTGCAGTGTGCCCTCAGCTTCTGGTTCTAGTGAGAGTAGCGCTTCAAGTGCCTTTGGATGCATCTGACTGTTTGTTTCTATGGGTATTTTTGACTTGTCGAATCGCGATTTCTGTCTTTTTCGTGCCGCAGCTACTCTCGCCTTAATGGCGTCGCTTTGTGGAGTGGTTGGTGGTGTGTTTTGGCGAAGTTCAAGTAATTCATGTGGCACATGAGGAACATCGATCCAGATGTCGATGCGGTCGAGTATGGGACCCGAAATCTTTTTTCTATATTTTTGCAACTGTAGTGGCGAGCACGTGCATGACTTTGATCCCCCAAAGTTTCCACAAGGACAGGGGTTCATAGCGGCTACCAGCATAAAGCGCGCTGGAAAGCTTGTTGAGCCTTTGATGCGAGAGATGTGGATGACTTTATCTTCAAGTGGCTGACGCAGCGCATCAATCACCCTCCTTTCAAACTCAGGGAATTCATCTAAAAAGAGTATGCCTGTGTGAGCAAGAGTTACTTCGCCTGGACGTGGGATGGTGCCACCTCCCACAATAGATACATACGAAGAGGTGTGGTGTGGTGAGCGGAAGGGAGGGTGTGTAATCATGGTGTCATGCAATGTACCAGCCACAGAGTGAATCGTTGTTGCAGCGATAGCATCTGCAATAGAGAGCGGGGGCATTATTGAGCAGAGTGCTTTTGAAAGCATTGTCTTGCCAGTCCCGGGCGGGCCATTAAGGATAATGTTGTGTCCACCCGCTGCAGCTATTTCGAGTGCACGCTTTGCAGAATCTTGACCCTTTATGTCGTCGATAGAGACTAGTGAAGCTGGTTCGGTGTGTACCATGGCAGTTTGGGGCAGGGCTTGAATTAGCGTTTTGCCTTGCAAGTGCTCTATGAGCGAGGTGAGTGAGTGAATTGGGTATACGGAGATGCCTTCAATCAGCGCTGCTTCCGTTGCGTTTTCCGCAGGAATATAGAGTGATCGATAGCCGTGCTGCAACGCGCCACGGGCGAGGGCGAGTGAGCCGCGTATGGGACGTAATGTGCCATCAAGGCTTAATTCCCCTGCAAAGATCGCACCCTCAGAGTCAAAGGCTATGTCTTCGGAAGCTAACAAGTATGCGAGTGCCATAGGAAGATCAAAGACAGGTCCTTCCTTTTTAATATCTGCAGGCGCTAGGGATATAACGATGCGTTGGTTTTTGCTTTTTGGTGAATCGAGGGCGCTGTTCTTTATTGCAGCCGAAAGTCGATCTCGAGACTCTTCTACCGCCTTGTCAGGCAAGCCGACTATCGTAAACGAATGTAGACCTCGTGAGAGGTCTACTTCGATGGTTACAATCTCTGCTGAGAGTAGTGTTGCTTGAGCGCTGTAAACTCGAGCAAACATACGATTGTTTCTAGAGTGCGAGATTGCTCTCCTCCTCCATGTGTGCCTTGCAGGTGCGCGCTGCAGGATTGGCGTGCAAGCGGTCCTCTTCTATTGTTGACTCACATATTTCGCAGACTCCGTATGTTCCTTTTTCAATTGCGCTGAGTGCGTGCTGTACCATGCTGTGTCGCACCTCAAGGTCCTCCATAATTCCCTGTCTGTCTTGGAATTCCTCACTCATATCTGCAACTTCTGTAGGGTCTGATTCGGGTTGATGCTCATCTGGTACGGCTTCCCAATCATTAGGATTGGTTGGGTTTTTTCTGCCAATTGATGACATCTCAGCTTCGAGTTTGCTGAGTTCAGCCTGTAGCGATTCTTTGAAGTGTGTAGTGTCCATGGGCACCATAATAGCACATTAGGTGTAGTTGCAACCGCACGCGTGTTGTCTAGTGCTAGTCGTTCGTGATGGTGCGGGTATTGCTTAGGCGTTTGACGATCTCCTCCAGGGCGTATTGATAGGTGGTGATCACCAAAGTCTCGCGATCAGGAAACGCGTACAGGTAGGCGATCTCCCGGTCGGCGTCTCTGAGTATGCGTGCGTCCTTATTTTTAATGACCTCGTCAACAAAGACTTCATTTTGGTATATGTTCTTTCGCGAGAGAAAGGGTGAAAGGTTTGCGGTGATGTTGTCTTCCCACCGCAACATGCCTGCAAAGGCCTGATCGTATGACAGTACTTTGAATACTATGAAAGGGGTAATTCGGTCTGATGCATACACACCTATCATCATGCGCGGGTCGAGGGCACGCACAAATGATGAATCCACCGTTGCCTCAATCGCGGTGAGAAAATCCGCTGTGTTCATTGAAAGATCACCTGATTCAGGTGTGAGTAGGCGAACGCGCTCTATGGAGCCGAGCGGAGGTTTTGCGGTTTCCTTGAACGTGAGTAGTGTTTGCATTGTGGCATTTCGCGTAGGAGTTTTTACTAGTCTATCCGTGCTGTTGTCTGCAAAAACGAGCGGAGCGTCTTGTGTCCGAATACGAAGCTCGGTTTCAGTGGGTGCCAGTGTGTATATGATGGCGCCAATAAAGGTGCCACCGAGAGCAAAGAGTACGAGAGATCCAAGAATAAGTGCTATAGGGAGTGGCGAACTTCTCTCTGTCTGAGGTTGCTGCGCTGCTTTCCTATTCTCTTCCGCGCTTACTATGTCGACCGCGGTTATTTTATTTTCGGCTACCGTGTCGGCGACGTCGCCGCGATACGTGCGGGCTTGTTGTAGGCCGCTGGCCTTTTTTTGGGGCTCCTTGTCCTCGACAGGTGTTGCCTGGGCTGTTGCTGACTGCGCCACTTCTTGTTGTAGTTTTTGTGCTACTAGGGCAGCAAGCTCATTTGCACTAGTGGCATCTATGGGGGTTTGTGTTCTTTGGGTACGTGTCTGTGGTGTTGGTGATTGTGATGCGCCGTAGTCGACAGAGCGTCCAAGGAGCTGGTTTTGAAGGCTGGCAAGAGCCCCTGCTTCAACAGTGTTGTCGTCGCGGGTTTGTGCCCCTGTGGCTTTTGTGTCAGTTGAGCCCCTTTGTCCGTCAGTCATGTAGATTGATTGTAGCAAACGAAACAGCCCCGCGGATTGTTGTCCGCGGGGCTGTTGTGTATCACACGAGACCTTGGTCGTGGTCGTCTACGGTGCTAATTGCTTCCGGTTCCCTATCGATGTGTGTGTCAGGTTTGTTCGGATTGTGTCCGCGGTGCCAATTACGTTCGCCGCGAAAGCCGATGAGAAAACGCTTCGGATCCTCACACATATCAATAAATTCGTCGGCAGCTTCCTTGAGTTTGAGGGAGGTTGATTTACCAAAGGCCATGGCTTCCACTTGGCAGCCGCTATTGGTCTTTAGGTACTCAACCAATGGTACGAAATCGCCATCGCCAGAGGCAATGATGATGGTGTCGAGCTTAGGTGCCAGTTTTATTGCGTCGATTGCAAGGCCAACATCCCAGTCTGCCTTCTTTGCTCCACCATAGAATATTTGTAAGTCCTTCGTCTTTGCTTCGATGCCCATTTTGTGGAGTGCGTCGAAGAATGATCGCTCCTCTCCTGATTCTGTTGTTATGACGTATGCGATGGCTCGAACGAGGCTTCGGCCAGCAACTGCTTCCTTGAGAACGTTAGCGAAGTTGACGCGCGTTTTGTAGAGATTCTTTGCGCTGTGATACAGGTTTTGTGTGTCGATAAAAACGCCGACACGTTGCGCTTTGTGCTTAATGATTGCCATATAAATGAATAGTTAACACGTACAATGAACAATGAACAAAAAAGTGATGAGTTGCAAAACAATTATCAAAACACCGTTGTAGCTGGTTGTGTGACAACCTTCATATTAAAAGCCGGAGGTTGACCCCCTACTTTCTTGCTCATTGTATCGTATTACCTACTTTTTGAGGCCAAGTTTGCGCACTACACTAGAGTATCGCTTCTTGTCGTTCTTTTCGAGGTATTTCAAATGAGAGCGGCGACGTGCAACCATCTCCAAAAGGCCACGGCGAGAGTGCTTGTCTTTCGTGTGCTTCTTAAGGTGGGACGTGAGTTCCTCAATTCGCTTTGAGAGCAATGATACCTGCACTTCTGCAGATCCAGTGTCTTCCTTATGGCGCTGCACGTCCTTAATTGCAGTCTGTTTCTTTCGCTTTGTTAGCATTGGAGCATCATAGCACACTTTATTGTCTTTTGCAACACTCCCCCATGATCGTTGCAAACCGTCAACGGGAAGGGGGATTTTGCAGTAATTTTTGAGCTGATTTTGTAAGGGGTGTTGGGTTTAGTGTGCCGACCAAGACTCGCTATTGACAGAGTGTCAAATGTAGTCTTATATGCAGTTGCATCCATCGTGTTGATGGCTGTATAGGTCTTTAACATTGAAACATCTGGAGTATTGAGGTATGGCATGGTGAAAGAAGCACCAATGCGCGGCGTGATTCAGAAGATACACGCCGAAGGAAAGCATGGTCCGTACGCCATTGCTTCTGTAGAGGGTTTAGGTTCAGTCACCTTCTCTCTCGACGGGCACGTTTGGTTCGAGGAGGATTCTCCCGAGCCAGGCGAAATCGTGATGTTGTCCAAGCTACGCCAAAAGCGTGCTGGGTGGCGGGCGATGCATGTGCGGTACGTGCGTCCTGATGATGCACGTCAATCTGTTGCAACGTAGCAAGGGAGTAGTGGACAGTGAATAAGAGCAAAAAGGCAGTACAGTCAAAAGAGCAAGGAACGTCTGAGGGCGCGAAGTTGCCCTATAAAGTGTTCATTGAGCAAGCCATTTTGAAACTAAGGAAAAAGCCATATAAAGGCATTCACGTAGTCTATTCAAACTTCAACAAGGCCTTTCGGCAGTATTACGACGATCTAGATCCAAAACCGATTGTGCAGCAGTTGGTGGACGAGGGATTTCTTGTGTGCCGAGTGGTGAAAGGCGGTGCGGTAATCTACTTGTCATCTGACATGGAGGAGTCGGAAAAAAACCCGACAACGGCGTCAGTTCAACTTTGGCAAAAATTTTGACATCTGATTCGTAAGGTGTCAGTTGCCTACACAATTCATTGAGAACAAAGGAGTCAAAGCAATGAGCAAGGCTGCAGCGGTTGCCGGTAAGACGAATGTCGTATTATTGCCAATCTCAGACCTTAAAATGCGATACGATGTTCGGAGGGGCTTGAACGAGGATCGAGTACTGCTCTTTATGGAGCTGTATGAGTCTGGTCAGGTCATTCCTCCGATTGAGGTTGTTCGTGGCACTATGGATGTCCATGATGGGCGTCACCGTAAGGCTGCCCTCGATCAGCTGGGTAGAAAGCATGCTGAGTGCATCTTGGTTGAGCCGATGGAAACGCTTGACCAGCTGATGGATGCCTATGGCAAAAATATGTCCGGCTCACCCTACCCACCGACACGGGCAGACACAGTCTTCGTCATGAAGCAGTTGCTTGAAGCCGGTGTGTCAAATGCTGAAATACAGAGGCGTTTTCAAGTGTATTACATGCCTTCGCATGTGAAGAAGTTGCTGAAGGACGCCCACAGCCATGTGAGTAAAGCGAAGTTGTCTGCGGCACGGTCTGCCGTCACTCATGGCAATCAAACCTTGAAAGTGGCCGCTGAGCGGTATGGTGTCGATCCCGAAAGTCTCAAGGAAGTACTTTCTGGAGCAAAGAAGCGTCGCAAGTCAACGAGCGTGACTGACATTCTGGCCGACATCAAGAGTCGCCACAAGAGTAATTATCACAGCGACAAAAAGGTGTTTAAAGACATTCTCGAAAAGTATGAGGATGGTGACATTTCCGAGGAGGGAGTGCTTGAAGTGCTCTTGCATATGCAGGATATTCACAAAAAAAGCACCAAGCGAGTCGATGAATGGCTGCAGCGTTTTGAGGTGCTCAAGGGCACTTTGAAAGCTACGGTTAAGTAGTCGCGCGAGGATCAAGGCCCACCAGTGATGGTGGGCCTTTTACATGCATTGCGACAGTGTGCGACACTAGCTACATGACTCTCGAGGAAGCAAAGCGGCAATTTTTAGAATATATAGAAATAGAAAAGGGTCGTAGTGTAAAAACGGTTGAAAACTATGACCGCTATCTCACGCGGTACCTCATGTTTGCAAAAATTACCAAGCCGGAAGCGGTGTCCGATACATCAATCCGCGAATTCCGCCTATGGTTGAATCGCCAAAGTGCGGGCCCGCAAGGCGGTACTTTAAAGCGAAAGACGCAAAACTATTACCTCATTGCCCTTAGAGCCTTTCTTAAATATTTGCGAAAGCGCGGTATAGAGTCCATGTCCCCTGAAAGGATTGAGTTGGCAAAAACGCCAGAGCGCTCACTTGACCTCATTACTGCTGCAGAGCTCGGTCGCATAATGAAAGCGCCTGGCACAAAGGATCTGCGCGGCCTTCGAGACACAGCCATATTAGAACTTCTTTTTTCTACCGGACTACGTGTATCTGAATTGTGTTCACTCGATCAAGACTTAGACCTTACGCAAGATTCCTTCTCTATCCGCGGCAAGGGCGACAAGGTGCGGGTAGTGTTTCTTTCGCCGACAGCCAAGAAGGCAATCAAGGAGTATCTTGCGAAGCGCAAAGACATGGATGACGCACTGTTTGTCAGCTATGGACGTGGGCAAAAAGAATCGACACGCATGACGCCTCGATCTGTGGAACGTATGGTGCGCGAGCGAGCGGTGACTGCTGGGGTGGGTAAAAAAGTTACCCCACATACTCTACGACACGTGTTTGCCACCGATTTGCTTCAAAATGGCGCTGATTTGCGCTCAGTACAGGCGTTATTAGGACATGCAAATATAGGTACCACCCAGGTATATACCCACGTGACAGACAGGCATCTGCAGGAAATTCACCGTAATTTTCACGGAAAAAACAGGAAGGCGTAAAGAAAATGGCCACTCGGAGCGGCCATGTGATCTAAATAGAAAACTTTGCTAATTCCTTTTTCCCCCAGAGTTTCTGGATTTGAGCTAAATGTTCAGAGACTATTTTGTCTATCTGATCACGTTCCTCCATGGGCGTTCGAAAGTTATAGCCCACGGAATGTAGGGACGACACAACGCCTTCCCTGGTGAAGGATCCTGCTGCAAAAAGGGTCACAGGTTTTTTGTCTGTAATGTCTAAGTCACCCGCCAATTGGCGGTGAAACTCAACATTTCCAGCAATTAGTACCCGCTTACTGGTTTCCTCAAATTGAACTCCAATAAATTTGGCAAGCTCCACAAACGAATCTTCGGCTGGAACCCAAATGAATTCATCGATTTTTATCATGCCGTAGTCTCCAATAGTACATATTACAGCATATTATTTGGGTATAATCAATACTTTTGTCGGGTGTGTATAATACAGCTCATGCGAATCATATCCTGGAACGTCAATGGCATTCGTGCTGTCCATAAAAAGGGCCTTCTGCTCCCCTTCATTAAGCAGTATGACCCTGATGTGCTCTGTCTCCAGGAGACCAAGGCCGAACAGCATCAATCAGAGGTCGACTTGCCACAGTATGTTGAATATTGGAACTCTGCAGAGCGAAAAGGCTACAGCGGGACAGCTATTTTTTCAAAAAATAAGCCCATGGCAGTGATGCATGGCCTGCCGCCAGATATCGTGGAGGAGTTTGAGGTGTTTGGTGACGAATATGGTGATCCAAACAATGAAGGGAGGGTCGTGGTTGCCGAGTATGACAAGGTGTTTGTTGCTACCGTATATACACCGAACGCCAAGGATGACCTTAGTCGTATACCGCTCAGGCATGATCAGTGGGACCCAGCCTTCTTGGCATATATGAAACAGTTGGGTGCGGTGAAGCCGGTCATATTTTGCGGAGATTTAAATGTTGCACACACTGAGGACGATCTCGCCCGCCCTAAGGAGAATAAGGGTGTCAAAGGTTTCACAGAGGAAGAGCGTAAAGGTGTTCAAAACATCATAGATGCAGGTTTCACGGATACATTTCGACTGTTTACACAGGGAAACGGTCATTACACATGGTGGAGTCACTTTGCCAGGGCACGAGAGCGCAATGTCGGGTGGCGGATCGACTACATATTTGTGAGCTCAGATCTGAAGCCGTTGGTAAGAAGCGCAAAAATTTTGGATGACGTCATGGGTTCGGACCACTGCCCAGTTCTTGTGGATATAGAAATATAGGTCATTTCTATAGGGGAATATTATAAAGGACATAGTTATCCCCAAGTATTTTTATTAATGTCCTTTACGTGTCTTTTATATTTACTATACTAATCAACAGGCCGATGTTCTTTGATTGTTCTTTCGGTCAAGGTGTTAGCAACTTGAAAAAGCCTGTTGGGAATGTACATGTCGAACCACACATATCATATATAAAAGTCGTACATATACATGTCGGGACCCAAGTAACAAACACCACATAGAAACAAAAAAGCCGCAGTTCTCACACTTGTCTCTCCACCCAAGTCGCGAACAGCGGCTTTTTTTATTGCTTAGCGATTGCTACCCACCCTATTTGTGATACTGTTGCGCCAGTTGTCATAGGTCGATCTGGCCGGAGAAAGCAGGATGCAGTGCATGGAAAAGAAACCTGATAGTGTTGCTGCGGGCTCAAGCTCAAGCGACACACATGACGTGAAGGTCCACAGGAGCAGTTTTGACACAAGAACGGCTCGAGTCGCATACGTAGTGGTGGATAGGGCCGGTGTCCTTAATAGGAGATCTGTCGGTCATGCATGGATGCTCTTTGTTAAGCAAAAGCCGGGCGAACTGATACCGCAAATAGGCGGTGGCACCTATAGAGAGGAGGCCTTTATTAAGTCTCCTGGAGGGGGTGTAGAGCAGGGAGAGTCACTCGAACAAGCAGCTGTCAGAGAGCTGTATCAAGAGACTGGGATTTTGCTTCCTCAGGATGCTTTAGACATTGATTTTTCAATGGAATTTGAAGCGGCCTCGAGAAGAGTGGACTTTGAGGTGCCTGTGGGCGAGCATATCGCACATTGGAATACATTCTTTTTGTACGTAACAACACAGGTGCCTAAACTTCCTCTTCATACTCGCGACCCTAGGGAGATTGAAAGGGTCGTCTTAGTGAGGATACGAGACCTTACTGTTCTGAAGAGGAAATCGATGTTTGGTGCTGAGCTTGCCCCAAGTCATCGCATGAAGCTGTCAGAGCTCTTTCGCCAGGATAAATGCCTACGTCTGTTGCGGTTTGCGGGTGTTGATGAGACCGATATCGACATCATGCAGCGGCTTAAAAAGTAAAAAAGGGCTCCAATTGGAGCCCTTTTATTATGTCACCCAGTTCTTTTGCCTAATTTTGGCCACCTCACCCTCCTCTGCTTCCTCTTTCTTCTCTTTACCCGCTTCACCCAGCTTCCGCAACGCCTCTAGGGGAAGAGCAGACAGTGACTTGGCTCGCACCTCCAGGTACTCCTTCTTGTTTTTGGTGGCATCGTCTAGCGCTTCCTCAAGGAGTGCGTGCAATATCCATCCTATGCGCGGTCCCGGTAGCTCTTTGGTTACTTCCATGATTCGCGCCCCGTCGATTTTCAGCATCTGCACAGAGATGGGATCGCGCAACGCCTCTTCAACCATGGCCTTATATTTGCGGAAGCGAAATGGCTGCTCCTTCGGCCTTCCTGTGCCTATACGGTCACATATTCTGAGGTTGAGCAGGTCCCAGATATACTCCTCGCCCACGTTTCGTATGATCCGACGCACTGCTGAAAGGGTGATTTTGTCAGGATCAGAAAAAAACATGTGCCAGCGCACGAGTTTGGTGATTTTATCCACTTGTTTTGCCGGAAGCTTGAGGTCCTCCAGGATGCGCTTTGCAACGCGCGCGCCTACTACTTCGTGGCCGTGAAATGTCCAATCTCTCTTTTCATCAGACCATCGGCGTGTTTCTGGCTTGGAGATGTCGTGCAGAAGTCCCGCCAAGCGTAAGTCGAAGTCCCAACCCTTATCGGCTGCGTGCTGCATGGTTCGCAACAAGTGGCCGTATACGTCGTACTTGTGAGCCTGATTTTGCTCTATACCGATACCCCGCTCTAGATCTGGCATTACGTGACGCAGTACCCCCAGCTTCTGAGAGTAGATGATTGCTGTCATTGGGTCTGCTGACTCCAAAATTCGTTTAAATTCATCCCTAATACGCTCTTTCGATATAAATTTTAAGCCCCCCACTCCCTCAGCGATTGCCTTCTCGGTCTCAAACTCAATGCCAAATCCAAGCTCAGCGTGTAGTCTAATCCCTCTCAAAATGCGCAATGCATCCTCGCGAAACCGCTCTCTAGGATTACCTACCGCTCTAAGAGACATGTCTTTTATGTCCTTTTGACCCCCGTACGGGTCTACCACTTCCCCACTCTGTGGGTCTAGGGCTATGGCATTTATGGTGAAGTCCCTGCGTTTCAGGTCTTCCTCAAGGCTTTCCCCAAACTCAACAGAGTCAGGCCTTCGGAAGTCGGTGTACGTACCTTCTGTGCGATAAGGGGTAACTTCCACGACTTTCAGCGACGGCTCTTCTGTTTCCCGTGTAACACCAACCGTACCAAAGGTGTTGTTGTAAAAGGAGTTGGGGAAGAGTGCGGTTATAGCTTCCGGCTTTGCGTTCGTTGTTACGTCCCAGTCTTTAGGTTTCTTGCCGAGTATGATGTCCCGCACGCAGCCTCCCACCAGGTATGCCTCATAGCCGGCAGTGCGCAAGTGGTCGGTCACGCTGCGTACCTCGATTGGAATGTTGTCTGCGTTCATGCAGTAACTATACCTCACATCTTGCACGGCATCACTAAACGACATAGAATATCTGTTAATTAACAAATATTCTAATAATGCAAGCAAATAAGCTAAAAAATAGAGCAATTAGGATGAGAAGTAATGGCGCTTCCTTTGCTGAAATTGCCAAAGAGGTCTCTGTTTCCAAAAGCACGTTGGGAAGGTGGTTCCGAGGGATAACGATGACCACTGAGCAGTATGTGCGTATAGGTGGCAAGGGTGATCGTCGCGGGGTAAGTCGTTCCAAGGCCGCTGATGCTCGTGGGACGGGTCGTGTTACACGCGCAACAAATTGGGTGCATGAGGGGGATGCGTTGTACGAAAAGCCAAGCAACGAC
>JACCDV010319792.1_pt1 | contig 23196 bp, 23 predicted proteins | sample 7446131 | NCBI WGS metagenome assembly JACCDV01 (sample SAMN15323448, study PRJNA562643) | freshwater metagenome | isolation source: river surface water | place: USA:Blue River Watershed | collected 2017-08-17
CCGCCACGCTTTCGGCGTCATAGTTGGGCGCTTTGCCGCCGCGCAAAATCACGTGGCAGTCTTGGTTGCCCTGGGTCTGCACGATGGCCACCTGGCCGTTTTTGTGCACCGACAAGAAGTGATGCCCACGGGCAGCCGCCTGGATCGCGTCGGTCGCGATCTTGATGTTGCCATCCGTCCCGTTCTTGAAGCCAATGGGGGCCGACAGGCCCGAGGCCAGCTCGCGGTGCACCTGGCTTTCGGTGGTGCGTGCGCCGATGGCGCCCCAGCTGATCAGGTCGCCAATGTACTGGGGCGAGATCACATCGAGAAACTCGCTGCCGGCAGGCAAGCCCTGGCGGTTGATCTCGATCAGCAGCTGGCGTGCGATGCGCAGGCCCTCGTCGATGCGGTAGCTTTCGTCCAGATAGGGGTCATTGATCAGGCCCTTCCAGCCCACGGTGGTGCGGGGCTTTTCGAAGTACACGCGCATCACGATCTCCAGCGTGTCGGCGTACTTCTCGCGCAGGGGCTTCAAGCGGCGGGCGTAGTCGAGTGCTGCGGCCGGGTCGTGGATGGAGCAGGGGCCGATGATGACCAGCAAGCGGTCGTCTTGACCGTGCACGATCTTCTGGATGGCTTTGCGGGTGTTGGCGATCAGGGTTTCCGTGGCCGTCCCTGCAATCGGGAAAAAGCGGATCAAATGTTCTGGAGGCGGTAGCACGGTGATGTCCTTGATGCGTTCGTCGTCGGTCTGGCCTGTTCGGTCGGCAGCATTCGGATACCAGCTCTCAGGGGTTGCAGTTTTGGCGTTCATCGTGGACTCCTCGGATAAAAAAACAGGTGAAAAAAAACCGCCGGGCTTTGGGGCTCCGGCGGTGTGTGTCGAGATGTTCGGGTGCTTATGCGCTCGCCTCTCGTCCGCCGGGGACTGAGAACCAAAAGTAAAAAAAGTAAAAAGCGATGCGCGAAGACATGGGGTTCAATGTATCACAGCTTTCTGACGCTTCTTGCAGGGCTCACCCAAGGGCAAACCCGGACAGGCCTCAGGCCGTGCCTCCAACGGTCAGGCCGTCAATGCGCAAGGTCGGCTGACCCACGCCCACCGGCACGCTCTGGCCTTCTTTGCCGCAGGTGCCCACGCCAGAGTCGAGTTTCATGTCGTTGCCGATCATGCTGATCTTCTTGAGCGACTCAGGGCCGCTGCCGATCAGGGTGGCCCCCTTGACGGGGTACTGGATCTTGCCGTTTTCCACCCAATAGGCTTGGCTGGCCGAGAACACGAACTTGCCGCTGGTGATGTCCACCTGACCACCCGCAAAGTTGGTGGCGTACAAGCCCTTCTTGATGCTGGCCACGATTTCTTCGGCGCTCTTGTCGCCACCCAGCATGTAGGTGTTGGTCATGCGTGGCATGGGCACATGGGCATAGCTTTCACGGCGGCCATTGCCCGTGGGCTTGACGCCCATCAAACGGGCATTCATCGAATCCTGGATGTAACCACGCAAGATGCCATCTTCGATCAGCACGTTCTTTTGGCTGGCGTGGCCTGCGTCGTCGACGTTGAGCGAGCCGCGGCGGTCGGCGATGGTGCCGTCGTCGAGCACGGTGACGCCCTTGGCGGCCACGCGCTGGCCAATGCGCCCGCTGAAGGCGCTCGAGCCCTTGCGGTTGAAGTCACCCTCCAGCCCGTGGCCCACGGCCTCGTGCAGCAGCACGCCAGGCCAGCCCAGGCCGAGCACCACGTTCATCTCTCCGGCGGGGGCGGGGCGGGCGTCCAGGTTGGTCAGCGCCGCATGCACGGCTTCATCAACATAGGTTTCAACCAGGGCATCGTCGAAGTAGGCCAGGCCAAAGCGGCCACCGCCACCGCTGCTGCCCGCTTCGCGCCGGCCATTCTGTTCGGCAATCACCGAGACCGACAGGCGGATCAGCGGGCGCACATCGGCCGCCAGTGTGCCGTCGGCACGCGCCACCAGCACCACGTCGTATTCGGTGGCCAGGCCGGCCATCACCTGCACCACGCGCGGGTCCCTGGCGCGGGCGAGTTTTTCGACCTTCTCCAGCAACTTGACCTTGGCCGTGCTGTCGAGCGTGGACATCGGATCCAGCGAGGGGTAGAGCGAGCGGCTGGCCGAGACCTTGCGAGCAGGCACCTTGCTGCGTTTGTTCTGCGACGCGCTGGCGATGGCGCGCACCGTGGTCGCCGCGTCCATCAGCGAGGCTTCGGAGATGTCATCGGAATAGGCGAAGGCGGTTTTCTCGTCCGCCACCGCGCGCACGCCCACGCCCTGGTCAATGCTGAAGCTGCCGGTCTTGACGATGCCTTCTTCCAGGCTCCAGCCCTCGGAACGGGTGTACTGGAAGTACAGGTCGGCGTCGTCAACCTGGTGCGCCTTGATGGACGCCAGCGCTCGGCTCAGGTGGGTTTCATCCAGACCAAAGGGGTCGAGCAGCAGGGACTTGGCCATGGCCAGGCGTTCGAGGGTGGGTTCGCGCGAAATCATGCCGACGATTGTAGGCAGGCGCGCCAGCCTCTGCCGTGCAGGGAATTTCCGGCCCCTCCACCGGCCAGGGGTTCAAGTCTGCACCAGCTGCTTGGCGCGGGCGATCGACATCAGGATGCCCAGCGCCAGCCCGAGCGTGACCATGGCGGTACCGCCATAGCTGATGAAGGGCAACGGCACCCCCACCACCGGCAGGATGCCGCTGACCATGCCCATGTTCACAAACGCATAGACGAAAAAGATCACACTCATGCTGCCGGCGAGCAGCCGGGTGAACAGGGTGGGCGCCTCGTTGGCAATGCGCATGCCGCGCCAGATCAGGAAAGCAAAAGCCGAGATCAGGAACAGATTGCCCGCCAGACCAAACTCCTCACCATAGGCCGCAAAGATGAAATCGGTGGTGCGCTCGGGAATGAATTCCAGATGCGTCTGCGTGCCCTGCATGAAGCCCTTGCCCCAGAAGCCCCCAGAGCCAATCGCGATCATGCCCTGGATGATGTGAAAGCCCTTGCCCAGTGGATCGCGTGTCGGGTCCAGCAGGGTGCAGACCCGTTGGCGCTGGTATTCGTGCAGCACTTTCCAGTCCACACCGTCGGCGCAAAGCTGATCCCCCAGGACCACCAGCACCACCAAACTCAACGCGCCCAACAGCACTGGTGGCAGGATCCAGCGCCACTGGAGGCCTGCGAAAAAAATCACCGACAGCCCGGCCGCCAGCACCAGCAAGGACGTGCCCAGATCGGGCTGTTTCATGATCAGGCCCACCGGTACGGCCAGCAGGACTCCTGCGACCAGGAAGTCCAGGGGTTGCAACTGTCCTTCACGTTTCTGGAACCACCAGGCCAGCATCAGCGGCATGGCGATCTTGAGGATTTCGCTGGGCTGGATCACCACCCCCAGATTGACCCATCGCTGGGCCCCCTTTTTGGTGATGCCGAACAGGGCCACTGCGATCAGCAGGCCCACGCCCAGCACATACAGGGGGACTGCCAGCGTCATCAACCTCTGTGGCGGTACCTGGGCCACCACGAACATGATCACGGCGGCAATCAGCATGTTGCGGCCGTGGTCGGCAAACCGAGTGCCATGGTCAAAACCCGAGGAATACATGACAGTCATGCCCGCAGCGACCAGCAAAAAAATCGCAAACGCCAGCGGCCCGTCGAAACCCTCGACGAGCACCAAAAAACGCCTCCATAGGCTGGGTTTCTGAATCACGGCAACCATCAAGACATGATTATCCCTTGCCCTGTCCCGAGCGCCGGGGTTTGCTTACCATGCGTGCATGACATCAGCCCCGACGCACCTGTTGTACCTGCACGGTTTCCGCTCTTCACCCTTATCGTTCAAGGCACAACGCATGGCCAGTGCAGTGGCCGCGCTGGCCCAGCCCCCTCAATGGTGGTGCCCGCAGTTGCCGCCCTCGCCGGATCAGGCCATGAACCTCATCCGGCGGGGCATCGCGTCATGGCCGACCGACCGGATGGCGGTGGTCGGCTCCTCCCTGGGGGGCTTTTATGCCCATGTGCTGGCGCGGCAGATCGGCTGCCCGGTGGTGCTGCTCAATCCGGCCGTGCACCCGGCGCGCGACCTGAAGGACTACATCGGCGAACACCCGGCCTGGCACGACCCAGGTCAACGCATCCATTTCGATGCGGCTTTCATCGAAGAACTCTGCGATCTGGAGGCCACCCCTGTCTGCCACCAGCCGCCCACGCTGGCGGTGATTGCCAAAGGGGACGAGGTACTGGACTGGCAGGAAATGCTGCGCGCCTACGGCAACGATCGGGTGCGGCTGATCGAGGGCAGCGACCATGCGATCAGCGACTTTGACACCTACCTGCCGGAAATCCTGGCTTTCCTGCGGTTGGGCTGAACGCCCTGCATGGGGTGCCATGGGACAATCGGCGCCATGTACGTTTTATTCGAAGAAGCCGGCAAGTTCATGGCCGGGAGGGTCATGTCCGAGGCCGAGGCCTCGGCGCAGGTCGAGCTCGATTCCGGCAAGCGGGTCAAGGTCAAGGCGGCGCAGATGCTGCTCAAGTTTGACAAGCCGGCCCCGGCCGCCCTGCTCAGCGAGGCGGGCGAACTGGCCCAGACCATTGAGCTTGATCTGGCCTGGGAATTTGCCCCCGAAGAAGAGTTCGGCTTTGCCGACCTGGCGGCCGACTACTTCTCCGCCGGCCCGACGCCGGTGCAGCAGGCCGCCGCACTGCTGCGCCTGTTCGAGGCGCCGCATTACTTCCGCCGCGCCGGCAAAGGCCGGTTCCGCAAAGCCGCGGCCGAAATCGTGCAGCAGGCCCTGGCCGCCATCGAAAAGAAAAAACTGATCCAGGCCCAGATCGAAGCCTGGGCACAGGAATTGGTGGCCGGTACTTGCCCCGAGCCGGTGCGCGAGCAGCTCTACAAGATCCTCTTCAAGCCTGACAAGAATGCGCCCGAATACAAGGCGGTGGTCGATGCCAGCAAGACCAGCCAAAAAGCCCCACTGGCGCTCTTGCAGGACGCCGGCGCGATCGACTCGCCCTGGGACTTCCACTGGCAGCGTTTCCTGTTCGAGTGGTTCCCCAAGGGCATCGGCTTTCCGAGCTTGCAGGCTCCTTCCATCACCGACGAACTGCCGCTGGCCGAGGTCCAGGCTTTTTCCATCGACGACTCGCATACGACCGAGATCGACGATGCGCTCTCGCTGCAAGGGCTGGGCACGGGCACCGTCACCGTGGGCATCCACATCGCCGCGCCCGGCCTGGCGGTGCAACCGGGCACGCCGATCGATCAGCTGGGCCGCACCCGGCTGTCCACCGTCTACATGCCGGGCTACAAGATCACCATGCTGCCCGATGCCGTGGTGCAGAACTACACCCTCAGCGAAGGCCAGGCCTGCCCGGCGGTGTCGCTGTACGTGACCTTCAACGAAGCCGACCTCGAGATCCAGAAAACCGAGACGAAACTCGAACGTGTACCGATCGTTGTCAACCTGCGCCACGACCAGCTGGATGACCGCATCACGCAGGCCTGGCTCGAAGGCGAAGACAACACCGACCACGCCGACGTGCCCGTCAGCCGTGCCACGCTGGCCTTTTTCTGGCGCCTGGCCCAGACGCTCAAGGCCCGGCGCGAGGTGTTGCGCGGCAAGCCCGAGACCTTCAACCGGCCGGATTACAGCTTCAAGCTCGACCGCGAGAGCAACGACACACCGCCCACAGGGCATGAGACCGTGATCATCGGCACCCGCCAGCGCGGCGCGCCGCTGGACCTGATGGTGGCCGAAGCCATGATCCTGGCCAACAGCACCTGGGGGCAGTGGCTGGCCCAGCTGGGTGTGCCCGGCATCTACCGCAGCCAGGCGAGCCTGGCGCCCGGCGTGAAGGTGCGCATGGGCACCAAGGCGCTGCCGCACGCGGGCATCGGCGTGCCCAGCTACGCCTGGAGCACCTCGCCCCTGCGCCGCTACACCGATTTGGTCAACCAGTGGCAGATCATTGCCTGCGCGCGCCATGGCGCCACGGCTGCGCTGGCTGCGCCCTTCAAACCCAAGGACGCCGAGCTGTTCTCGATCATCAGCGCCTTTGACGCGGCCTACAGCGGCTACAACGACGTGCAATCGGGCATGGAGCGTTACTGGACCCTCAAATACCTCCAGCAGCAAGGCATCACCGAACTTGAAGCGGCCCTGGTCAAGGAGGCCGGTGGTGGTGCCTGGCTGGTGCGTGCCGAGACGTTGCCCCTGGTCTTCACCATCATGGGCGCACAAGGGCTCCTGCGTGGCGCCAAAGTGCGTGTGAAGTTGGGCGACATCGATCTGATGGCGCTGGATGTGAACGGGACCGTGATCGCCCAGTTACAGACACCCATGGAGGTTGACGCGACCGAGTCGGAAGAGGAGGAAATCGAATCGGCGGGACCTTTGCAGATCGCGGTGGATCTGGAAGAAACACCCCCAGCCGCCTGAAGTGTGTGCCATGAGAGTCCTGCATCGGCATCGACTGTTGTTGTGGGCGCTGGCTTTGTCGGCGCTCATTCACCTGAGCTTGCTGACTTTCCGTTGGCTGGCGCCGGACACCTATGCGCGTGTCTTCAAGGACACCCCTCTGGAGATCACACTGGTCAATGCCCGCAGCGAGGAGCGTCCTGACAAGCCGCACATTCTGGCCCAGGCCCAGCTGGCCGGTGGGGGCAATACGCCTGTGGTGGAGCTCTCGAGTTCACCTTTGCCGGCGCAGCCCAGCGAGAGTGAAGGGGAGGCGTTGGACACCACCACCCGTCAGCTGGAGCTGCTCAGAATGCAGCAAAGCATGCTGCTGAGCATCTTGCGCCAGGAACTCACAGAACTGGAACGTCACGCACAGGGACAGTCCAGCACCACGCTGACCGCAGAGCAGGAGCAACGCCGCCAGTTGCTTACACGCCAGCTGTCCCAGATCGAGCGGCGTGCGCAAGCGGCGCAAAAGGGTCCGCGCAAGCGCTACATCAGCCCGGCGACCCAGGAAGTGCCTTACGCGATCTACTACGACCGCATGCGGCGCAATATCGAGCAGCAGGGCACAGAACACTTCCCTGAAGTCAGTGGCCGCAAGCTCTATGGCAGTCTGATCATGGCCATCACGGTCGACAGCGATGGCCAGTTGCTTTCGGCAGACGTGGCCGAGAGCTCAGGCAATCCGCTGCTGGATGCGCGTGCACTGGCCATTGTGCGCAGCACGGCGCCGTTTGGCCCGTTCAGCGCCCGCATGCGCAAGCACAGCGACCAGATTGTGGTGGTGGCCCGTTTCCGATTTGCCCGGGATGACCAGCTTCGCACCCGCATGCTGGCGCCGCGTGAGGAGTGAACCCGCATGAAGGCCTTGCGCTCCTGGTTGCTCTTGTGTCTGCTGGCGATGCTGGCCCTGCAGCTGTTTTTCCTGCTGCGTGTGGCCGCCATGGCCTTCATCACCCCGGAGTCCACCAGCTTTGAGCGTTCACAAATCGTACAGCAGCTTCGCCAGCACAAGGCCTTGCCGTGGCGCCAGCAATTGGTGCCGCTGTCCTCGGTATCGCGGCATCTCCAGCGCGCCGTGATCGCCTCCGAAGACGATGCCTTTGTCCGTCATGGCGGTATCCGTTGGGATGCCGTTGAAAAAGCCTGGGACCGCAATGCCCAGGCCCAGGCCCGTGTGGGGAAGCAGCAAGCCCGGCGCCCCGATCGCCCTTCAGCGCCTCCCAGGATCGTGGGGGGATCCACCATCACCCAGCAGCTGGCCAAGAACCTCTTGCTTTCCGGGGAGCGCAACTTTCTGCGCAAGGGGCAGGAAGCCCTGATCACGCTGACGCTGGAGGCGGTGTTGCCCAAGTCGCGGATCCTGGAGCTTTACCTGAACCATGTCGAGTGGGGCGAGGGCGTATTTGGCGCTGAAGCGGCGGCGCAGCATTACTTTCGCAAAAGCGCCAGCCAGCTCGGTGCCTGGGAAGCCGCGCGGCTGGCGGTGATGCTGCCGCGGCCACGTTATTTCGAGAAGCTGCCCCATTCATCCTATTTGACCGAGCGAGCCGATGTGATTGTCGGCCGCATGAACAGCGTGGTGCTGCCATGACCAGCAGGATGCAGACTGTCCGCATCCTGGGCATTGACCCCGGTCTGCAGACCACGGGCTTTGGTGTGATCGACATGGCCGGCTCGGCATTGCGCTACGTGGCCAGCGGTGTGATCGAAACCACGCAGGGCGAGATGGGCAACCTGCCGGCACGGCTGAAGGTTCTCTACGACGGCATCCGCGAAATCCATGCCCGATATCAGCCCGACGTGGCCTCGCTCGAGATCGTTTTCATCAACGTCAACCCGCAGGCCTCACTGATGCTGGGCCAGGCCCGTGGCTGTTGCCTCACGGCGCTGGTGTCCTGCGACTTGCCGGTGGCCGAATACACCGCATTGCAGATGAAGCAGGCCGTCACCGGCCATGGTCGGGCAGCCAAGTCCCAGGTGCAGGAGATGGTCAAGCGCCTGCTCAGCCTGCCTGCTGTACCCCGCCAGGATGCCGCCGATGCCCTCGGCCTGGCCATCACCCACGCCCATGCGAGTCCGTCCATGAACAAGCTGTCCGCACAGGGCGTGCTCAACCGCAAGACCCACGGCATGTACCGTGGCGGGCGCAGCCACTGAGTCTGTGCGCTCAGGACACGATGTAGGCCGCAGCGCCTGCCGACATCAGCGTGCCGTCCGGTCCGCGGAATTCCATCCGCGAGGTGCCCACACGCGAACCCACACGCAGGCATTCGGCATGCACCGTGAAAAAGTCACCGATGCCTGGGCGCAGGTAGTCGATGCGCAGATCGATCGTGCCCAGCTTGGCAAAGCGTTCCAGCCGTTTGAGGGGGAGCTCATCCATGTGCCTGGCCGCCAGTGCTGCCATCACCGCCGCGCTGCCGATCGCGTCCAGGGCTGCGCTGATGACGCCGCCGTGGATGCGGTTGTAGGCAAAGTGACCGACCAGCTCGTGCCGCATGTCGATGCGGGCCGTCACCCTGCCTTCGGGGGAAATGTCCGTGAGCTTGAGGCCCAGGGTCTGGTTGAAGACGATTTTTTCTTCGTAGATCTCGCGAAAACCTTCCAGGTATTCGGGCTCGAAGGCTGCAGGCACAGGCTGTCTTGATGTCATAGGCCCATTGTAGGAGGCCGCCCCTGCGGCCGATTCAGGTGCGGCTCACAGGGGATCTCAAGTTCGCGAGCAGGGGCTCGCTCCCACAACGCTTTCAGACCTTGCTGAAATCCGGCTTGCGTTTTTCCATGAACGCACTGAACGCCTCACGGGCCGCAGGTTCGCGCAGCATGCGGCCGAAGCTCTGGCCTTCTTCGGCCATCTTGGCGAGCACCTCCGCCTGCTGGCTGCCTTTCATCAGGCGCTTGGTCTCGATGAGCGAGCTCAGGGGCTTGGCGGCGAGCTTTTTGGCCTGGGCCTGCGCATAGGCGTTGACCTCGGTGGGCGGCAGCACGCGGTTGACCAGGCCGACTTCGAGCGCGGCTTCTGCAAAGAAGGGCTCGCCCAGCAAAAGCGCCTCGGCGGCGCGGTGGTAGCCGAACATGCGCGGCGCCAGCAGGCTCGAGGCCGCTTCGGGGCACAGGCCCAGGTTCACAAAGGGCATGGAAAACGCGGCGTTGTCACCGGCATAGACCAGATCGCAGTGGAAGAGCAGTGTGGTGCCGATGCCCACGGCCGGACCGGCCACGGCAGCGACCACCGGTTTTTCGATCGTCGCGATGGCGCGCAGGAAGCGGAACACCGGTGAGTCTTGCGTCGAGGGGGGCTGGTTCAGGAAGTCAGCGATGTCGTTGCCGGCGCTGAAGATGGTCTCGTGCCCCTGGATCACCACCACGCGCACGGCAGCGTCTGTGGCCGCCTGTTCGACGCCTTTGGCCAGCGCCTCGTACATGTCGCGCGTGATGGAATTTTTCTTGTCGACGCGGTTGAAGGTCAGGGTCATGACCCCGGCGTCAATGTGTTGCAGGATATCGGACATGCGTGTGTCTCCATGAAAAACCGCCCATGCAGGGCGGCTGGATGATTGTGTGTTTCAGGGGGCCTTGACCCAGGTCTGGTTGCGCCAGAAGGGGCCAAGGAAACCGCGCACCTGCAGTTTCGCGCCGCTCTCCTGGAGCGTCAGTCGCACGCGGTACAGCTTGCCTTCTTCGGGGTCGAGGATTTCGCCGCTGTCCCAGTAATCGTTGCCCGAGGCTTTCTTGACGCCGCGGATGATTTCCATGCCCAGGATGGTCTGGCCCTTGCGGTCGTCACTGCATTTGTCGCAGCGGGCCGCCGGATCGGCGCCCTTGCGCAGCAGCTCGGTCACCCGGCCGCTGAGCACACCGCCCTTGTCTTCGATGGTGACCAGGCTCTTGACCTCGCCGGTCTTGTCGTCGATCGTGTGCCAGCGGCCGACCGGGCTGTTGGCCTGGGCTGTGCCCGCCAGGCCCAGCAGAGCGAGAAGCAGAAATTTGCGCATGGTGTGTCTCCTTGTGTGTATCAGGCCAGTGCGGCGTCGGTGTCGAGCAGCACTTCGCTGCCGCTGCGGATGCGGCGCAGCAGGCTGGTGGTTTCGGGCAGCAGGCGGGTGTAATAAAAACGCGCGGTCTGCAGCTTGCCCTGGTAGAAGGGGTCGGGGCGCTGGGCTTCGGCCTGGGCCTGGGCGAGTTTTTGCAGCGCCACCTTGGCCATGCGCGCCCAGAAGTAGGCGAACACCAGATGTCCGACCACGCGCAGATAGTCCACGGCCGCGGCACCGACCTCGTCGCCATTGGCCATGGCCTTCATGCCGATTTCGCTGGTGATGTGGGTGAGCTTCTGCCCCAGGTCGGCCAGTGGCTGGACGAATTCGGCCATGGCCGGGTTCTTCATTTCGGCGCGGATGAAGGCCTCCACCTGAGCGCCGAACTTCTTGAGGCTGGCGCCGTTATTGGCCAGCACCTTGCGGCCCAGCAGGTCCAGCGACTGGATGGTGTTGGTGCCCTCGTAGATCATGTTGATGCGGGCATCGCGCACGAACTGCTCCATGCCCCATTCCTTGATGAAACCGTGGCCGCCAAAGACCTGCAGGCATTCGCTCACCGAGATCCAGCCGTTGTCGGTGATGAAGGCCTTGACGATGGGTGTCAGCAGTGCCAGCTGCTCGGCTGCGTCCTTGCGCACCGCTTCGTCGGGGTGGTGCAGTTCCTGGTCGAGCAGCAGCGCGCCATGGCAGGCCAGCGCGCGGCCGCCTTCGGCATAAGCCTTGGCGGTCAGCAGCATGCGGCGCACATCGGGATGCACGATGATCGGGTCGGCCGGTTTGCCTGGCGCCTTCACGCCCGTGAGCGAGCGCGACTGCACGCGGTCCTTGGCATAGACCAGGGCGTTCTGGTAGGCCACTTCGGTCAGGCCCAGCGACTGGTTGCCCACACCCAGACGGGCCGCGTTCATCATCACGAACATGGCGGCCAGGCCTTTGTTGGGCTGACCCACCAGCGTACCCACTGCGCCTTCGAGGATCATCTGGCAGGTGGCGTTGCCGTGGATGCCCATCTTGTGCTCGATGGCACCGCAGTGGATGCCGTTGCGCGCGCCCGGCGAGCCGTCTGCGTTCACATGGAACTTGGGGACCAGGAACAGGCTGATGCCTTTGGAGCCGGGTGGCGCATCGGGCAGGCGGGCCAGCACCAGGTGAACGATGTTGGGTGCCAGGTCATGTTCGCCGGCGCTGATGAAGATCTTCTGGCCGGTCAGCTTGTAGGTGCCGTCGGCCTGGGGTTCGGCCTTGGTCCGGAGCATGCCGAGGTCGGTGCCGCAGTGCGGCTCGGTCAGGCACATGGTGCCGGTCCATTCGCCGCTGGTCAGTTTGGTCAGGTAAGTGGCCTTCTGCTCGGGCGTGCCATGCGCGTGCAGGCATTCATAGGCGCCATGCGAGAGACCGGGGTACATGGTCCAGGCCTGGTTGGCCGAGTTGAGCATCTCGTAGAAGCACTGGTTGACCACAAAGGGCAGGCCCTGGCCGCCGTATTCGGGGTCGCAGCTGAGCGCGGGCCAGCCACCGGCCACGTACTGTTCGTAAGCAGCCTTGAAACCATCGGGCGCCTTGACTTCGTGCGTGTCGCGGTTGAGCTGGCAGCCCTGCTGGTCACCCGTGATGTTGAGCGGAAACACTACCTCGGCGGCAAACTTGCCGCCCTCTTCGAGCACGGCATTGATGGTGTCGGCGTCGATCTCGGCGTGCTTGGGCATGGCCTGCAGCTGGCCGGTGGCGTCCAGCACTTCGTGCAGCACGAATTGCATGTCTCGCAGGGGCGGGGTGTAGGTGGGCATGGTCGTCCTCGGGTGTCGATGAAATGGGAAAAGAGCTCAGGCCTTGCGGCCGCGGGAAATCTGTTCGCGGTAGGCGGGCGTGCTGTAGCGCTCGACGATGCGGGCAAAGCCCTGGCGCGCGCGGTCGGTGGCCCCGGGCACTTTCATAAAACGCGCCTCGTAATGCAGGGCCAGGATCAGACCGTGGATCTCGAAGGCCACCTGCATCGGGTCTGCTTCACGGATCAGCTGTCCTTCCGCCTGCGCCAGTTCCACCGCGCGACGCACCGCCACCTGCCAGCTGCTGACGGATGAGGCCAGCGCATCGCGCACTGGGCCAGTGCGGTCGTCAAATTCGACGGCCCCACTGATGTAAATGCAGCCCGAGTCGATTTCGGCCGAGGTCTGCACCATCCAGTTGTCAAACATCGCCTGCATGCGCGGCACACCGCGTGGCGCCTGCATGGCGGGATAAAAGACCTGGGCCTCGAAACGCTCGTGATATTCACGAACCACCGAAATCTGCAACTCCTCGCGCGAGCCAAAATGCGCAAAGACGCCCGATTTGCTCATGCCGGTGATCTCGGCCAGTGCGCCGATCGACAGACCCTCCAGTCCGATCTGTGAAGCCAGTCCGAGTGCTGCATCAATGATCGCGGCTTTCGTCTGCTGCCCTTTGAGCAGAACGCGCTTGACAGGCTCAGCCGCAAGGGCGGTGTGCCGCGGATGCGTGGATATTTTGCGAACGGTCATGGATCAGATCAGAAAAAAAGAACGATCGTTCTATTTTGCATGATTTGCGTCCTTGCAGATCATTCCCGCAAGGCTTTGAGGGTAAATCCCGAGGGCTGCACGATCCTGACTTCCTCACACGCTGGCGGTGTCAGCGCGGCGCAAGTGATTACCTCATGACCTGTAGACCGTTTTAAGCGTTTCGCAGTATTGGGTGGGGGCCATGCCCTATTTATTCTGAACTCCATCGATGTGATGCAGCAAGGAGAGATCGACCGTGAACGCTTCCCCGATACGACTGGTTCTGGCAGACCCGCACCCTCTATTGCTCGATGGTCTGGCGGGTCAGTTGCAACGCCATGAAGACTTGCATGTCTGTGCCTGTGCACAGGATGGCGATGCCGCGCTGCTGGCCGTACAGCACCACCGTCCTGATGTATTGGTGATGGACCTCGCCTTGCCCAGACGCAGCGGTCTGGATGTGATCCAGGCCATCAACGAACAAAGTCTCTCTACCCATGTGGTGGTTTTCACTGTTCAACCGGTTCGCGACATCATGCGCGCCCTTGATCTGGGAGTCCGTGGGCTGGTCTCCAAGCAACGCACGGGCGAAGAGCTCGCCGAGTGCATTCGGCAGGTGCATGCTGGCGAGTCCTGCCTCGATCAGGATTTGACGATGAAAACCGTCTCCTTGCTGCTGGGGCGGGAACGTGACGGTCTGCGTGCCAGTCGTCGTCTCACGCCGCGGGAGGTGGACGTGGCGCGGATGGTGACCCAGGGCTGGCCGAACAAGAAGATCGCCAACCAGCTCTCGATCAGCGAAGGCACAGCCAAGCTTCATCTGCATCATATCTACCAGAAGCTCAATTGTTCGGGGCGCATGGCGCTGATGCTTTACATGCAACAGCACGGCGATTGATTCCTATGGGATTCTCAAGGAGAACATCGTGGACGAATTCAGCACCATTGACGGCCGAGCGGATGCCCAGGCGATGGTTCACATTCATCAACGGGCTGCGCTGGAGCTGTTGCTGGCGTACCAAAGCAACAAGGAGGCCAAACGCCACCACGCCTGTGGAGATATTCGCGCTGCTTTGCAGCATGCGCGTCTGTCGCTGAGTCACTCCTGGGCCGCTCATGCCTGTTTGTCAGAGGTCCTGGAGAAATCCGGTGTCCTGTCCGCATCACCCTGGAACGGCCAGGTCGGGGTTGCGGGCAGTGCCATTTGCAAAGGGCATTGAAGCGCACGGATGGATAGATGCATAAATATGTAACGGTGCGCACAGAGACGCTGACTGGCCATGACTAGACTGGCCAAAACAAGCACAGTGAAAGTGCATTCAGGGAGCGGTGGGCCGGAGGCTAGCTGCACCGGCATTCGACTTGCAGATGGAGGTACCCATGTCGATCCGTGTCTTGTTGTCGTGTGGTCATAAGGTCATCGCTGAGGGCATTGCCGCGATCCTGCGAACGCATGCCGATGTGCAGCTGGTGGCCAATGCCGAAGATGCTGCGCAAACGCGATCGCTCTGTCTTCAATTGCGGCCCGATGTGGTGGTCCAGGGAGCAGATCCCCAATCTGCCGCCGATGTGGCATTGACACGCTGGCTGGAGGAGCAGCAGCCCCGCAGCGAGGTGGTTGCTTTTTCCATTGAGTGTGACCGAGGTGCAGTGCTGCAAATGATGCAGGCCGGCGCCAGCGGTTTTGTTTCTTCCCGCAGTGGCATGGACGAGTTGCTGCAGGCGATTCGTGCCGTCTCTGCCGGACGCTCCTACCTTTGTCCTCTGGCGGCGGGTGCCATGGTCGACGGCCTGCGCAAGCGTTCAGCGCATGGGGTAGGCCAACTCGGTGAGCGTGAGGAGCAGGTGTTGTGTCTGATCGCCGATGGCTATTCGTCCAAGGAAATTGCGCGAAACCTGCAGATTGCCCCGAGCACAGTCGAGGTGCACCGGCGCAACATCATGCGCAAGGTCGGCCTGCACAAGGTGGCCGACCTCACCCGCTACGCCATCCGCAACCAGATGGTGCGGGTCTGAGGGTGGGCCATCGCGGCGCCGTTCAAGGTTCGCTCCTGCACGCCAGTGCTACGGCTTCGGCGACCTTGATGCCGTCCACCCCTGCAGACAGGATGCCGCCCGCGTAGCTCGCGCCTTCGCCTGCCGGGTACAAGCCCGGGGTGTTGAGGCTCTGGAAGTCCTCGCCGCGCGGGATGCGCAGTGGCGAGGAGGTGCGCGTTTCGACCGCCGTCATCAGCGCATCGGGCATGTCGTAGCCTTTGATCTTGCGTCCGAACACCGGCAGCGCTTCGCGCATGGCCTCGACCGCGTAGTCGGGCAGCACCTGCGCCAGATCGGTCAGGTGGATGCCGGGCTTGTAGGAGGGAATCACGCCCCCCAGCTGCGTCGACGGCTGCGCGGCCAGAAAGTCGCCCACGCATTGCGCCGGGGCTTCGTAGTTGCCGCCGCCGACTTCAAAGGCGCGGCTCTCGAGTTGCCGCTGCAGCACGATGCCGGCCAAGGGATGTACCTCGCCGCGCGCCTGGTACTGCTGCGCCTCGTCGGCCAGCGCCGCACCATCGGCTTCGCCAAAGGCGGCGATCCAGGTGGCGCGGTCGTGTTGCGGAAAGTCCGGTGGGTCGATGCCCACCACCATGCCCGCGTTGGCGTTGCGCTCGTTGCGCGAATACTGGCTCATGCCGTTGGTGACCACGCGGCCCGGCTCGCTGGTGGCCGCCACCACCGTGCCGCCCGGGCACATGCAGAAGCTGTAGACCGCGCGGCCGTTGTTGGCGTGGTGCACCAGCTTGTAGTCGGCCGCGCCCAGCAAGGGGTGGCCGGCGTGCCGGCCCCAGCGGGCACGGTCGATCACGCTTTGCGGGTGTTCGATGCGCACGCCGATGGAGAACGGCTTGGCGTCCATCTGCACGCCGCGGCGGTGCAGCATCAGAAAGGTGTCGCGCGAACTGTGGCCGAGCGCCAGCACCACCTGCCGTGCGGGCAGGGTGTAGACCTTGCCAGTGGCCTGGTCCAGCACCTGCAGGCCCTGCAGGCGGTGGGCCTCGTCCAGCTGCAAGTCAGTCACGCGCTGCTCGAAGCGGATCTCGCCGCCGAGCGCAGTGATCTCTTCACGGATGCCTTCGACCACCTTGACCAGCTTGAAGGTGCCGATGTGCGGGTGCGCGGCAAACAGGATGTCGCCGGGTGCACCGGCTTTCACAAATTCATCCATCACCTTGCGGCCGAGGTGCCGCGGGTCCTTGATCTGGCTGTAGAGCTTGCCGTCCGAAAACGTGCCGGCACCGCCTTCGCCAAACTGCACATTGCTCTCGGGCTGCAGCACCTTCTTGCGCCACAGGCCCCAGGTGTCCTTGGTGCGTTGGCGCACCGTCTTGCCGCGTTCGAGCACGATCGGCTTGAAACCCATCTGCGCGAGCGTGAGTGCCGCCAGCATGCCGCACGGGCCAAAGCCGACCACCACCGGCCGCTCGCCCTCGCGCGTGCCGAAACCATTGGGCGCTTGTGTGGGCGCGCGCCAGACCATGTCGGGTGCGGGCTGGATATGCGGATTTTTTTCGAACTTCAGCAGCAACGCCGCCTCGCGCTCGGGCTGGCTGAGTGTGAGGTCGACGATGAACACCGCCAGCAGATCGGCCTTGCGCGCATCAAAGCTGCGTTTGAAGACCTGCAGCATGGCGATGTCGGCTTCATGAATGCCGAGCGCCTTGGCCGCCAGCTGGCGCAGTGCGGCCTCGGGGTGGGGCGGGGGCAGGCGGTCCTCGTCGGTCTCGGCCGGCGCATCGACGGCGCGGCGTTCTTCGACCGGCAGTGCGGACAGCGGGAGTTTGAGTTCGGAGACGCGGATCATGGTGACGGGCTTGTGGTTATCAAGCAGAGGTCATGATTATCCCCGCCTGCAACCACAACGCCAAAAGCATGACCAAGGTAGAGTCAGGGTGGCGATGTGGACTCGAAGCGGCTTCTGAGGAGCCATGACACTCCCATGTCCTTGGCAGCACAAAAAACCTTTATTTCAGACGACAGCGATAATCGCACCATGCGCATTCGCTTCACCAAAATGCAGGGCGCGGGCAACGACTTTGTCGTGCTCGACGAGACCCGGAGCCGACTGAACCTGACTGCGGCGCAGTACCGCTTTCTGGCCGATCGCCACTTTGGCGTGGGTGCAGACCAGATCCTGACTGTGCGGCCCTCTCCCGCGCCCGGGCTGGATTTCGAATATGTGATCCACAACGCCGATGGCGGTGAGGTCGAACACTGCGGTAACGGCGCGCGCTGCTTTGTGCGCTATGTACGCGACCACCAGTTGACCGACAAGCGCACCGTGCGCGTGAAGGTGCAAAAAGGCGAAATTGAACTGACCATGAACCCCGATGGCCGCGTCACGGTGGACATGGGCGCGCCGGTGTTTGACCTGCCGCAGGTCCCGTTCAAGCCTGAGGGCCTGAACACCGCCAAGATCAATGGCTGGAGCGTGTACGACCTGCCACTGGGTGCAGAAGGCACCGCCCGCGTGGGCGTGGTGTCCATGGGCAACCCGCATGCGGTGCAGCGCGTGGACAACGTGGACATTGCGCCCGTCCTCACGCAAGGCCCGCGGATCGAAAACCACCCCGCCTTTCCCAAGCGGGTCAATGCCGGTTTCATGCAGATTGTCTCGCGCAGCCAGATCCGCCTGCGGGTGTATGAACGCGGCACGGGCGAAACGCTGGCCTGCGGCACCGGTGCCTGCGCGGCGGTGGTCGCCGGCATACGGCAAGGCTGGCTCGATGCCACAGTCGATGTGCAGACCCACGGCGGGCTGCTCACCATCGAATGGACCGGGCAAGCCGACAACGCTTGGTCCAGCCCGGTGCGCATGACCGGACCCGCCACCCCGGTGTTTGAAGGCACCATCGACATCCCTGACCTTTAAAGCATAACCATGAGCAACCACGCCCAGATGGCCCCGATCACCGAAGACGACATCGCCAACTACCTGGCCAACACGCCCGACTTCTTCGAGCGCCATGCCGAACTGCTGGCCACGGTGCAACTCACGCACCCGCACAGCCAGCGTGCCGTCAGCCTGCAGGAGCGCCAGGCCCTGATGCTGCGCGACAAGATCAAGTCGCTCGAACACCGCATCATGGACATGATCCGCCATGCCCACGAGAACATGGCGCTGACCGACAAGCTGCACCGCTGGGCGTGCGACCTGCTGGCCACGCCAGCAGCTGACCTGCCCGCCGTGACGGTGGACAACATCCGTGACCTGTTCCAGGTACCGCAGGTTGCCCTGCGCCTGTGGGGGCTCGACAGCACCCATGCCCAGGCGGCCTACGCCCAGGGCGTGACCGATGCCGTACGCGAGCAAGCGGCCAGCCAGGCCACACCTTACGTTGGAGCCAACACCGGCTTTGAGGCCGTTCAGTGGCTGGAGCAACCCGCCCAGGCAGCTTCGGTGGCACTGATGGCCTTGCGCCCCGCCCCGGGTCAGGACGCCTTCGGCCTGCTGGTGCTGGCCTCGCCCGATGCCCAGCGCTTCAACAGCCAGATGGGCACCGAACTGCTCGAACGCCTGGCCGAACTGGCCGGCGCCGCTCTCTCCAGCCTGCGGGCCACGCAAGGCTGACATCCCGAGCCAGGATCTGGCCGCATGCCAGCGACCCCGCCCAACGACCTGGATCCTCGGGTCAAACCCGAGGATGACGAACGGGTTCCCGAGAACGACAAATGGGTTCACAGGGATGACCGCAAGCTGGATGCGCTGGCGCTGCGCTACCTCGACCATGTGCGCTTTGAAAGGCGCCTGGCCGAACGCACCTGCACCCTCTACCGCCTTGACCTCGAACGCCTGACGCAGATGGCCCAGGCCTCAAGTGTGGCGCTGCTGCAGGTGCAGCCGGCCCACATCCGCCGCTGGGTGGCGCAGATGCACAGCGCCGGGCGCAGCGGGCGCGGCATCGCCCTCATCCTCTCGGGCTGGCGCGGCTTTTACGCCTGGCTGGGCCGCGAGGGCCGGATCGCCAGCAACCCGGTGCAGGGCGTTCGCGCGCCCAAGGCGCCCAAACCGCTGCCCAAGGCACTGGGCGTGGACGAAGCGGTGCAGCTGGCCGAGCATGAGAACCCCGACGACGACCCCTGGCTGGATGCGCGCGACGCTGCCATGGTCGAGCTGCTCTACGGCTGCGGGCTGCGTGTGGCCGAACTCACCGGGCTGGACGTGTGCGCCAGCGACGAGGCCCTCCGCCAGGGCCGCGGCTGGATCGACCTGCAGGCGGCCGAGGTGCAGGTGCAGGGCAAAGGCAGCAAGCGCCGCACCGTGCCCTTGGGCAGCGCAGCCCTGCAGGCGCTCGAACACTGGCTGGGCCTGCGCACGCAAATTGCCGGCATGCTGAATGCGCCAACAGCAGCCACCTCCAGCCAGTCGCTGGCATTGTTCCCGGGTCGTCACGGCACACGCCTGACGGCGCAGTCGGTCTGGCAGCGCCTCAAACGCCGCAGCCTGCAGGCCGGACTGGCCACGCCGGTGCACCCGCACATGCTGCGCCACTCCTTTGCCAGCCATGTGCTGCAGTCCAGCGGCGACCTGCGCGCGGTGCAGGAGCTGCTGGGCCACGCCAACATCACGACCACACAGGTCTACACCCGGCTGGACTTCCAGCACCTGGCCAAGGCGTACGACGCCGCGCACCCCAGAGCGAAGCGCAAGTGCTGAAGCGCTCTCGCAATCGCGCATGGATCACCCTGGCTAGCCCCGAGTAGCATCACCCCCGCGACCTGTGGCCGGTACCCGGCCATAATCATCCGCATGGTCCGACCTACCCAACTCCTTCACGCCCAGCGCGAGCCCGCGCCCATCCGTCCTGCCGCCACCGTGCTGCTGCTGCGCGACGGTCCCCAAGGCCTGGAAGTGCTGATGACGCGCCGCTCCATGACCGCCAGCTTTGCCCCCGGCGCCTATGTGTTCCCGGGCGGTGGCATCGATGCGACGGATGCCGCTGCGCATGCGCAGGCCAGCCGTCGTGCGGGTCAGAGCGATTTGCATCTCACCCAGGCGATTGCTGCCATCCGCGAAAGCTTTGAAGAACTCGGTGTGCTGTTCGCTCGCCATGCCGACGGCCGCTGGGCCGATGCCAGCGACATTGCCGCCATTGACCGCACGGGCCCCTTTGCCGACCAGTGCCTGGCGCGCGGCCTGCAGCTGGCGGCCGATCAGGTCTACATCCTCGCGCACTGGATCACCGACCGTGATCTGCCGCGCCGCTTTGACGTGCCCTTTCTGGTCGCGCGCATGCCCGAAGGTCAGACGCCGGTGGCCGACGAGGCCGAGCAGTTTGAGCCGGTCTGGGTGCGGCCGGCCGATGCCCTGGTGCGGCATGAAGCCGGGCAGTTCTTCATCATCTTCCCGACCATCCGCACGCTCGAGCGGCTCAAGGCCTACACCACGGTCGACGCGGTGCTGAGCGACTGCGCCGCGACCGAAGAGCCGCTGTGGACCAGCTGCCCCCGTGCCGGCTGGCTCGCCGGGCAGGAGGTGCGCTACATGGAGCACGAGTCGCCCTATGGCGAGCTGGCGCTGGTCAGCCCCGACGGCCAGATCGTGCACCACCTGGACTGGCAGGCCGAACAACCGGTGGCCCTGCTGAAAAACGTGCAGCGCCTGACCGCCCCCAACCCGGGCGTGATGACCGGCCCTGGCACCAACAGCTACCTGGTGGGCGACCCGAACACCGGTTTCATCGCCATCGACCCCGGTCCGGCCGATGCCGAGCATCTGGAGCGCCTGTGGCGCGCGGCTGGCGGCAACATCCGATTCATCGTCTGCACCCATTCGCATCCCGACCATTCGCCCGGCGCGGCGCCGCTGCAGGCCCTGTGCAAGGACAAGCCGCCCATTCTCGGCCTGGCCTCACGGCCCACGGCGCGGGCCAACAGCCGCTTCACGCCCGACCGGGAACTTCAGGACGGTGAGCGCCTGGTGCTGGGGGCCGGCGGTGTCACGCACACGCTGCAGGCCATCCACACGCCCGGCCATGCGGCCAACCATGTGTGCCTGGTGCTTGAAGAAGACGGCCTGCTGTTTTCGGGCGACCATGTGCTCAACGGCAGCACCACCGTGATCGACCCGCCCGACGGCCACATGGGCGACTATTTGAATTCGCTCGACCGGCTGGCCGCCGCCTGCGACGCGCACGGCATCGACTTCATCCTGCCCGCGCACGGCCATGTGCTGGGCTTTGCCCGACAGGCCATCACCCAGCTCAAGGCGCACCGGCTCAAGCGCGAAGCCAGGATCGCCGCCGCCATGCAGGCGCTGCCGCATGGCACCCTGGAGCAGTGGGTCGAACGCGCCTACGACGATGTGCCGCCACGCCTGTGGCCGGTGGCCGCGCGTTCTCTGCAGGCCCATGTGGACCACATCCGCGAGACGCTGGGCGCATGAGCGAAGAAGGCGTGCGCCTGTCCAAGCGGGTGGCGGCATTGCTGGGCTGCTCGCGCAGCCAGGCCGAGGCGCTGATCGCGGCAGGCGCGGTGCAGGTGGACGGGCAGGTGGTGACCGACCCGGCGCGGCGCATTCCCGCGGATGCGAGCTTGCAGGTGGCCGAGTTGACACCCGTAGGTGCCTTGACGGTTCTGTTGCACAAACCGGCCGGCATGACTGCCGCTCTGGCTCTGGGTCAGGCCTGGCCGGCACTGGGTATCGGACCGAGCCCCGTGGCCGGACTGCAGGAGGTGCTGCCCTTGCCGCTGCCTGTTTCGGGCTTGTCTGTCTGGTCGAATGACCGTTCGGTGGTGCGCCGCCTCACGGATCGAGAGCGCCCTGTGGAAACCGAATGGTTGTTGAACTTGCCGGTGTCGCATGCGCAAGCCGTCATCCCGTCATTGCAGGCTGGCGGGCTGCGCGCCAGCCTGGGCCATGAGCGCGAGGCGCAGGCGCAATGGCGGCTGGTCGACAAGGGCGATGGTGGTGCGCCGCTGGTGGACTTTCTTGAGCGAAGTCAATTGGACGGGGTCTGGTCACTGCGGCGCCAGCGCATCGGGCGCTTGGGTTTGTCGCCTTTGGCGGTAGGGGAGGCCCGTTTGCGCCTGGAGTTCGAAAAATTCTGATACATATTCCAGCGTTTCTTTACCGCCTGGGTCTTGAAAAGCCACTGATTCAGACCAAAATCTCTCTTCAACTCAAGAAGTTGGCCAGACAAGGACCGTCAACGGCATTCGCCGGTTGTACGCCTTGCCCGGGGTGACAGGCCCCAGAAAGACGCAGAGAGGAGAACACCATGCGTTTGAGTACCAAAAGCCGTTTTGCTGTGACTGCCATGATCGATGTGGCCCTGCGTGAAGGCCGTGGCCCGGTCTCGCTCTCCGCCATCAGTGAACGTCACCAGATTTCGCTGTCCTACCTGGAGCAGCTTTTCAGCAAGCTGCGCCAGTCGGGGCTGGTCGAGAGCACCCGTGGTCCTGGTGGCGGTTATTCTCTGGGGCGCAGCGCCGAGCAGATCTCCATGGTCGACATCATGGGTGCTGTGGATACACCCACGGCTGAAGAAGCTGCGGGCGAGAAGGAAAGCTGGATGAGCAGTGATCTGTGGTCCAGCGTCAACAACCAGATGCTGTCACACCTGCAGTCCATCACGCTCAAGCAGCTGGTGGCCGAGCAGCGTTCCAAGGGCGTGACGCTCGAGCCGGAGCCGGTCAGGACTGCGACCATCAAGAAGGGCGTCTTTGCACGCCCTCAGTCCGAGAAACTCAAGATCACGGCACCCAATTCGGTGTTCGCTTTGGCCGGCACTTTGGTGCCCAGCCGCGGTTGAGGTTTCTGCGCCTTGAGCACGAACCGCCTTCGGGCGGTTTTTTTGTGCTTGGGTCATACCGCAGCAAGCTGGAAATCGCCTTGAAAAGCGATTCCGGAGAAAAGTTGTGAAGTTCGCCGATAAGCCGGATTCTGTGCACCGTGGCTGCCCACGGCGTGACCGCCATTACTCTGGGCCGAGGGTCACCCACCCGGCTCGATGCCACCTACCCGCCAGCTCCGCGGAACCACGTCAACGCTGGCCTACTTGGTGTTGCTGCGCGCAGAGATTGCCCGTTTCACCCGCACTCAAGCGGCTCGTCTCTGTTGCTCTGATCCTCACCTCACGGTGGAGAGGTGTTACCTCCTGCGCTGTCCTGTGCAGTCCGGACGTTCCTCC
>JACCDV010456217.1_pt1 | contig 23187 bp, 26 predicted proteins | sample 7446131 | NCBI WGS metagenome assembly JACCDV01 (sample SAMN15323448, study PRJNA562643) | freshwater metagenome | isolation source: river surface water | place: USA:Blue River Watershed | collected 2017-08-17
GTTTCAGCTCTTATTTCGTATGCAAGGCAAGAAAAAAAACCGCAAATGAACTTTGATTTTTCAGAATTGTTTAAAATGAATAATGAAGGCTTACCTATTCTTATATAACCTAGCCCGAACTCAGGTTGGTAGTTCACTCTGGTTAAACTAAACAAGCTAATTTGAGGAGGGGCTTTGTATGTCTTTGTTGAAAGCGATTAGAACATCTGCAGAGCTGACACAACGAGAGTTTGGGGAGAAGCTTGGAATTTCAACTCAGCTAGTTTCAGATTTAGAAAACGAGAGGAAAGGCGTGAGCTCTGCTAAGGCAAAGGAATTTGCAATCCGATTGGGACACGTCCCAGAATATTTTGTTAAGCTAGTGGTCCAAGACATGCTCGCTAAGGAGGGTATGAACTGGGAGATCATTGGTTTTAGAGAGAGGAAGAAAACAAAAACAATCACAAGAACAAGACAATTAGCAAGGTGACCATTAGATCACCCCCCCCCTCTGGAACACCCCCTCACTCCACTTAGTTTTCGTGGATCGCTCTAATCCTATGGACAACAAAATGGGTGAGCAAAAATACGCCTAGCATCAAAGCAATTCTGACGGCTAAATCCATGTTGTATTTCGTGTCAACTAACGATGACTTTGTGAGACTTGCAGGAACAAGCTTTTGCGCATGCTCTACTGCCTTGATTTCCAAAGCAGACTTCAGGTTGCTATATTTTGTGAACTCCTTAATAGCCTGTTTTGTGTCTCTGCTAAAAAGAGCCTCAGACTTCGAAATTTTTTTTTCCTCCACTAAAGCTGCATCTTTTGCCTTTAATTGGGCAACACGCTCTCTCCAGGTCCCTATTTGCGCGTCGTATGTTGTTGTTGGAAGGTTTAGTTTTGATTTTTTTTCTTCAGCAGCAAGTTCTGCAGATTTTTTCTCGTGGTTCGAGCTAATTTTGTGATCCATGATGTACAGATTCAGGCAGGCAATTCCAAAAACTAACAAAAGAGAAAAGAGTTTATTTTTTTTTGTTTTTTGGAAACCATACAGCACAGAGAAACCAAACAAGAACAACTCTAAAATCACCGCTGTTAGAATGGTCTGTGGTCTTGCAATGTCCCCGTCTGACAGAGCCTCAATCCCAAAACTAACCAACAATCCCATGACAACCAGAAGAAAAACAGTGCTGCAAATGATTGCAACGTCTTCTAAGTGTCTTTTGTTCCACTCTAACCAGCTTTTTTGAGTCGCTTTTTTCTGCTCAGAAATTAAGCTGATTTTTTTAACCTCTTCCATGGGTTTTGCTTCCTCTTTTTGGATTTCTTTTTGCTCCTCTTTTTTCACTGCAGACTCAGAGACTTCTTTGCTTGGAAATTGATGCAGATTTCCATCTCTAATGACAATCACCCTTTTGATTGATTGGATTGGTTTCTTCAGGGGGACTGTTTGATTGATTGATGGATTCGTCTCATTTGATTCTGTTTTGGGTTGGTTTAGGTTTTTTTCCTGCTCCACAGAAACTTTTTTTAGAGATGTCTTTTTAGACTCTTTTGTATGAGACGTTTTAGTTTTAGTTTTAGTTTGAGACGGTGTCTCTTTCATTTGAGCCAACACTCCCCCTCTGTGTCTATCATTTCTTTGTCTTTTTTTTAAAGCTTCTGGGGTCAATTCATTGTCTGGTTTTCTTGATCTTGGCATACTTCTAACCTCTCTCTAATTGGTTGGGTCCAGTCCCTAGCGTCTCAATCAGTGTCTCAATCAGCGTCTCAATCAGTGTCTCAATCAGTGTCTCAATCAGTGTCTCATTCAGTGTCTCAATCAGTGTCTCATTCAGTGTCTCATTCAGTGTCTCATTCAGTGTCTCATTCAGTGTCTCATTCAGTGTCTCATTCAGTGTCTCATTCAGTGTCTCATTCAGTGTCTCAATCCATTCACTTTTGACCTATGTCTTGGCATCTTGATTTCCCTGATTGATTGATTTGATTAGTCATACATTAATATGAGTATACCAAAAAACAAAGATTAGAAACATGCAAGAAAACACTCAAGGTGGGAAGAAAACAAACAATGCTGCTGTCTAAAAATTAATCTTGTTAACACAATTTCAAATAATTATTCAGTTTCCAAACCTTTGTTGTTTTTATAAAAAAAAATATTAAAATTAATAATAATTTAAAAAAGATTTGTATCTTCCAAAGAAAGAAAAAACACTTTAGTAATCTTTTACAAGATTAAAACTTTTACTATGTTTTGTTATATGGGAAAAAAGAAGATAATGGATCTTTGTTGTACATAATAAAAGGCTGCTTTTTTGACTTGTTGCTTTATTCATAGAGCGAGTAGATTGAATGAGAGGCATAAATGCATGCAATAAATGCATGCATTTATGCACAACAAAATCCTTCTTAGTATGCTCCAATTGACGCAAATATTCCATCACTGATACCATTGTAGAAGGAGGGTTTAGATCATGCCAGCCAAAGGTAAAACCGTTAAGAAAGCTTCTAACAAGGAAGTATCTAAAAAGAAAGCGACGAGGGTCATAACTATCACCAACAACAAGGGGGGAAGCACAAAAACAGCAGTTTGCTTGAATTTAGCTGGAGAGTTTGCACGTAGGGGCTTGAAAGTTCTAATTGTCGACCTTGATATGAAGAGTTGTTGCACGTACTATATGACGGGGACAAAACTTTTCAAGAAAAGTATTTTCAATGTACTAGCCTCCGACGGGGTCATCTCTTTGTTAGATATTTGTGTGCCCCCTAAAAACAAAGAGCTCTGGGGATCCGTTCTAATTGCTCCCTGTACTAGCAATATTAGAAACCTGTCTGTGAGCGTTGAGGCTCTTGCTATTGAGAACCCTTCTTTTCTTCTGGAAAAAGCAATAGAGGATACAAACAAATATTTTGATATTATTCTGATTGATACCGCTGGAGACATCCTAACTCTCGAGGCCACTAACGCTCTTGTCGCATCAACAGATTACATAATCGCAACCGACACATCTAAACTCTCCCGTCTAGGAATTCCTGAAACCCGGGTTGTAGCCGATGAAATAACAAAAAAACTAAACAAAAATTTGCGCTTTCTTGGGACTGTCCTAGGACGATACAACAAACCAAATGTGGAGAGTAAGCAAGCCAGCCTAAAGGCTCTAGATGGCCCTCAGTATGGTATGATTGGTGGACAAAAGAAAAAAGTCGATATTAAGTTTTTGTCTGACCATATCGTACCTGATGATTCCAAGGTAGAGGAAGCACAAGAAAAGGGGGTGGCTACATATCAGCTAGATCCGAGTTCTCCAGCTGCAAGAGCATACAAAAAATTAGTAGATCATATACTTTTAGGAGTGTGAAAAATGGCTAAAACAAAAAAAATTTTGTCTAAAAAAAAAGCTGCATTAAAGCAAGGTGCCGATGACGTACTCGACTTTGTGCAATCTCTCCAAAAGAAGAAGGCTAACGAGAAGTTAACAACTCCTAAAAAAATAGAGGTTAAGAAAGAAGGTGCCACAGATGCAAAGGTCATGCTCCATCGAAAAGAGGGTTTAGGTGCTTTCATCACTGAGAAATACAATGCTGAAAAGGCTGCTAGAACAGGCACTAAAAACGTTCAGTTTAGACTTGATTTCACACAATTTGATCGTCTTGAGGAGGCAATTAAAAAATTGCCTGGAAAGCAGACACTACAAACAATATACAGCCAACTGACGGAGGCTTTTTTGCGTGATATGGAAGGAAATTAGAACTTCTTTTTTGCCAATTCCTCAACACTAATGCCAGTGGCCTGAGAAATCGTCTCTAGCGGGACACCCAAAGAGAGCAGCTTTTTTGCCATGGCTATTTTTCCTTCTTCTAGAGCTTTCTCACGTGCAGTTGCCATGACACTAGCCTTAATTCTTGCCCTATCGAGGGCTCTTTCAGCAAGAGCTCTTTCGAGAGCTGGAAGCTTGTCAAACTCTAGAGCATCCAAAGCTTTGCTAAGAGGGGACCTCATGTGTCCGAGGTCAATCTCATTGAACTTGCAGGTGAAAATGGCAAACCAATCCTCGAGTTCACTCACATGAGGAAAACCCTTAGCCCGATAGGCTGGCAAGTCAAGAAGCACAAAAAGGCTTGGCATCCCTTGGGCCAAAAGACCACTCATACGACCTGTTAAGGCAAGTCTCTCAAAGAACAACCCTTTAGCTTTTGGACCTAGAACTTCCGAGAGGATTGGAAAATCACAAACACCAATCACGATGACAGGAACGATATCTGCATACCTACCTGCCGTTGTCAGTTGGGCTGCAATGGTTCTCGACCTGTAAAAATCGATACGTTGCAAAAAATCCTTCTCGTCTTTTTTCTGCATCTCGATGATGAACTTTGTCCCGTCTTTCGATGTGCAATAAACATCAAACAGAATGGATTTGTGGTTGGCCTCATCTTTGGACACAGGATTCACACTCTGGATCTCGTGAACTTCGAGCTCACCTTTCAGAACATCATTTAAAAAGGTTTTCAGAATATCTTCGTGTCCTGGAGTCAGGAACATTTTTTTGAAGGACCAATCTAAGGTTGGGTCCACGTATTTTTCATTTCTGTTCATACTCATTCTCCTGTTTCTCCAAGATTAGCTTGGAAAGATCACTAAAACCACCACTTCTTTTCTGTATACCTCCGCCACATTCCAAGGTCTGGAAGTGACTTGTGTGTCCCCGAGAAAACCTCGCGGTGAGTACTCGGTGAGTACTCGGTGAGTAACTTTTTTAGACTAAAAAACGATGCAACCACCTAATGTTAATGGAGAAAGCAACCTCGCGGTGAGTACGGTGAGTGATTTCCCCCTAACTCTAGAAAAAAATAAAAAAACACAAGAAAACAAAGAAAAAAAAAATATTTTTTCAAATGTATAGGATTTACCCACGGTACTCACCGCTTGATTTTTTCCTTAGTCATATCAAGTGGTTTCCACACAAAAAGACGAAAAACTGTACTCACCGAGTACTCACCGAGTACTCACCGCGAGGTTTCCTGACCGAGGAGACCTCGAAACACACCCGATTTGGGGCACACCCAAATTAGGTGGCTCCTTTTTCTTCCTCTCTCCTCTAAAACACTCTCAACGGTCACCTTTGGTAGACAGCAAAAACTTTCCAAACAAAAGCGAAAAAGCACAAAAGAGAGTTTAGCGAACCCAGGGTGACCGGATCACAAAAGGACAAAACGAATGGTCAGAGTGAAAGTCGATTCGAAAAAAGCACAAAGTGGATTAGCCAAGTACGCTAAAGAAACGAAAGCTCTTCCATTGATCTATGCAGAGACAGTTGCAAAAAAAGGATACAGGATTTGTTCGAAGCTCCTGAAGCAGCTTTACTCGCTTCCTCGAAGCAGAAGCTGGAGCCAAAAGCTCGAGCGTCCCGGTGTGAGACAAGTATTAGAACGCAAAAGAGATACCTACTCTGAGGGAGCCGCATTTCAGGTTTGGGCAAGTGCCAAACCAATCTCAATGATCCGGTTTGTTGAGGGTGACAAAATCATCCCCAGATCATCCTCTGCAAAAAACAAAAGACTCAGGATCGAGGGGGTATTGGGCAAAAATTGGAACGTGAGATCTTCTTTCAGTGCGTACGGAAAAAACAAAAACTTACATGTCTTCCTGAGGAGGACGAGTCACAAAGGAAAAATGGAAGCACAAAAACTTCCGTCAGCCTTTGAGCTGCTATCCAAGGAGAGCCCGCAAGCGCAGATCAACAAAGTGTTGGAGGCCTTGTGAGCGGGTCCTTCCTGGGAATTCGGCTGTACCGCGGCCACGGGCGCCGTCTTTTTTTAGACAATAGGTTCCTTAGGGCCACCACCAACACGTTAAAAACATTGTTTTTTTCAGGGAGATAAGACTTTTTTGGAGTGTCATACCAAAACATTAGAAGACCTGACTGGTTGTAGTTTTAAAACCATCAAGAAGAAGCTTTCTAGTGCAGGTGTATCTCCCGTGAAAGTCTCAGCGAAAGGAACCTTCTATGAATCAGGTGAGGCCCTAAAAGCGATCTATACCGGTCAAGCCCAAGAGGAGCTTAACCTCCAAGAAGAGAGAGCAAAGCTAGCAAAAGCACAAACAGAAAAAACACAGTGTGAAACAGAAAAGCTCAAACAGAATCTTGTGAACGCAGAAGACGTGGTCTCCGAGTGGTCAAAATACATAAACAACACGCGTTCTAAACTTTTGCTTCTTCCAACAAAGATGAGCAAGGACCTGAAAGGTATCTCAGAAACAAAAGACATCGAAAGAATTTTGGAGGATGCAATCTTCGAGTGCCTGACAGGTCTAAGCAGAGACAGAGGAGGCTTCGATGGAGGTGAGTGAATGCTTATCTGAAGCCGCTAAAAACTGGGCACCACCTCCAAAGCTCACAATTTCCCAGTGGGCAGACAGGTTCCGTATTTTAAGTCCTGAGGCCGCAGCAGAACCAGGACCATGGAAAACTCTTCCGTTCCAAAAAGAGATTCTTGATAGCGTTTTGGATCACGAGAGAACAATTGTGATGTCGTCTGCACAGATTGGAAAAACAGAGGTTCTTCTTTCGGTTTTAGGTTTTTATATTGCTTACAAACCCTCTCCGATTTTAGTCGTACAACCCACTTTACAGATGGGGCATGCCTTTTCAAAAGACCGTTTATCACCGATGATCCGTGACACTCAAGCGTTGTCTAAGATTGTTCAGACAAACAGAACAAAGGATGCCTCAAACACCTTGCTGCACAAGACATTCCGAGGTGGGCACGTGACTATCAGTGGGGCCAATTCTCCTGCATCTTTAGCCTCTCGACCAATCAAAGTTCTGTTGGCAGACGAGATTGACCGCTATGGACAGAGTGCTGGCAGCGAGGGCGATCCTCTTTTACTGGCACAAAAAAGATGTTCGACTTTCCTTGATCGACGTCTGGTATTCACCTCAACCCCCACAGTCTCAGGGGCTTCTAGGATCGAAGACGAATACGAACTAAGTTCTAAAGGCGTATACGAGGTCCCTTGTCCCTTCTGCGAAAATTATCAGGAGCTTGTTTGGGAAAACATTGTTTATGAAAAAGAAAAGCTCTCAGAGATCAAATACAGATGTTCCAAGTGTTCCGAGCTTATTCCCGAAGGTTACAAAAACAAAATTGTTAAACGTGGAATGTGGAAACACAAAAACCCACAATCAAAGATTAGAGGCTTCCACCTAAATGAACTTATTTCTCCTTGGAGATCCTGGGAAGAGATTGCTTTCGACCGAGAGGCTTGTGACAGTGAAGAAAAAATCAAAGTGTGGACCAACACATGTCTCGGGCTTCCTTATACTGCCCCTAGTGAAGAAGCTCCAGACTGGAGAGCCCTGTATGGAAGAAGAGAAGACTATAATTGTGTCCCCGAAAGCTGTATTGCTCTAACAGCAGGAGCAGACGTACAAAAAGACAGGGTTGAGATTTCCGTTCTAGCACATTGCTTCGAAGACGGAAAAAAACAAACTTTTGTAATCGAGCACTACATTATCCACGGAAACACAACAGAATCTCTTGTGTGGAAAGAGCTCTCAGAGTTCATACACGGGTCATACAAGAAAAAAAATGGGGAGAAAATATTTCTAAAAAAGATTTGTATCGACTCCCAATACAGAACAACAGAAGTCCTTAACTTTTGCAGAACAGAATCTAGAGTCCAAGTTGTCCCTGTCAGAGGAAGTGACTCCCTTGATACGCACATTAGTATCCCAAAGAAGCTAGACATCAGGAGAAATGGAAGAAGCATTCCTAGTGGACTCAAAAGATACAACGTCGGGGTCAGCATTATTAAAGCAGACATCTACGCAAGATTAGCTCTGACAACTCCAACAGAAAACGAAAGAAAAAAAGATGGGTATCCACAAAACTATATACATTTTCCAGAGCTGGAAGAGGAATATTTTAAACAACTTTGTGCAGAAAAAGCATTCATTGAGAGAGAAAAAACAGGAAAAGCAAAATACGTTTTCAAAAAAATTTATTCACGGAACGAGGCTCTAGACTGCATGGTGTATGCATTTGCTGGTTATTATTTACTGGGACTTCACAGATGGGAGGACAAAAAATGGATCAAACAACTTTCACTTCCGAACAGTTAAAAAAGCTCAAACAAGCATACGCTTCAGGCATTCTGAAGGTCCAACTAAACGAGACTCAGATGCAGTATCAGGATTCTGGACAACTCCTGAAAGCTATAAGGACAATCGAAAAAGAGCTAAAAACAAAGAAAAAACCAATGTCAGTTGTTTCCAAATTCAATAAGGGTCTCTAATGTTTTTCTTTAAGAGAAGACCAAAAATACAAAAAAGATACTTCGAAGCGGCTAGTGTTAAGCCTAGGGCTACAGGTGTGTGGGATCTTCTTAACAAAAAAGAAACCTCAAACAGCACGCTCATTAACAGATCTAGAAATCTATATATAAACAATCCATATGCAAAAAAAGGCATCGATACATTAGTTCACCACTCCATTGGAAAAGGAATCATCCCCCAATGCGACAATGAAGCCCTAGAGAAAACCTACAAAAAATGGATTAAGAGCAAATGCGACTTAGCAGGAAGACACAACTTCTACTCGCTACAGAGCTTGGTTCTTAGGACTGTCATCACATCTGGAGAGTGTTTTGTGAGGAAAGTCATTGTCAAAGACAAAGAATTTCCACTGAGACTCCAAGTTTTAGAACCAGAATTCCTAGACACCTCTAAAGGCAGCAAAGGTTTCGTATACGACACTTTTGGAAAAGTGAAAGCTTACTGGTTGTATGAGAACCATCCCCAGGATGATGAGTTCACAGGCGTATCTAAGATTGTAAAAGACACAGAAGTTCTTCATATTTTTTCTGAGAACAGACCTGGTGAAAGCAGAGGAGTTCCTTGGCTCACACCTATTATGCTCCGAATCCGCGACTATGGAGATTATGAGCATGCACAACTCACAAGAATAAAAATGGCTTCTTGCTTTGTGGGTATCGTTAGCGATTTAGATTCTTCTGATGAGTTCCTCGATGAAGTTGAAGATCTACAAAATATCGAACCGGGCACTTTTAAGTTTGCGCCGGCAAATAAAAGTATTCAATTCAATTCTCCCCCTAGTCCAGAGGCTGGGAATTATGCGAGGGAGGTTCTGATGGGAATATCGACCGGACTTAGCATCCCCTATTTTCTTTTTATCGGGGATTTTAGTCAAGTCAACTACAGCTCATCTAGAATGGGTATGAATGAGTTTTACAAAAAAATTGACTCCATTCGTTGGCACATGATTATCCCACAACTTTGTGAGCCTGTCTTCGACTGGTTCTGCGAAAGTCTTCTGCTCACTGGGAACAAGGCTCAAGGGAAATGCAAGCATACACCCCCGTCACGAGCTGTTGTTGATATGACAAAAGAAGTGGAAGGCTTTAGAGAAGCTATCCGATCTGGTCTCACGACTCAGAGTAGAGCAATCCAAGAATTTTCTGGTTTAGATCCATTTGATGTTTTTGCGGAAATTAGGAGAGACAATGAAACACTGAAAAAACTGAATATTAACCTAGATACACAAGTCATACAGGAGCCAAAGAGTGAAAACAAGAAACGCTAATTTTGTACCAGAAACTGCCAATGTCGATTCTAGAAGCATTGAGGTGATTTGGTCGACTGGTGCGCCAGTTCTTAGATCTGGAGGATGGGGAGAAAAAAGTTATTACGAAGAACTGGATTTAACTGGAGCTGATCTCTCCAGGTTTAACCGGGGGGCTCCAGTCTTAAACTCCCACCAATCAAGAAATCTTTCAGATCAACTAGGTGTTGTGGAAAAAGCTTGGGTGGAAGAAGGAGTTGGTAAAGCAAAGATACGATTCTCTTCGAGAAACGACGTTGCACCTATTTTTAAGGATATTTGCGATGGAATCCTTAGGAACGTGAGTATTGGATACAAAATAAATAAACAAAGCTTAGAAAAAAAAGAAGGAGATGAGCCAGATGTATTGAGAGTACAAGAATTTTCTCTGTACGAATTGTCTTTCGTACCAATCCCTGCAGATGGATCAGCACAAACAAGAGCAGAAGAAACAACAAATAAAGAAAAGGAGCCTCTAAAGTTGGAAAGGTCAGAAAAAGAAATTTTGTCTAAAGAGCGAGCTAGAGCAGTGGAAATTAGAGACTTATGCAAAAAATTTGATGTAGAAGGAGATCACTATATTGAAGCTGGAACAGCGATTGAGGAAGTGAGACTAGGAATCCTGCAAGAGCTAGCAAACAAACCCACAAGCAAAATCAAAATCGAACGTGGTGATCTTGATGAATCTGTGACAAAAAGAGAGGCTATAACGAATGCTCTAGAGCACAGAATTGACTCCCAAATCGAGCTAAAAGAATATGCAAAAAAATATTTCCAACATTCACTAACAGACATGGCACGTGAATTTGTGGACAACAAGACACTTTCGAGAACAGAGCTTGCTACGAGAGCTTTCCACTCCACTTCTGACTTTCCAAAAATCCTTGGAAACTTAGCTAATACAACGTTGCAGAGGTCGTACGAAACACTTGTAGACAAACAAAATTTTAGACCACTCACAAAAAACAGAACTGTCAGAGACTTTAAACCTGTTTCACGAGTTCGTCTCGGAGAAACTCCGTCGTTTAAACCACTAATTGAGGGAGCTGAGATCACCTATGCAACTCTTGGTGAGAGTCAAGAGCAAGTGAAAATCAGCAGCTATGGTCGAGGAATCTCGATCACAAGAGAAGCAATCATTAATGACTCTCTAGATGCCTTCACTTCTCTTCGGAGCTGGGGAGCAGCAGCTGCTAGATTAGAGTCGAAACTTTTTTGGGATGAGTTTGTCAATGGAAAGCTTTCGGATGGAAAAACCATATATCACAAAGACCACAACAACTTGATCGTCGATGCACCTTTGTCAGTGGACTCCTTAGCTAAAGCTAGAATTGCTATGGCCAAACACCAAGGCCTAGACAAGAGAGAAGGTGATTATCTCGATATCACACCAAAATATCTTGTTGTACCTATCGAGCTCCTAACCCAAGCACAGCAACTCATGAGCCAAGGGTTTACTCCGAATGATCAAGGAAAAATAAATGTTTTTGCGGGAGCATATACAATCCTAACGGATCCTAGGCTTGGTTCAAACGCATGGTACTTGGCAGCTTCTCCAGATTATATTGATATTGCTGAGATGATCTATTTAGAAGGAAACAAAGGACCTACAACAGAATCACAGGTTGACTTCAACACGTCGTCTTTAAGGATAAAAGCCACGATGGATGTGGGATGCAAGATTCTTGATTATCGTGGACTTTTGAAATCTAATATTTAAAAAAGGAAATATTTTATGAGAAATTTTGTCGAACAAGGTGATTTTTTACAAGTTGAAACGGAGAAAAGTTTAAAATCTGGAGATCTTTTTGTTGAAGATTCTCTTGTTGGTGTGTGTGTGACTGACTCTAATACCACTGGTTTTTCCATAGCTACTACAGGAGTATTTTTGCTTTTCAAAGATTTGGAAATCGAAATTAAACTAGGACAAAAAGTGTTTTCCAAACAAGGTGAGCCCGTCACCACGAGTCCAAAAGATGCGACTTATGTGGGAGTAGCTACGGAATCAGCTCCGATGAAAAAACCCACAATCAAAATCAGGTTAGCTTAGATGAGTATAAAAATGAGGCTTGCAGAAGAGGTGGTCGAGATACTAGGTGAAGACGCTTGTATCGACGGGGGCATCGTTCGGGGAGTTTTTGATCTAGAGAAAAAAAATGACTTCGGGGAACATCTAATGAACCCTAGAGCCTCGTTCTATATTTTAGCAACAGAAAAAAACAAGCCTAAAAAAAGGCTTCAATACAAAGAAATCGAATACGAAATTGTCAGTTCTTGCGAAGAACAGGAAGGGATCGAAAGATTAGAACTCAGACGTGTGAGAGAAAAAACATCAGAGACGATATTACCGAGAAATTAAAAAGCCTAAAAGCTCAAGTTTTCAGTAATCCTAGACCAATCACGTATGCTGATCTTCCAGCTGTGTTTGTGTCCTCGTCTCACGAAGAGGTTTCCCTGAAAGCTCATCCAAGTCTTCTAAAAAGAACTTTGGATGTTGCAATCCAAGGATTCGTCACAGGAGAAATTAACGATGAAATGGATCTGCTCATTTCAGAAATAGAGAGTGCCCTGCAAGATACATCTCTTGATCTCCAAGATATTTCTTTTGAGTATGATGCTCTAGGACAAGATCTAATTGGGACATTCACCATGAATTTAAAAATCGAGTATGAGGAACAGAAATGACAATCACAATCAACTCACTGGTTCCCTTCCACCAAATCAAAGTGGAATCAGACAGTGTCACAGGCAAACTGAGCAGACAAAAATTTAGTTATTTGTTAATTTCAGAACAAGAAACAGGCTTGGACGCCCAAGAATCCTTGCTTCTCGAAAATAACCCGTCTGCAAAGGGTCGAATCACACGGGTACTCCTCTCAAAAGAATCGTCCACAAAAAAGTCTTTAGAACTTCTTGGTGACGAGCAGTTTCATATCGTTGTCTACGATGGATCTGACGAGGGTGTGAAAGAGATTCTAGCTTGGCTCAAGTCTAGAGATGAATCAGTCCTCCAGAACGGGGGACATCTCTTCATCTCGAGCTTTGTGGATTTGGAAGCAATCAAAGAGCCACCACGAGACAGAAATCTCTCGATCATTCCTGTACTAGAGAAGGCAGAAAGCTTTGTACCACAAAAGATACGAGGCTTAGATAAAGAAAAAAAAGAGACAAGCATCGAGTCATCCACAACAGAATTCTCCTCTAGTATTAAGGGAAAATATGCTGCTGCTTTTGCTGGACTCATTGGAAAGCACGGAGAAGTGGAACCCGCTAGACCGTTCCAAACCTTAGAAATTAGTGGGATAGAGTCTAAGTATACCCCTCGTTTTTTAGACAAAGGAAATCTTTTAGACAAAAGATACTGTGCTTGGGGTGTGGAAGATGGGAAAGTTAAAATCGAAAGAATTGTCACGACTGACTTCGACAACATAGATGTTAGCTATAGGGATCTTAACTCGAAACTAATTCTTTCGTATTTGATTTACGACCTAAAAGCTTTTCTCAAAGCCAAATTTCCCCGGTATATGCTCTCAGAAGACAGCAAATCGAGTGGAGATGTCGTAACCCCAAAAGTTCTTTCAGGATACATCGTAGGACGACACAATCTTTGGCTCGAGAGCAACTTAGTACAAGACCCACAAGAATCATTCTCAAAAAATCTCGTCGTGAAAATCGACAAGAATGAACCTGGAAGAGTCTTGCTTGATTTGTCCGTACAACTCATGGGTCAACTTAGACAAACTGTCTCGACTCTAAAATTTAAGTTATAGGGAAAAAATGGGGAGAATATCAGGTACATTTTACCTAAAAATCAACAACAAACTTCTGCACGCTTCCGGTGAGTTCAGCTTTTCCCAAGGCATCCCAAAGAGAGAGGCTGTCCTCTCATCGAACAGTCACGTTGGTTACAGAGAGGAACAAACGACAGCTTTTGTTGAGGGTGATTTGATTGATAAAGACATTAATCACACAGAACTTTTTAATACAGTGGATGCCACCATTACTTTAGAGCTCGCAAATGGGAAAACATTTGTTTTATCAAATGCTTACTGCTGTGGCGACACAAAAGGCTCGACAGATGGAAAGATAGCAGGAATTAGATTCGAAGGATCAAAAGGAGAAATCATATGAAAATGACTTTAGAAACCCCAATTCACTGGGGAGACAAGATAATCACAGAACTCACATTCGAAGAGTTGACAGGCAAAACTCTGAGGAGTTTGAAAATTCACAATCTCGAGTTTGGCGATTTGCTTGACGTTGCTGCACGACTTACTAATCATCCGCCTAGTTTCATGGACAAACTAACAGGCAAAGATGCCACGAAAGTAGTCGAAATTGTGGGAAAGCTCTTGGGCAATGGGACATCGACGTGAAAGAGGCTCATTGTATTTTGGCCCATGTGTATCATTTCCAACCGAGTGAGCTAGACAAAATGACTTGCGAAGACCTTAAATACTGGGTCGAGTGTGCTAACAAGAGTATGGAGCTGTTTAGACTTGAAAGATAAAAACCTAAAAGTACTAATATCCGTTGAGGCGCAAGACAAAGCGAGTGCCTCGCTCGATCGTATCAAAAAAAGATTTTCCTCTCTTGTGGAAATTGATAAGCATTTTTCCAGTGTCAATCGTGAGATGAGAGCCACCTCTAATGCTTTTGATCGATTCTCGAATGGTTTTAAGAATATTGGGAAAAATATCACACTTGGTATCTCTTCTCCGTTAGCTCTTCTTTCGGGGCTAGGTGTCAAGGTGGCAGCTGATTTCGAAAGAGAGATGCTAAAAGCTAAAGCTGCAACAAATGGAGAATTGTTCGAGCAACTAAAACAAGAAGCTCTAGCTGCATCTTCTAAAAGTATGTTTTCTCCGTCTCAAGCAGCACAAGGCATCAACTGGTTAGGTCAAGGGGGTATGCAAGCAAAAGATATTCTCCATGCCCTTACTCCAACTTTAGAACTAGCTGCTTCTGGTGAGACAGATCTTGGGTACACTGCAGATATTTTGGGAGGTATTCTAAATACTTTCGGGTTCCAAGCGAAAGACTCTGGCACCACTGTAGACAAGCTTGTCACAACGTTTGCAGGCTCTGCACAAACGCTAAACGATCTAGGCGAATCCATCAAATATTCTGGGTTTATGGGTCGAGCTGCAAACCAAGATTTTGACACAGTATTATTTGGGTTATCTGCGCTGGCAGATAGCAACATCAAAGGATCGGAAGCCGGAACAGGGCTCTCAGCTGTTTTCGAAGCTCTCATCAACCAAGAATCCAAGTTCATCAATGCCTGGAAGAATAACAAGCTTGGCAAAGAGGACCTCATGGACAAAGGAAAGATTAAACCTCTTCTAGAAATTATAAAAATTTTAAAAGACAAAAAAGTTGGGGCTAGGGATCTTCTCCAAATGTTTGGTGTCCAAGGGGGGAGAACCATGCTTGGTCTCACAAAAACACCCACGAAAAAATTAGAAGAGAAGTTTAGAGAGATTAGCGAAAATCACCAGGGCAAAGGTGCAACCTTTGCAAAGTCAAGGATCGAAGGTTTTTGGGGACAGCTTGGAATCCTAAATTCTCAGTTGCAAACCCTCTCAGAAAAAATGTTTGGGAGCTCTGGAGTTCTTGGGGGACTAACAAGTGTCTTCTCATTTCTAAACGAAGAAATCGGGAAGTACACAAAAAATCTAGATAAAGAAACTTCCCAGTTCAACCTGAAACTAATTGCCCTAACTGCAATTATTGGACCTCTCATCTTTGGTGCAGGTCTAATCCTTTCCATCTTCTCTGCGTTTCTAAAGTGGCAATATGGGATGGTTGGAATAGGAAATGTCCTGTGGTTTCTAGCAAGCAAAACAACTCTTTTGGGCTCCATTGTAGCTGCTGTGGTCACAACGATGTACCTGATGATAGAAAACTGGGAAAAAATTAGAGACTCGATTTCTAGTTTTTGGAAAAGGTTTAAGTATTTTTGGATGCTAGATGATCTTGAGGCACAAGGGGTCCACAAAGAGCTTCCCGAAGAATACAAGAAACCAAAGGAGTTTTCATTTTCTAAAGAAATCGCAAATCTTTTCACCTGGAAACCTGGTATTCCGAAAGAAAAACCTACTCAGTTTTTCGATTATGGAAAACCCACATACAAAAAAACAGAGAGCACAAAAGGATATGAACAAAAAAAAACGATCACAATTAACCTCGAAGGACTCCCAAAAGGCGCAAGCGTGGAAGAGTCTGGGTACTTAGAAAATTTCACTTTCAATGTGGGACATGCATTAGGAGGAAGAGGCTAATGAAGATCTCATACAAAGGAGTTGAGTTTTTTCTAAGAAGCACAATCACTGAAATCGAAAATAACATCAATATATATGAGGTTCCAAATGGTGCAACCATCACTGAGAACACCGGTCAAAGATTCCAAGTGCTACCTATACAAGGTTTTGCAGTTGGAAAAAATAGAGAGGTGATAAGAGACCAGCTTCTAAACGCTTGCAGAGAAGCAACTCCTGGTATTCTTAATCACCCTGAACTTGGTCTAATTAACGTGTATGCTAGAAAGATCACAGTATCCACTAGATACAACGAACAAAACATAGTTCACTTCAGCCTAGAGTTTGTCGAGGCAACAAGTGAAAACAGTTTGTTCCCCTTTGTAGACAAGCTAGTGGAGTTTGCAAAAGAAGCTAAGAAGCTCAGAGAGAAATACACAGGATATTTTCTCCAAGGATTTTCTCTTCTTTCGTTACCAGAGCAAACACTAAAAGAAGCATTGCGATCAATCCTAAGAGTCGCTTCGGTTGTCAGCCTGGTCAAAGAGAAAGATCACTTAAAGGACACTTTCGAAACTCTAGAGGGTGCTGCTACCAGATTTTTGGGACTTTTCCTCAAAAAAAATAAAGAAACATCAACTGATGATGACCTCTTTCTCACAGACAAACTAAGAGCAGACAAAGAAACCAAAGGCCCAGAAAGAGAGCTAAAAAAACTCCTCTTCACAACTATAGCAGCTCTTATTGTTGAGAAAACTGCAGACCGAATATCGAAGGGTCTTATTTTAGAAAAGGAACAAAAGGATCGTTTTGTTAGTCTTTGCATGGAACTAATAGATACCAACACCAAAGATTTCTTCGAGCTTTCTCAGTTCATCCAACTAGCTAAAAATTTTCCGTTTAAGAAAGCGAAAAAAATCAGAGGGCACGAAGAGAGTGCTTTGCAGCTTCTCTACCGAGGAGGGGGGAGTCTAGAAGATGGGACTAAATTTTTAGAGGCAAACCAACTGAGCAACCCTTTCTCCATCTCAGAAACAGTTCAGGTGGAACATGCTTAGCTTGAGCTTGCTGTTGGACAACAAAGAAACCAGCTTCCTTGAGCTGCGTGTGAGCAAAGATATCGACGATTTTGCAGGCCTTTTCACAGCAAAGGTTCTAGCCCCAATGAAAGTGGGGACACTGGTCCAAATTAAACTTCAGGGGAAATCAGTTCTAGAAGGTTTTGTGGAAGTGAGCCAGTGCTCCCTTTCTAGTAGAGGGAAAGAATATCAAATCCAAGGACGGGAGAAAACCGGTGATTTAGTAGATTCCTGCTTAGAGTCAACAAAATCATACTCAAAAAAATCTCTAGCAACAATCGCACAAGAGTATACAAAAGCTTTTGGCATCAAGGTACATGCTCCTGAAGTTTTGGTTTCATATACACCAAACCCAGGATCCACTGTGTTTAAAGCTCTTTCCGACTTAGCTGTGAGGAGCAAACTAAGGGTTGTGACAAGAGGTGGAGAAATTCATTTCGACAAAATCGAACCTAACCCAGAAGCCATGTACCGATTCGAGGAAGGGAAAAATATTCTCTCTGCAGTGTACACAAATGACTCTAGAGAAAGATTCCAGAAGTATGTTGGGATATCCACCACAAACAGTTGGGAAACAGAACCGACCAAAGACAAAGAAACCTCATTTCTAGATGATGACATTAGAAGAAATAGAGTCCTTGTTTTTCTAGGTGATGAGAACCTAAAAGAAAAATGTCTCTACCAAAAAAATCTTAGGAAAGGAAAAGCGGAAACCGTATCGATTGTTGTCCATGGATATGAACACAACGGAAGAATTCCAGATCTGTTAGAAGCGGCCCAGATCAAGCTGAGTAGTTTTGGGCTTGAGAAGACTCTAATGATCGTGGGTGTCTCCTTCCAAATCGACAAAGAACAAAAAAAGATACTGAAGCTAAAACTAGCAATGCCAGCAGCTTTTAAACACGAGGGAACAAAAGATGATATCTGTGGGGAAGACACTTGGGGTGAATGATACGAGGAACTTGCAACACATCGACTCAGAATTTTTCCGAGATGAGATTGTTACAGTCAAACGAATACAACCATACGGGCTGTCTTCGAACCCTCCTAGAGGGTCTACAATTCTAACTGTTTCGTCGGGATCAAGAGATTCGATGTTTGCAATTTCTGTGCAAGACAACGAAAGACCAAAAAACCTAAACCCAGGGGATGTGACTCTGTACAATGGAAAATCCACTGTGAAACTTAGAGGGGAAAAAATTCTAGTGAATGATGTGGACATACTAAAAGTCGTTTCTGATTTGCTCGATTTCTTGGTGGTGGAAGGTGCTAATCCAACAGTGCAAGGAAAACCTTTGTTCTCCAATCAAACGAAACTTGGGACTCTTAGGGGACAATTAGATGGAAAATGAGTTTGCCATAGTGTCTCCAAGCGACGAGATCAAGCAGGCGATCATCTCATCACTTGTTTGTAGAAAAGCTAGAAATGAATCTGACAGAGAAGAAGGAAAAGCTGGCTGGTGGGGAGATTATCTGGAGGAGTCTCACAGGGAAATTGGATCTTTTCTTTGGACATTAGAAAGGTCAATTCTAAATGAGCAAGTTCTTAGCTTAGCAAAAAACTATGCTTATGAATCCCTTGCCTGGCTAAAAGAAGAGAAGATCCTAGATTCGATCGAGATATCTACAGAAGCAGAAGAAAATACACTGAGGATGGAGATCAGATGCTATTAAAAGATATACACAAAACCCTGAGAGGCACAGAGCTAAAAGGAAGTGAGGCAGACATCTTTGTCAAAACTATGGCCGGTGTCACACACCTCCTGCAAAGTTACATGGATTTAAAAATAAAAGAGTTCATGCCTGAGACAGCAAGCAAAGAAGGTCTAACACAGTGGGCAAATCTTTTGGGCCTTCCAATTGATGATGCTGAAGAGCTCAAAGACTTTAGAAGAAGAGTTTTGAAAAGAGTACGCACTCCTCCACATGGGGGATCTAGAGCTGACTTCGAGGAGCTGGTTCTTTGTCAAGATGACGGAGCCCCAAACAAGGAGAAAAGAATTAAACGGGCTTTTTGTTTCCCCACAACGAATCCAATTTCACCCAACGAAAGTCCTGGACACATTACGATTTCAGCTCTTGGAGAAGACTACAAACCAATCACTGGTGGAGAAGAAATACAATCATATGTTGCAAAGAACGCTCCTCTTAGTGTGAAGGTCCACTTTGCAACCCTCACTGAGAAGCCTGTACAGATAGAAATTTTCACATATGTAGTCAACGAGGAGGTCAAAATTTGGAGAAAAAAAGTGGAAGAAAGTTTAACCATGTTTTTCAAAGAGCACCTCCCAGGAGGCCTTTCAGAAAAAATGCAAGTGTTGGTGTCAGAAATTCACAACGCAATTAACAAAGCTGGACCACAGCATTACAGGCTCAACATTCCAACAAAAGATGTGCCCCTAGGAACATATGAAGTACCAAGACTTTCGATTGGGGGAATCCATTGGATACCAGAAGAACTGAGCTAAAATTAGAAAAATTGTTACCAAAGGGAGAATATTATGGGAAAACTAGCGAAAATTTCAAAGCTAATCTTGGAATATCTTCCAAATATTGTGTTGAGTATCTTGCGTCTCTTCAAGATCAAACCCAAATCTTAAGTGACACAATGCTCACGAGGTGGGAGAAACTTTTAGAAACAAAAGGGAAAGAAGAAACTCGTGCTTCTCTTTGCTGGCAAGGAGGAAACACCCTAGAGTACATCACAAAAAAGGCAAAAGAATTTGACCCGAAAATAGAAGTGGAAATCGAAGATGTATACATTGTTCGTATCAAAAACGTGACGTACAAACCCATACTCCACGGGACATTTTTGCCTGAGATTGCCAAAGAAGTGAGATTTCTCCAAAGAATCAAACCAGCATACATGATTTTTAAGTATTACGATGAAAGAGGAGTGAGGGTACATAGTGGAATTTAAAGACGCAAAAGAATCCGGGTTTGACCAATTTCAGATGAATACGATCCAAATGGAGCTAATCAACATCATCAAAAAAGGAAAATTAGAACCTTCCAAAACCTATGAGACACAAGCTTCTGAGGCCCTAGAACTGATCACCACCGAAAAGATCAGTGCTTTGAAAGAGGAGCTCATTGCTCTTTTTGCTGAAAAAATTAAAGAAACCACAAAAGCGATCGACGGAAAAATCACAGTGGTAGAGCAAAAAACTAAAGACTCGATTTCAGAAACAAAAAATTTTCTAGAGCAAAGCATGCTAACCACAAAGAAAGAGTGGGATACCATAAAACCAGAACTCCAAAACTACACGAATAAAATTCTAAAGATACATACTTTTGAGAAAACACAAGAGGTGTGTGTGGATGGATGGATTGCACCGGACCCTTTTGAAGGTACAAGGGGGGGGGCCTGGAACAGGGAGAACAGAACACAACAAATGCCCATGCCGCAGGAGTCGCAAAAGAAAATCACATGCACTCTTTCGGGAGAATATTTTTCGACAACAAAACCAATTCTTTTGCACATCCGTGGCCACATAAAACGCTCAGACCTAGACCCTTATACCAGATCCAATAAAGTATCTTTTGTGACAAATCTCTCGTCAATCGGAATTCCGAATCAAGGTTGGCAAAATTCCTATCGCGATGAGGTTCAGATTGTCAAAGATGAGCTCATTGTTTTGCCCAAAAAAATCTCAGTTGATGATGACGGGAAATTCTCGATTACTTTGGCCGCGAGGCACTAAACTAATACGAATGGTTGGAGGGTGGAAAATCGAACTAAAAAATTTCTCCAGGAAAGAGCTGGAGTGTCCGTGTTGTGGAAAGTGTGAGGTGGACCGAAAGTCAGGAGAAAAGCTTCAAAAGCTTTGGGGCCTTTTTGGACAAATTAACATCAGCTCCGCTTTTCGTTGCGAAAAACAGAACCACAAAGTTCGGGGGGCAAAAAACTCTTTCCATGTGTTAGGCAAAGCTTTCGATATTAAGACATCCAAGATGTCCACACAGGAGAAAGAAGATCTAGTGACGAAAGCAATCTCTCTTGGGTTTCGTGGGATTGGGATATACGACAAACATATCCATATCGATGACCGAGAAAAAGAAGCTAGATGGGTTGGGAAGTCGAGTTGATCTTTCCCTCGTTGTGGAGGATGCCCCTAAGGCCTCTAATTGACCTCTAGGGCTCTCTTGTTCCCCTTCCCCTTCCTTTCCTTAAAGCCGAGCCCGAAGGGCTCTGTGATGGCTCTGAGCGAGCTAGCGAAGCTAGCCTAAGCGAAGGCCTTTTTGTTTTAATTGAGCAGGCGAAGCCTGCGATAAAAAAAAGAGGGAGCGTTAGCGACCTCCTTAGGGGAGTGTGGAACGAAGTTATCCACATGTGGATACCTCACACTCCATCACTACGAACTCCCTTTAAACTCTATTTAAACTCCATAATACTTTATAGGAAGCTAGGCCCTTAGTGCCACAAGGATTTTGAGAGAAAAAAAAGCTTCACAGGGACATACTTTCGCTTCACAGGGACATACTTTCGCTTCACAGGGACATACTTTCGCTTCACAGGGACATACTTTCTCGCTTCACAGGGACATAAAAACCACCTTGTATCCACATATTGCTGAATTGGTTGTCTTGGAAGGGGTTTTTTATGGGTTTTTTCGTTCAAAAAAAGAGGGCGTGATTTCACAGGTACATAAAATTTGCTTTTTATGTACCTGTGAAGATAGACTGTTTTATAGCCCTGTGATTTTTTTATAAAAAGTGTAACTTATGAGGTTTTATGCACGATTTCAACGGGATTATAGAGAGAAAAGACCCCGACAGCTTCAAGGTTGTAAGTCTCCCCAAGAAAATATCTCTTTTGCAGTCAATGCTTCAGGTTCCATTCTGTGTCTTGAACAGCAGTGCAACGAGAAGTGGTCATTTCATTGTTATGAAATGGGTATCAAAGAACTCAGATGGGGAAGAAGTAAAGCATAGCTTTAAGCTTCGGCGGTGTTCTGGAGTTCCTTTTCCGACCACAAATCACCTGAAGTATCTTGATATAATTTTATGTATGTTTTGCCAGAATTGGAATTCCCAAGGTCTTCTTCATTTTCGTTTCTCTGATATCTGTAGAATTGCTGGTGTTAAAAATGTGGCAGGAAATAGAAAACAAATAAAGCTTGCCATTCAGAGGTATCGTCTAAACATGACTGAATGGGAAAACAGTTGGGGGCGCCGAACGGATACAATAAGCTTTTGTGTAATTGTTGGGTCTTCCATTTTAGATGATGACAACAATATTAAGGAAAAAGAGGAAACCAAAAACGCCAGAAACTCCAGGGAAAAACAAGACTGGCACTCCGTCTTGCTAGACCCTAAGGTGGTTGCTTCCCTAAAAGAAGACCGACACAAGAGAATATTCTTGTCGGATATATTTTCCCAGCTTTCCCCAGGAACTCTTTGTGTATATCGGTATTTACGAGTGAGGATGGATGCCTCATATGCGGAAAGTAGGAAGAAAAAAAACGCTGGCTGGTTCAAGGTTTCCACACTAAAAAAAGTATTCAATTTCAAGGGAGACAAGACTAAGTTCATTGTCTGGTTAACGGAAAGGTTGAAAGAGTTGTATTTAAAGGGCTTGCTCGAATCTGACTTCAAATATGCTCCCGAACTACAAGAGAAAGGCTTTTTCCTTTCTCCTGATCAAGAAAGGTTAAGGGTGATATGCACAGGGAACCTTGTTGCCATTCGAGGAAATACCTTGGAGAAAAAGCAGAGGAAGCAAAAAAATAAGGCTTTGATAGTATCAAACAATGGTTTTAATTTAGATATCAACAACTGTCCGGACGAGGACATTCTAAAGTTGTATTTCGACTACAAGGTTGCTGGTGAGTTCACTAAAGAGGTTTGCGCATCCATTGACGGCATTCTAAGCAACCCAATATTGAAGCTTTCTGCTGTCTCTGTAATTCGTGCTGCAATAAAGGATCTCCACACAAAGCAAGGAGAAAAACACGATAGGAGGGTGAAAAAGCTTTTTCAGGATCTTAGACAGATGTGTCACGACGAAAAAGAGGCAGAGCACATCACACAGATTTGGCGAAAAATCCCCCAAGACAAAAAAAACGAAGCTTTCCCCCACATCTCTGATCTTCAAGATCTCCTCGATCTCCTAAAAAAATATGAAAAGCCAGCCGCTTGATCCTCTTTTTTCCCAAAAAGCGAAATTTTTGTTCAAAAAACCCCCAATTTTTTGCACCTCTAAATCCCTTGTGCCCCAACAAAAAAAATTTTGAAAACTTGTGTTCAA
>JACCDV010181936.1_pt1 | contig 23177 bp, 22 predicted proteins | sample 7446131 | NCBI WGS metagenome assembly JACCDV01 (sample SAMN15323448, study PRJNA562643) | freshwater metagenome | isolation source: river surface water | place: USA:Blue River Watershed | collected 2017-08-17
TAACTACACAATTGACGCCATTGAAGTTTGGCACCACAAAATGCAAGTACTCGGCTTTAGAATTGGCAAATTGGCCTACATTACAGATGCAAAAACGATTTCAGCTTTAGAAAGAGAAAAGCTCAAAAATCTCGATATCCTTATTATCAATGCGCTTCATGAATATGTCCATCCCTCGCATTTTAACTTGGAGGAGGCGCTCGATCTTATTGATGAACTCAAGCCCAAACAGAGTTATTTGACACACATTTCTCATCTCTTTGGCTTACACGAGCAAGTCTGTTCAAAACTACCACCGCATGTTATCTTAGCTTTTGATGGACTTGAACTCGCATTTGATTTTTCCGTTTAATTTTGCAGTATGTCTCAGCAGGATTACATCGATATTGAAGCACTTATAAAAAGTAAAAATCCACGTTTACTTAAGTGGCTGCCACGTTTTGTACTTGCTTTTTTGAAGCGCAAACTGCATCAGGACGAAATAAACGCATTTATTAAGGCCAAAGGACACCTCAAAGACCACGACTTTTGCGAGGCCATCATCGACTATTTTCAAATAGACATCGAGGTTCGGGGTTTAGAGCACGTTCCAGCTAGCGGAGGCGTAATTCTCGCCTTGAATCATCCGTTAGGGGGCATGGATGGCGTAGCACTGATCCACGCCTTGCGCAAAATACGGCCAGATGTAGCTTTGATTGTCAATGATCTTTTGCTCAATATCACACAACTATCAAATCTTTTTGTGGGTATCAATAAATTTGGTCGCAACCATGGAGGTGTGCGTCAAAATATCCGGAGTGCTTTTCAAAAAGAGCAAGCTGTTATTATTTTTCCTGCTGGAATGGTGACGCGCATTCATTATGGACAAATCGTTGAACCCGAATGGAAAAAAACATTTATAAGCTACGCCCGAGAATTAAACAGGCCAATTGTACCCATTTACATCGAAGGTCGCTTGTCTAAAACCTTTTACCGCGTGAATCGCTGGCGCAAACGCTTGGGCATAAAAGCTAATGTCGAAATGTTCCTGCTTGCCGATGAAATGTACAAACAAAAAAACGGCCAAATCTCATTTGTTATTGGCCAAGCCCTCACACCACAAGATATCCCTGCAAACCTAGACGACTACACGGCCGCCAATTGGGTAAAAAACCAAGTCTACAGCCTTAAATCAAGCTATGAAAAAACTCATTGACCCTATTGATAGCGCTGTTCTTCGACAAGAATTGAGCCCCGCGCGCTTTCTGCGCAGCACCCGCAAAGGTGGAAACGAAATTTACCGCGTAAATGCCGCTAATGCTCCTAACGTGCTCCGAGAAATTGGACGCTTGCGCGAACTTACTTTTCGTGCAGCTGGTGGCGGCACAGGCGAGGAACTTGACCTCGACGACCACGACTTCGGCCCCTACGCCTACGAACAACTCATTGTGTGGTCGGTTGAAGATCAAGAAATTATTGGCGGTTACCGCTATAAAGTATGTGCCGACGCAAAAGATGCAAACGGCGACTACCAATTATCAACAGTGCACTATTTCGAATTCAGTGCTACCTTTCAAACGGAGTTCTTGCCCTACACCATTGAATTAGGCCGCAGTTGGGTGCAACCCAATTACCAACCTAATGTAAACCCTAAAAAAGGCTTGTTTGCCCTAGACAACATCTGGGATGGCCTGGGGGCTCTGATCCGCTTCTACCCAGAGGTGAAGTATTTCTTTGGAAAAGTCACGATGTACCCCGATTACAACAGAGAAAGTCGCGATTTTTTATTGAACTTTTTGCAATGCTATTTCAAGGATCCTGACCAGCTTATTCGTGCGTATCATCCGCTCAATTACAAAAGCAACGAAGCGGAATACCTACAACTCATCAAAGACCTCGACTTTAAAGAAGGTTTCAAGGTTCTCAATCAGTATGTGCGCGAGCGCGGCACGTTTATTCCGCCGCTCATGAACATCTACATGAACCTCTCGCCTACAATGCGCACTTTTGACACTGCCGTCAATGCCGATTTTGGCGACGTTGAAGAAACCGGCATTTTAGTAACTATTGCAGACATCTATCTAGAAAAAAAGGAAAGACACCTCGATTTCTGAACGAAGTAAAGCCAACTAAAGCAAGTTATAGCCAGTCGAGCTCAACCCTACCCATTTTTTTCTTGATTTTTGCCTTGATGCGCGCGATCAATACATCAACGTGCTGAAGTTCTAATCTGCGCTCAATTTCTTTGGTGCTGCGCTTGTATTCGTATTTCATCTTTAAGACAAGTGCTTCTTTTTTAGTCACACAACCTAGCGCCTGCTGATACAACATTTGTATTTCAAGTTCTTGGTGAAGTGTAGCCTCTTTGGCAACAATAATATGTTGAACCGTTGTTTGCTTCCAAACACTATTTTTTTGCGCTTGGTCTTTGCGCAGCTGAGAAATACAAAAATGAACTAAAACCGTTCTTAACCAAGCTTTTGAATCAAAAAGATGGGCGTTTTCTGCCTGCTTTTGGGTCAGTAATGCAAACAAATGAATAGAGAAATCTTGGAGTACATCTTGTTGTTGAGCGCCGTCAAAATAGCGGGCAATGATGTGCTTGAAAAACCTTTGCTGCGCAGCATAGAGGCTTTCAAATTGGCTGTAATGGATACTTGTAGGCTTCATGATGTGGCTTTATACAATTATTGTTCCAAAGTAATTGACGCCATTTTTTATTGTATTTTCACAATCAGAACGGACATTATGCGTTTTAGGACTATGAAAATTATTTGCTTCCTTCTTTTCGGTGTTGTTTTCAGTGCAAGCGCTCAATATACTTGGGGCACCAGCTCCTTTAGCTACCTCAATCAGCTCAATAATGCTAAAAACGCAGGTGTTGGAGGCAGGCTCTATGCTGTCAACGACAAAGAAGTGAGTTTAAGCTTGGATCAGCCGGCCATTTTAGACGCCAAACATGCCCAGCAATTTCATACCTCAGTCGGTATTTTACCGAGCGGCGTACATTACGGCACACTCATCAGTGCTTTCAAAACAAAATGGGGTGTTTTTGCACCTTACATCCGTTACATGAACTACGGTACTTTTAATCAAACTTCAATTGAAGGTGTGCAAACCGGCACTTTTAATGCGCTTGATTACAACATCGGAACAAGCTATAGCTACGCACCCAACCCGTATTTTCGAATTGGCGCACAACTCAATTTACTGGGTTCTAATTTAGAACGCTTCAGTGCTTATGGCGTTTCCACAAACCTCTCGGCACTTATTATTCACCCGAAGGAACTCTTCATTGCCTCCATTGGCGTGCGCAATGCGGGTTTTGTTTTCAAAGATTACACCCCGCAGGCGCAATCGGTACTTCCGTTAGATATCTACGCTGCCGTAAGTTACCGCTTGGCCCATGCCCCCTTTCGCTTTCATTTAGTGGGGCATTCCCTCAACCGACCAGAAAATATTTGGCTCGACCCCAACGCCAAAGAAACACTAGATCCCTTAACTGGTGACACCATTCAAGTATACATTCCTAATTTAGGAGAGAAAATCGCCAATCACTTGCACTTTCAGCTTGAACTCATCCCAAAAGGCGCCATACAGATGCGAATGGGCTTTGATTACAACCGGCGTCAGCAACTCAAGCTCACCGATTTTCCCGGTCTGGCAGGATTTTCTTTTGGCACACGCCTGCACGTAAAACGCTTTGATCTAGATTACGCCATTCAATTTTACTCAAAAGCAGGCAGTATTCAGACCATTGGCCTGAGTACAGATTTATCTCGCCTCAAAAAGAAAATTTAAATCAGCCGGTCGTGATACCTACCAGCTATTTGGCGGTAATCTGCATGGTAAGTTCCATCTTCATTTCGAATGCAAAATTCCTGCTCTCTACATGCGCTTTCTTGGCTTTGAAAACATACAATCCAGCGTTTATCGGGTTTGGACGGATGGGCATGAAACCGCAGTTTATAGGTACAAAACAAGCCTCTAATTGCAAAAAAATCGATGGTTTGCCTAGCCACATTTGGAGGTAGAATCAGCCACAATTGACCCTCTTTTGTCATTCTTGATTGCATCTCTTCTAAAAGCTCAAAATAGGCCTCGGCAGACACATGCTTTGCCTGTTGACCATTAGGATCTTCAGTAATTAGACTATCGATGAAGTACGGCGGATTCGAAACAATGATATTGTATTGATCTGAGACTGGAAGTTCAGCTAATGAACAGTTACGTGCGCGTAGGCGGTCATGATACGGAGACTGCTGAAAATTCAGTTGCACGTCGGAAAAGGCACCCAAATGAGGGTCTATGCCGGTAAGTTGTGCAGTTGGAAAACGCAGTGCGAGCAGCAAAGCAATGACACCATTGCCTGTACCAACCTCTAAAACGGAGGAGTTGTCGGGAACAAAAGGAATGGCTGCGCCTAGTAAAATGGCATCGGTATTGACTTTTAAAGGAGAGTTGTCTTGATGGACAATAAAATCTTTAAAAGCAAAAACACCCATTAATAAGCTTTAGCAAATACAACACGACCAGCAGAAGGTTTACCGGTGACCATACAAACGCCTGTTTCTGGCGCTTGATCAAAAGGAATGCAGCGAATGGTTGCTTTTGTCTCTTGCTTGATGAGCTCTTCGGTTTCTGGCGTGCCGTCCCAGTGCGCTAAAAAGAAGCCTCCTTTTTCAATTTCTACTTTGAAAGCATCATAGGAGTCTATGGTGTGGGTATTGGCCGCCCGGAAGTCTTTGGCGCGTTGGAGGAGATTTTGTTGGATGTCTTGGAGGAGCGCTTCAATTGCGACCACCAAGTTGTCAAAATCTAGGGTTTCTTTGGTTTTGGTATCGCGACGAGCAACTTCAATTTTACCGTTTTCAAGGTCTCTTGGGCCCATGGCCAAACGCACAGGTACACCTTTCGTTTCGTATTCTGCAAATTTCCACCCCGGACGGCGGTTGTCGTCGTTGTCGTATTTGAAGCGGATACCTTTCGCCTTAAATTCTTGAGCCAATTGTTGGAATTTGGCATTGATTTGTTCGAGTTCTTCTTCGGTGCGGTAAATGGGCACACCAACCACTTGAATGGGTGCCAATGCAGGCGGTACAACCAAGCCTTCGTCATCAGAATGTGTCATGATCAGGGCACCCATAAGGCGTGTAGATACACCCCAAGAAGTGGCCCAAACGTAGTCTAGCTTGCCTTCTTTGTCTGCAAACTTCACTTCAAATGCTTTGGCGAAATTTTGGCCAAGGAAATGACTCGTGCCTGCTTGCAAAGCTTTTCCGTCTTGCATGAGGGCTTCTATACAAAGGGTGTCTTCTGCTCCGGCAAAGCGCTCACTTGCGGTCTTGCGACCTTTGAGCACGGGCATGGCCATATAGTTTTCTGCAAATTCTGCGTAGACATCTAGCATTTGTTCAGCCTCGGCAATGGCTTCTGTTTTGGTGGCATGAGCAGTGTGCCCTTCTTGCCATAAGAATTCGGCGGTGCGCAAGAACAAGCGCGTGCGCATCTCCCAACGGACAACGTTAGCCCATTGATTGATGAGAATTGGGAGGTCGCGGTAAGATTGAATCCAGTTTTTATAAGAATTCCAGATGATGGTTTCTGAGGTGGGGCGAACAATGAGTTCTTCTTGCAATTTGGCGTCTGGGTCGACAATAACGCCACTGCCGTCTTCGGCATTTTTAAGGCGGTAGTGTGTGACGACAGCACATTCTTTGGCAAAGCCATCGACGTGGGCAGCTTCTTTACTTAAATAACTTTTCGGGATAAAAAGTGGAAAATAGGCATTGGAATGGCCTGTTTCTTTGAATTTGGCATCTAGGACGTCACGCATGTTTTCCCAAATGGCATAGCCATAAGGTTTGATGACCATACAGCCGCGGACATCGGAGTGTTCTGCGAGGTCGGCTTTATAAACGAGGTCGTTGTACCAGGTTGCGTAATCTTCTTGACGGGTGACTTTTTTTTCGGCCATAGGATGCTTTCTTTGAAAGCACAAAGATAAGCAATTCTATGGGAAGCGGGGCTTCATGGTTTGCTTACTACAGCGGTTTTCGATCAAACTATTGCTGTAATGTTGATAAAGAGCACTCATTTTCTGGCTTATTTGCGCTTGCTCTTGGGTGTAGTTGCGCGCTACATTTGGCGTCCAGGCAATGGGTAAAAGATTGGTGCCGTTGTAAATGAAAGATAGCAAATTGCCGTTGTCGTAGACCATTTTTTGGCTTTGGGTGTTTTCAAAACAAGAAGACCCCAATTGGAACGCTGCTTTTGGCAAACCTAACATATCTAAGACGGTAGGCATGATGTCGATTTGTTGAAAAACAACTCCTTTAGAAGGTTTTGGAAGCGCTTGTGAAGGATGATAAAATGCGATTGGAATGCGGTAACGCCAATCGAGGGTTTGGAATTGTTTTTGACGCGTAGGCCCGACGTGATCAGCGGTAATGACAAATAAGGTGTTCTTAAACCAAGCTTCGTTTTGATAACGTTTGAAAAAGCGACTCAAGGCTTTGTCTGTGTATGAAATTGTTTTGCAAAGTGGTTCTGGACCGCTTTGTAACTTACCTTCATATGACGAAGGAACGGTATATGGATGATGCGAACTTAGGGTGAAAATAGAACTAAAAAAAGGTTGGTGTTGCCGGGCGAGTTCTTCTCCAAAATAAGAAAGCATGTGGTGATCCCACACCCCCCAATTGCCGTCAAAATGAGCCTGATTCGGATAAGATTCTAGTCCTTTATAGATATCGACACCAATTGCCTTGGTAAAACTCTTGAAACTCATGGATCCTTCCTTGGCGCCATGATAGAAGGATGTCTGGTAGCCTTTGTCTTTGAGCATTTGTGGTAAACTATTCAGCTGATTGCTGCAATAGGGCGATAAAATATAGGATTCAGGGAGCCAAGATGGCATTCCGGCTAAAATAGCTGGTACGGCATCCATGGAGGTGCGGCCATTGGCAATGGCGTAATCAAAGAACAAACCTTTTTGAACGAGTGAGTCTAAAAAAGGCGTATACGACTTCGGACTGTTTGGGCCCGCATAATTTGTTCCGAAACTCTCTATTATGATGACAACGACATTGGTGTTTTTGGGCAAAACGAAGGGTGGCTTCCCTTCATTTGACGGAAGCAGTTTAGAGAGCTCTTGTTCACTATGAAAATGCAGCAGTTTTGCACCGCCTTCATCGGTTGTTTTCAAGACCGTAAATGCGGTGTTGAGTACAATTGGTGCTTGTTCTAGGCTACTGAAGGCGGTGGCATCTACAATGCCAATAGGACGCAATTGCACCCCCCCTCTTGCAAGGACAATAGTAAGCAGTAAGATGCTGATAAATTGAACCCAGGCCAATTTGCTCGACTGCCCAGGCTCTTCCTTTCCAAATCGGTGGAGCGCACGCCATAAAACGATAGCCAAAACGGCAAAAAGCAAGGGCAACCACCAAAATTCCTTCAAAAACTCGCCAGCTAGAGAGCTTGTTTCGGTTCCGGTCAAGAGATGCAAAAAATAGCTAAAACCCGAACGTTTTTGGGTATAGGAAAAATAAGCGATGTCCCAGGAGATGAGTAGGATGATGACCAAACCAATGACAGCCAAATAGCATTTGATGAGCCAGCCTAAAATCAATTTGATCTTAGCATTGAATTTGTGCCGCAAGGGATGCACCAACAAAAAAAGCGGCATGGAGAGCAGTGCAATTGTTATGGCATCAAAATAAGCGCCTACAAAAAATAACCGAAGGTCTAGTTGTTTGAAAAACGCGGCGTTTTGCCACATGAAAGCCAAGCGAAGAATACTCATGCTGAGTAACAACAGCAAGAAATACTGTAGTAGCGGTTTGTTTTTCAAGGTGCTCAGTACGACAAAAGTTTGTCTATGGTTGGGAGTAATCTGCTTTGGGCAAGGAATTGCTGCTCTAGGTCGGCGGCAAAAGGCACAGGCGTATCGAGAGAGGCCACACGCAAAACCGGTGCGTCTAAATGTTCAAAACAGTGCTCGTTGACCAACGCAACGATTTCTCCGCCGATTCCGGCTGTGATGGTGTCTTCGTGTAAGACCAAAACTCTTCCGGTTTTAGACGCAGCAGCAATTATGGCTTCTAAATCAAGCGGCAACAGGGTTCTGAGGTCGAGGATCTCAAAAGTATGTTGTGGTCGGTGCGCTGCGGCATCTAGCGCCCAATGTACACCTAAACCATAGGTAATAATGGTAAGGTCGGTACCATGCTGAACACTTGCTGCTTTTCCGATAGGCGTATTGTAATAACCTGTTGGTACATCGCCTTTTAAGCTGCGGTATAGAAACTTATGCTCGAAGAATAAAACGGGGTTAGGATCTTCAAATGCGGCAAGCAAGAGGCCTTTGGCATCGTGCGGATTTGAAGGATACACGACCTTCAAACCAGGCGTATGGGCAAACCATGCTTCATTGCTTTGAGAATGAAAAGGGCCGGCAGCCGTTCCTGCACCTGTTGGCATTCGCACTACTACGTCGGCGTTTTGCCCCCAGCGCCAATGCAACTTAGCGAGGTTGTTTACAATTTGATTGAAACCAACACTTACGAAATCGGCAAATTGCATCTCGACCATTGCTTTCATGCCAGCGATGCTAAGCCCTAGCCCTGCACCAATAATGGCTGATTCACAAAGTGGTGTGTTGCGTACGCGGTCTTTGCCAAATAATTCGACGAATCCTTCGGTAACTTTAAAAGCCCCGCCGTACTCAGCGATGTCTTGACCCATGAGCACCAAATTGTGGTGGGTCTGCATAGCCGTACGCAAGCCATCTTGAATGGCATCTATGAAGCGAACTTCTTCGGAATTTGCACCTGGCTCAACAGCAACATAGGCATGAGGAGCGTATACATCTGCTAATTCTTGAGTAAGACTAGGAACGATTTTTGGCGCGGCATTAGCGGCATCGAAAGCCTCCTGAATTTCTTCTTTGAATTGATGTTTGATTTGGTCAATTGCTGCCTGATCAAGAATGTTTTGCTCTAGTAAAAATGCTTCAAAATTGGTGACCGGATCTTTGGGCTCCCATTCGGCTTGTAGGCCCTCAGGGTAATACTTGGTGCCAGACGCTTCTTCATGGCCGCGCATTCTGAAGGTCATCAATTCTAAAATGAAAGGACGCGGATTTTCTTGAATTTGGGCGCGAATGTTACGAACTGTTTCAATGACCTCTAGAATATTGTTGCCATCGACTTGTATGGCGTCCATGCCGTAGCCGATACCTTTGTCGATGAATTGTTTGCAACGGAATTGCTCAGAGGAAGGAGTACTCAAGCCCCAACAGTTATTTTCTATAGCAAAAATGACAGGCAATTGCCACACTGCAGCAACGTTGAGCGCTTCGTGAAAATCGCCTTCAGAGGCGCCGCCATCTCCTGAAAACACAAGGGTAGTGTCGGTAGTTTGGCGAATTTTGGAAGACAGTGCAATACCATCGGCGATGCCCAATTGTGGCCCAAGATGGGAGATCATGCCGACTAATTTGTGGTCTTGGGTTCCGAAATGAAAGCTGCGGTCGCGGCCTTTGGTGTAGCCGTCGGCTTTTCCTTGGAACTGAGCAAACAAGCGTTGCAACGGAATTTGACGCGTGGTAAAAACCCCCAAATTGCGGTGCATGGGCAAGATGTACTCGTGTTCAGCCATAGCGTAGGCGCAACCTACAGAGACAGCTTCTTGCCCCCAACCTGAAAACCATTTGCTGATTTTACCTTGGCGCAACAAAATGAGCATTTTCTCCTCAATGAGGCGAGGCAAGGCCAAATGCTTATATATCTGAATGAGTTCTTCGTTACCGAAATGTTGAGTTTGGTAATTGATGGTGTTGATGTCTGGCATTGAACTTATACTTTTAAACCGCGAACTACGCGTTCTTTGCGTTTGGTGCGCTCTAGTTTTTTCTTGACAATTAATAGATGTGCTGCTCTTGGGGCGCCTCTTGTGAGGTCAACTTTGTAGTCATTGCCACCGTAACTGATGCGGGCACCACCTGCTGCAGACCAATCTGCGTCCAAATAAAAACGACGAACACTTGCGCCGTCTGTTTTGGTTGCAAAAGGAATGTAGCGTTGGTCTCCGGTTTCAAAGCGCACTAATAACTGACCTGCATCGCCGAAGTTTTCAAAAATACAACGTGTACCCGCTGGAATGATCACGGATTCAGACTGAGAGTTAGAACTCGATACCAACGCACCATTTTGAGTAGTAAGTTCACTTGACTGCTTGTTGATTTGGTTCAAAATAATGGTGTGAGAGGTGTAAAACTGAACCTGACGAAGTTTGGCCTCTGAGTCTAGTGTGAATTCGTCACGAATGGCGGTGGTGTATGGTATTTTAGTTCCGCAAGAGGTAGCTACTAAGGCCAACAGAATAAAAAGTGCGAATTGTTTCATAGTTGTTAAATTTGTTTCAAAATTAATTAAAAGATGCGTGCGCTAAACAAACTTCTCGTCTATCTTTTCGGACTTTTTAGCCTTGTGCTATTTGCATGTGAGCAAGACGCCGCAAAGAAGCCCGTTTCACTTGATTCCATTCGCCCCCACTCCAAAACGAACAAATCGAAAAGTGACCAAAAAAAAGCGAAAGATACGCTTGGGCCTTTTCTCAATTATTATGCCAATGACTCTGCTTCTTTACAAATCGCTAAACTCAAAATAGACAGCCTTGGTGAGCATAGGTTTCTCGATAGATTCTCTCCGAATATTCAGCGATTTCTTTTACAAGATTCAAGTTCAGCTTCGTTTCAAGTCTGCACGTGGAATTTCAAGGACAGCAGCGCTTGCCTAGAAGCATTTTACAATTGGCTAGATCAGGCCGGAAAAAACAACTCGAGTGTTCCACTTTTAAAAGGAAGTATCTCTAACGCTAATTACAATTTAGTTATCGTTGCTGAAAAGCAAATCTTGTACATTGGGAGCAAGCGCGCCATCGATTTCAAAAAATGGCTGCTTTGGTACAGTGGCACCACAAAGAGCCCCGATTGTCGGTACATTTTGTATTCACAGCCCAAAAAACGAACCAAATGGTTCAAATTTGAAAATGCTCAAATCCTTACTTTATGAATTTAGTGAACCGCGGATTTATTTTTGTTAGACCCACCAAAACTTTTATAGATTGGGCCAAAGAAATCGATACTGACCTCGTTATGGATGAAAATGCCGAGGGCAGCATGTACTTGATAGAGGAAGAATTTTGGGACGACGAACTCATCCTCAAGCAATACGCCAAAAAAATTGCAAGTCAGGAGTTTAGTAGCATCACTGAAGACAATACCACCTGGCCCAATTGGACTGAATTAGCCCAGTTCGAAGCTTTTTTTAGCATTGAGATGGGTTGCACCTGCATTGATTTATTGAAAGAACCCTTGCAAAAAGAAGCATTTTAGTTCTTTACAGGCGGTCAATTAGGTTGGAATTCAGGTAAGCCGGATCAAAAGTCACTTCTTCACCTAACCAATTCGGTTTTTCAAAAAACTGTGCTTCTTCTGTTAGCTCTAATTCGGCAATCAAAAGACCGTCTAATGCACCATGAAATACATCTAGCTCCCAGGTATCATTGCCATTTTGAATGTAAAAGCGCGTTTTATGTAGACAAGGAAGTTTCGCTTCCTCAATCATTTCATTGGCTTCATCTATCGGAATTTCGTATTCAAATTCGCTACGCGTAAGTCCTGCGCCGAGCTTTATTGTAAACAATGCCATGTTGTCCGTGACCCTGATGCGCACGGATCGATCAGCTTCACGCAACAGATAGGCTTGCTTTAACTCGCGCTGCCCGATACATTTAGCTGTTTTCCAGGAGTCATTGGCTACTAGAAACTTGCGTTCGATTTCTTTCAAAATTCAATTATTTGAACTATTTTTACCCCGCATGCAACTAAAGATGGTTGCTTTGCGTCAATGCACAAAACTAAACTTTCTCTATGAAACTTTACACTACTATTTTTAGCTTGCTCATTGGAAGCAGCGCGCTTTTCGCCCAAAAAACTGTCAATCAGGCTGGTATCAAAATCACCACCGCACCTTTACACTGCGATGTGCCTTCTGAAGGTTATCAAGCAGATTTAATCGCACTTACCATAATAAATACCACCAACGAAGTTAAAACGGTTTCGTACAGTTTCGAATTGTACTACGATAATAACTGTGCAACTTGCGGTCACGACGAATATCTCTACACCCAAACTTTGCAACCGAACCAAACTTTGCAAGGTGTTTGCCTAGACCGCAACAACATGGGGCTTACTATTTTCGACCACATGCCTGCGCACCTCACCAAAACGCAACTGACCGACTACAACATACTACACGTTACGGTTCAGTAACCCAAACAAAACTACTACTCCATGAAATTCAAGCACCTCATCCTTGGACTTGCACTCTCTTTTGGCATTGGTCAAAATTTACAAGCGCAATGTACCGTACAGGCAATTGCCCAAGACACCATTGTTCCTTGTAATGGCTCCACCACACTCAGTGTTAACGGATCCGGAACCAGCGTCTTGGCTTTTGGCGAAAACTTCAACGCAGGGCAACCTGTAGGTTGGGATTTCTCTCAAGTAGTAACTATCGCTAACAATACTTGCGGCGTACCTTCACTCGACGGTTCGGACTTCATGTGGATGGGAAACCAATCTGTGGCGCCACGCGTCATGGCAACTGTTCCGCTCGATGTTTCTGCGGGTGGTACAGTTTGTTTCGAAATGCGCTATGCCATTCAAGCGCAAGCCTCTCCTTGTGAAGGCCCAGACTTAGCGAGTGAAGGTGTATATCTTCAATATTCCATCGACAACGGTGCCACCTGGACCACCATGAACTACTGGAGCCCTAATGGCGGCTATGACTCATACATGACCTCATGGAATCAGTATTGTGAAAACATTCCTTTAGCGGCTCAAACAGCAACCACTAAGTTCCGCTGGACACAACTTGCTGTTTCTGGTGCACCCTACGATCACTGGGGCCTCGACAACATTTCAATTTCTGCTTCTATCCCGAACTACACTATTACTTGGTTACACGACAACTATTCATATCCCACTGGTGTTTATTCTGGCAACAACCCTACTCCTGTATCTCCAACGGGCACTACAAGTTACATTGTCATGATGACCGACAGCACCAATACTTGTTACGACACCATTACCCTCACCATTTCTTATCCACAAATTGACAACGTGCTAGAAAACAACCCAACTTGTGGTAGCAGCAACGGTAGTTTAGAAGCAAGTGCTTCGGGTGGCGCTGGTGGTTATACATACAGCATTAATAACGGGCTCAATTTTCAACCTAGCGGCACATTCACTGGGCTAGGAATCAATAATTATACGGTTATTCTGGTGGATCAAAACAACTGTTCAGACACCATGCAAGCAGTCTTACTTGGTGTCGACTCCGTAGATATCAGCAATATGGTAGTCACGACCACAACTTGCGGACTTGACAATGGTATCATAGACCTGACCATAACGGGCGGAACACCAGCTTACCAATACAGTCTCACAAACGGTAGTACATTCTCCGCAAGCCCGATTTTCAGCAACCTTGTACCCGGCTTTTACCAAATTTATGTGGAGGATGTCAATGGCTGCCACGACACCACCAGCGCTACTATTTACCCCTCTACCAACCCACTTCTTGGACAGACGTCTAGCACACTTGAATTTTGTAGTCTCCAAGACGGTAGCATCACGACAAGTTCTACTTTAGGTGTTTCACCTTATGTTTATGTTTTGCATCAAGGCACAACCTTGGTTGGTACCAGCCCAACAGGTGCGTTCACCAACCTTAACTCAGGATCTTATTGGGTAACCGTTATAGACCAAATTGGTTGCGCCGACAGCACGCAAATTATGGTAGACAGCATTCCTGCTCCAATTTCGCCAATGTCCGACACTGTTTTATGCAACCTTACCCTTCAAGTATTTGGTGTGTTGTCTTACACAGGAAGTAATTGGTCTGCTAATGCAAGCGAAATTACATTCAGTAACCCAAGTGGGCAAAACCCACTCATAACTGCAGACACCGCTGGCATTTACTTAATTAACTTACAAGACACCGTTTGTAGCTTCAATCAAACCTTCAGCCTTACGTTTGTCGCAGATCCATTTACAGCGGTCATTGACACAACGCTTTGTATTGGTGAAACCGCAACACTTGCTGGCGTTCAGCAACCGCAAAACGTAAGTTACCTCTGGAGCACAGGCGCCACAACCCCTACCATCCAAGTCACAACTCCTGGCGATTATATTATTTCCACTACCAATATGTGCGGAACGCTCATCGATACCGCTTCTGTAGCATTCTATTTCTGCGACATCGAATTCCCGAACGTCTTTACACCAAATGCAGACGGCAACAACGATTATTTTCAAATGTTGTTTTACGGTGGTCTCAAAACCTATGAATGTATCATCGTAAATCGCTGGGGTAATACTATCCGTGAATTCACAGACCCAGCCTTCCAATGGGATGGAACAGATGAGAAGGGCAACGAAATGGAAGAAGGTGTTTACTTTTATGTAGCGCGCACCATTACCAATGCCGGTGACGAAATCGAAAAACAAGGACTTGTTCACCTCGTGAGAGAATAGCATTATTTGCTATCTTTGCATGTGCTTCAACTCAAAAAAAATACACCAAGATGGGTGATTGTCATTTTTGACTTACTGATACATCTTTTTGCCTTATTTTTTGCCTATTTAATCCGCTTTGACCTCAAGGCGGATTTTTCTTTAATAGAGGCCGAATGGGCAATTCTTTCGAAATCTCTTTGGTATTTCGTTTTCGTTAAATTAGTTGTGTTTGGGCTCTTTCAAATTCAACAAGGTATTGTTAGACACAGCTCTACCGAAGACTTCAAGCGCATTTTACTAGCAGAAATGTGCGCGTCGTTCCTCTTTATACTTGGAAGTATGGTGCGCCACTATCAACTAGATGGCCTTTATTTGTTTCCAAGTTCTGTTCTTCTGATGGAATTTATTTTCAGTTCGGCCTTTGTCATCGCCGGTCGCTTTGTGGTCAAATTACTGTATTTAGAATACACCCGAGACAAAGGAAAAGAAGAAGCTATTCTTATTTTTGGAGCCGGGGCATCTGGCCAATTAACAAAAAGACTCATTGACAAAGATGCTGCCAACTTACAACACGTCGTTGGCTTCTTAGATGACTCCGCACAGTTACAAGGAAAGCGCATAGAAGGATCGCGTGTTTATCCACTGCATCAGTTGGCCAAGCTCAAAATAAAGCATCAAATCAGTACGCTTATTATCGCTGTGCAAAATTTAGAGCGCAGCAAACTCAAAGAGCTCACTGATTTAGCTTTAGACCTTGGAATACAAATCAAAAAAGTACCAGAGGCACGTACTTGGGTGAACGGATCATTTGAGATGAGTAGCCTCAAAAAAATTGACATCAATAGCTTATTGGGTAGAGCCGTTATTTCGGTGGAAAATCCGAAGTTAGCAACGCACTTTTTAAACAAAACCATCCTTGTTACAGGCGCAGCGGGCAGCATTGGAAGTGGCCTTGCAGCTGCGCTCTTGCAACAGAAAGTAAATAGACTCATTTTACTAGACCAAGCAGAATCTGCGCTTTTTGACCTTGAACAGCGTTTCCAGAAAACTGAAACTACTATGCAAATTGAATATGTCATAGGCGATATCTGCGATGAACAGCGCATGGAACGTCTCTTTGCTCTGTATCAGCCGCAAATAGTTTTTCATGCTGCAGCCTACAAACATGTGCCTTTAATGGAGGCCAACCCCGCAGAAGCCGTCCGCAACAACATTGGAGGCACAAGATGCATTGCAGAATTAGCAGCAAAGTTTAAGGCCGATCAGTTCGTCATGATTTCCACAGACAAAGCAGTGAATCCGACCAACGTAATGGGCGCTTCTAAACGCATCGCCGAAATGTTGGTAACCGAGCTCAACGCAGCCCACCATACGGCTTATATCACAACGCGCTTTGGGAATGTTCTTGGTTCTAACGGCTCAGTGATTCCTATCTTTAAAAAGCAAATTGCCGAAGGTGGTCCTATTACCCTTACAGACGAACACATCACAAGGTTCTTCATGACCATCCCGGAGGCCTGTCAACTCGTGCTTGAAGCAGCCACAATGGGCAACGGAGGTGAAATATTTGTTTTTGACATGGGTGCACCCGTCAAAATTCTCGATCTTGCTAAAAAAATGATTCAACTTTCGGGTTTGCGCCCTTATAACGATATCGATATCAAAATTACGGGCTTGCGCCCTGGTGAAAAACGCTATGAAGAAGTACTCGCTAATGCAGAGAACACCATTCCAACGTACCATCCACAAATTTTGATTGCCAAAACAAGAGCCGTCGAAGCAGACCAAAACAATCGCATCCAGCAACTTTTGGCTACGGCATCTGCGCAAGAAAACGAAGCTAGCGTCAGCATCATGAAACAACTCGTACCTGAATACATCTCCAACAACTCCTTATTTCAAAAATTAGACAAGTGATCAAACCAGCCAAAATTCAAGTCCGTCTTACCGACATCGACATCCTAGGGCACGTCAACAACGCTATTTACCTCAGTTATTTTGAAATGACCCGCATCCACTATTTCAATTTATTAGTGGGCCCTAACTGGGACTGGATGGAAAACGGCGTGGTTTTGGTACACAACGAAGTGCAGTATCTTCAGCCCATCTTTTTAGCAGATACCCCAGAGATCCATATGTTTTGTAACAAAATTGGCAGTAAGAGTTTTACCCTGAGCTATGAAATTTATGTAGACGGCCAGCTCAAAACAACAGGTAGCAGTACACTAGTTGGTTTCAACTCAAACCAACAAAAAAGTATTGAAATACCAGCACTCATGCGAGATTCGCTGCTAAAATTGCCAAAAAAATAGCACAATAAAATGATGCTCAAACTTTATCCATTTTTCTTGACTTTTTTATGTGCCAATTTACTTTTAGCGCAAGTACCTGAGCCATGCAAGAGTACCAGGCAAATCTGCCCCACAAACAACGTCAAATATTGCCATGAAAGCATTGCTTTTGACGAAGACCACAATTTATACTTATTGCGCAAAGATTACGCAACGCCCTACACAGGTAATTGCGTGAGTTGTTATCCAAATTTTATCATCGAAGAAAAATTAAATTTTGTCAATGGCAGGCGTCAAGGCACTGACACCTCCTATTACAAAAGTGGTTGCATTCAAGCCATCCAAAGTTACCAAATTGGCTTAGAGCAAGGCGCTACTTATATTTATTACGATTCCGTTAACCGAGTGCAATTTGAAATTTGGTACCAAAACGGCAAACTTCATGGGCCATCTATTCAATTTAGTGCAAATGCCTTGGCCGACACCCTGATGTACAAACATTATAAAAATGGCATTCTTGACGGCCCACAGCGCAGCTATTTTCCGAATGGAAAAGTGCGCAAGCTAACAAATTACAAAGATGGTTTCAGCGACGGACCTCAAATCACTTACAATAACAACGGTCAAAAAGAAAGCGAACTATTCTTTAAGGCAGGAAAGAAACAAGGAAACTGGAAATACTTTTTCGATAGCGGTAAAGTAGCTCGAACGGAAAGCTGGAAAGATGGCAAAAAAAACGGTGAATTCATCACCTACAATGAATTGGGTCAGGTACTGCAAACTGAAAAGTTTGCGCTAGACCTACCTGTAGGAAGGCATCAAACCTTTTATTCGGATGGCAAACTCAATTACAGCTGTACCTACTCCAACAAAGGTGAAAAAGTAGAAGAATACGTCATTGATCAATACGGCGTTAAGAAACAGTTGTTTCCGAAGATTGACTAACGCTTAGATCCAACCAAATATCAAGGATAAACCCATCGCGAACAATGCGATTCCAACAATTATAGACATGTTGGCATGATTGACTTTTTGTATATACTTTCTACCAACTAAGGTACCTGCCAAAGCAGCTGGTATGCCAAAAAACATCCAGTAGTTAGGATAATTATTAAAAGACCAAGTCCCTGTAAAATAAACACTCACTCTTGTGAGGTCAATCAACAACGAAATAACAGCAGTTGTTGCCACAAAAACAAGCGGCTCAAGTTTGAGTTTCGATAAAAACAAAGCCCTTAGTGCGCCCTGATGCCCAGAAAAGCCACCAAAAAAGCCACTCAAACCTCCGCCTAAACGCATGGCCCAAGGGCCTTGAATAGGCAATTTCCAGTTGAACAATTCTAACAAGGCAAATAAGCAGAGAATGCAACCAAAAACTGGTTTTAATTGAGGGCCTAACGTGTCCTTCACAGTATTGAGGAGCTGCGCCCCAATAAAGGCAAAAATGAGCGCTGGCATACCAAAATTCAGGAATAAGTTCCAATTAATGGATCGTGCTGTAAGTGCAACCTTCAAAATATTATTGCAAAGGTGAACGATGCCTGCCATCAAAACAGCCAGAGGCGCATCCCAATAGATCATAAACACGGGGACTAAAATGGTATTGAGACCAAAACCCGTGAAAAAAGTTGCTAGTGCTCCTACAAAAGGAGCAACTATACAAATGAGCAAAGCAAAAAGCATGGGTACAAAATCCATAGGTTCTTGTATTTTTGTCAAAAGTAAGCAAATGATAGATTTACGCAGCGACACCGTTACCCTACCCTCTTCTGAAATGCGCTCTGCCATGGCAAATGCGCCAGTTGGAGACGACGTTTTTAAAGAAGACCCGACTGTTTTGGAACTCGAAACCTTTGGGGCGCATCTTTTTGGCAAAGAAGCTGCCCTTTTTTGCAGTTCGGGAACACAAACCAATCAAATTGCTATCAACGTGCATGTACAACCTGGTGGGGAGGTCATTTGCCACGAAGAAAGCCATATCTATAAATACGAAGGCGGAGGCATTGCCAAAAACTCGGGCGCCTCTGTTCGCTTGTTACCCGGAGACCGCGGCAGAATCACAGCCGATACTATATCTCAATGGATCAATCCTGCACACGACGTACACTTCCCGCTTACCCAGCTTGTTTCTTTAGAGGACACCGCGAACCGCGGAGGCGGCGCAGTATATGACGTGGCTGAAATCGCTCAAATAAGTAGCCTATGCAAAGAATTGAACCTGCCCCTGCATCTCGATGGTGCAAGAGTTTTCAACGCCTTAGCAGTCAATGGACTTGATCCTGCAACTTATGGCGCATATTACAACAGCATATCTGTTTGTCTCTCAAAGGGTTTGGGAGCACCCGTTGGTTCTTTACTATTAGGGAGTGCAGCTTTCATTGAAAAAGCGCGCCGTGTGAGAAAAGTAATGGGTGGCGGCATGCGCCAAGCTGGCATTATTGCGGCAGGTGGCTTATATGCGCTGCAAAACAATGTGGAGCGCATTCCTGTCGACCATTTACACGCCAAACAACTCGAAAAAGCGCTGGCTTCTTGCACTTGGATAAAAGAGGTGGTGCCTGTGCAAACAAACATTGTAGTTGCCATCCTCAATGAGGCCACTCAGCGCGACAGCTTCATCGATCAATTGAAACAAAAAGGCATTTTATGCATGGCATTTGGCCCTGGCATGATCAGAATGGTAACACATCTAGATTTCTCAGCTGAAGATTGTGCATTTTGCATAGAAACCCTCCAAAAAATGTAACTTTTTAGATCAAGTTCGTTAAACTCAGGTGATGAAATTTGTTACACACCTTTGCCTGATTTACTTGCTTTTGGCCTCAACAGCCACCTTTGGGCAAACTAGCCCCTGTACAACCACCGATAAAAAAATCAACAAGGCCCTAGAAGAAGCCATCAGTGCGGAAAGCTTTGAATTGCAACTACAAGGCCTAGCAGCAGTAGTGAGCAAGTATCCTCAAAACGTTCAGGCTTATTTTTATCTCGGTCAGATACATTACCAGCGTGGCATGGCGTTGGTCAAACAAAATAACACGAAGTCTGAAGGCGAAAAAATCCTGCAAAAAGCACTCGTGTTTTATCAAGCCAGTATTCAAAAATGTCCTAGCCATCATTCCGATGCCTACTTCTATGCAGCACGCTTACTTTACAGCTTTAGCGAAAAGGCAGCTGCCCTCACCTACCTAGAAACATTCATGGCTTTTGACTCCATTTATCCGGGAGAACAAGCTAGTAACTACAGCAAACTCAAAGAAGAAATTTTACCTGTATACAAAGAACTGCGTTTTCCGATAGACGCCAAGGCAAATCCGGTTCCGTTTAATGTAGCACGTGTCAATGGCGTGAGCTCTAACCAAGACGAATACTTCCCTATGCTGAGCCCCGACAACAGCATGTTGTTTTTCACAAGAAAGGCAGACAAAACAAACCTTGGCGATGTGTCGGGCTATATGCAAGAAGAATTTACTGTTGCCGATCATATGAAAGCACTTGAATTCAATAAAGGAAGGCCACTACCTCATCCGTTCAACAACGGCCAATTTCAAAATTACGGTTCGGCAAGTTTAGCGGCAGACAACCGCGAACTCATATTATGCGCTTGTAAACCAGAGGTTATTTACAACAAGGATTACCTCAACTGCGACCTATATAGCACCAAACTCAAGCTCAAGAAGGGAACAACAGATCAATACGAATGGAGTACGCTCGTCAATTTAGGTGCAAATATCAACACCAAAGATGGATGGGAAGCGCAGCCCTCGCTCTCTGCTGACGGTAAAATTCTTTATTTTACAAGCCTCCGAAAAGGAAGCCAAGACAACGACATTTATTACAGCGAAAAACAAACAGACGGGTCTTGGGGTGTGGCGAAGCCTTTTAGCATTGTCAATACTGCAGGCAAAGACAAAAGTCCGTTTTTTCATCAAGATGGCGAAACCTTTTATTTTGTCTCCGAAAGTAGCCGTCAAAGGCCGGGCATGGGTGGCCTAGACATTTTCATGATGCGCAAAGAAGCCAATGGTTGGGGGCCCATTCAAAATATTGGCTATCCGATCAACACTAGTGCCGATGAACTCGGAATCTTCGTGTCCACCGATGGGAAACAAGCCTATTTTTCAAGTCAACAAGCAGCCAATTGGGATATTTTCAGTTTTGAATTGCACGAAGCTGCTCGGCCGAAAGAAACGCGCATCTTAAGTGGCCGTTTGCAAGACAGCAACGGAAATGTTATTGCTGGTGCTGAGTTAGCAGTCAGGTATGAAAAAGATGATAGCAGCAAGGTATCCGCAGTGAGCAATGAAGATGGCACTTATGCTATGGCTGTTCAGGTAGATCAAAAAATCAGCTTAGAGGTCACCAAAGACAACTATAGCTTTCAGGCGGTAGTGCTTGACACCAATACTTTAAAAGCCAAAACACTCAAAATTGAGACGCCTAGTTTAAAAATCGACACCTTGCAAGAAGGCAGCGCCTACGCCATTGAAGCCATCGTTTTTGAAACCGACGACGCACAACTGAGTGCCGATGCGCAATTTTTACTCAAAGGCTTCGCTCATTACCTGAGTAAACAGACCAATTTAAGTATTCAAATCAATGGCCACACCGACGACATCGGCGATGCCCAACGCAATCAATTACTCTCTGAGAAACGAGCTGCACAAGTTGCTGCTTACCTCACTTCATTAGGAATAGCTGAAGGGCGCATACAATACAAAGGTTACGGCGAAAGCCAACCAAGAGTAGCGAATGATTCTGCCCCGAACCGCGCCCTCAACAGACGCACCGAATTTGAAATTCTTTCGCTAGAGTAAGAATTAAAGGAAGCACCCAAGCGATTCTAGAACCTAGATTAAAGAGATTGAAACGAACCTAACTTGAAGAAAAACAAGCATAGAGAAGTTGGATGCCTAACAAATTATAGGGCATAAAAAAAGGAGCATAAGCTCCTTTTTAAATATTTGTATATCAAAATATTATTTTGCGAAATTCTTTTTCTCACGGATACGTGCTGATTTACCAGTGCGCTCACGGAAGTAGAAAATACGTGCTCTACGAACAGCACCGCGTTTCACGATGGTGATGCTCTCAATGAAAGGAGAATTAACTGGTAAGATACGCTCTACACCGATGTTACCAGACATTTTGCGGATAGTGAAAGTTTCGGTTGCACCAGCACCACGACGTTGCAATACAACACCTTGGAATTGCTGGATACGCTCTTTGTTACCCTCAACAATACGGTATGATACGATAATGGTGTCACCGGCTCCGAAAGCTGGTAATTCATTTTTGGCGATTAGCTCCTGCTCGATTTGTTTAATGACGTTCATCTCTGAAAATTTAGCCCAATTCAACTGAACGGGGGTGCAATATTACAAATTATTTCTGATTCCGTATATAGATAGGCTGTTTTTTTTAGGCATTAAATATAAAAAGCCATTAAAAAAAGCAGCACAACAATGGCCAAGTAGATCAAAACTAATTGAATACGCATTCCTTTGCGTTCTGTTTGATTGTTTACTTCTATTGTTTGCTTGTGAATAATTTCTTCTGCCGTGATAGAAAAAATCTGCATCCAATTGATTTGTTGAGCTCCAATCGAGAGTTCATCGCCTGGCTGTAGCGCCACCATTTCATTTCTTGGCGCCCCGTTCAAGTGAAATGAAGCTTGAGCCATTCTGGTGGTTACCAAAACCTGACCAGTTTGATCTTTGTGGAGCATTAAATGAAAAGGAGCACTAATTGTTGCATCTAGCCTCAGATGGTTACTTGCGTGACTCCCTATGCTGTAATACCTAACTGCATTCATTGCGGTAAAATTAGTGAAAAAAATGCAGTGCTGCATTCGTGCTAACAAACTGTGAATGAATGATATTGACAGGTGTTGCACGAAAATGGTTAATAAGTTCCTTTTGGATGGACAAAAAGTATGCTGAACAACTTGTAATTTTATAGTTCAATTGAATCATTATGGGTAAAATCATTGCCATTGCCAATCAGAAAGGTGGCGTCGGAAAAACAACAACCGCAATTAATTTAGGCGGTTGCTTGGGTGTACTTGAATACAAGACACTCATTGTCGATGCAGATCCGCAGGCAAACGCAACCTCTGGTACTGGTTTTGATCCTAAATCAGTTAAAAATATTTACGATTGCCTAGTCAATAACCGCCCTGCACAAGAGGCCATTCTTGAAACCAGTAATCCGAACCTCTTTATTTTACCTTCACACGTTGACCTCGTTGGCGCCGAGCTCGAAATGATCAATATGCCGAACCGGGAGTACCTTTTGCGTGCTGCACTCGAGCGAATCAA
>JACCDV010742222.1_pt1 | contig 23177 bp, 23 predicted proteins | sample 7446131 | NCBI WGS metagenome assembly JACCDV01 (sample SAMN15323448, study PRJNA562643) | freshwater metagenome | isolation source: river surface water | place: USA:Blue River Watershed | collected 2017-08-17
CAAGTGAAGTGGTTAAGATGGATCAAAAGATTCAAGTTGTTGTATTAGACTTTGATGATGACAAAAAACGTATCAGCTTAGGTTTAAAACAATTGACTCCACACCCTTGGGATGTATTACCAACTGATTTATCAGAAGGTAGTGTAGTGAAAGGTAAAGTTGTGAATATCGAAGATTACGGTGCGTTCTTAGAAATTCAACCAGGTGTTGAAGGTTTAGTACACGTATCTGAAATCACTTGGGCTAATACACCAATCAACGCTAAAGAATTCTTCAAATTAGGAGATGAGCATGAAGCGAAGGTGGTTACTTTAGATAAAGATGCACGTAAGATGAGCTTGAGCATTAAACAAATGACACAAGATCCTTGGAATGCAATCGATAATAAATTCCCTGAGAATAGCAAACATAAAGGTCTAGTTAAAAACATCACTCCATACGGTGTGTTTGTTGAATTAGAATCTGGAATTGGTGGCATGATTCATATCAGCGATTTAAGCTGGTTGAAGCGTTTCAATCACCCTTCTGAGTATGTGAAAGTAGGAGAGTCTATCGACATCATTATCTTGAACATCGATAAAGAAAACAGAAAATTACAATTAGGACATAAGCAATTAGAGGAAGATCCTTGGAATGCATTAGAAGTAACTTTTGCAATCGGATCTGTACATGAAGGTACCATCGTTCGCAAGGACGACAAGGGCGCTATTGTACAAATGCCTTATGGTTTAGAAGGTTTCGCACCTAACCGTCACTTAGCTAAGGAAGATGGCAAGCAAGTTCAAGCAGAAGAAACAGCTCAATTCATGGTGATCGAATTCGATCGTAATGAAAAGCGTATCGTAGTTTCTCATGCAAGAATTTGGGAGCAAAACATCCAAGAAGAGAAAGAAGTAGCTAAGAAAGAAGCGAAGGACGAATCTGAAAAAACTAAGAAAGCAGTAAAAACGATTCAAAGCAAAGTTGAAAAATCTACTTTAGGTGATTTAGGCGCATTAGCTGAAATCAAAGCTAAATTAGACGAGAACAACGGATAGTTAATTTCTCGCCATTTATAGCAATATTATGGCTCGAAAAGAACAATGCTGATGATTTATAAAAGGCCCGCAATCGCGGGCCTTTTCCTTGCCCTTATAAACAAGTAAAGTCCTGTCAAATCTCCCTTTCAACACAATTGACTGGCTATCAGGCAGGTTTTAGCGATTTCTTAACTTCTAAGCCTTTATTCGCAATCTTTTTCGGCCTAAATTGAGGATAATTAGTTAATTTTGCCACCCTGTATGAATAGAATCATTTTATTATTTTGTCTCGTTTTTAGTTTGAGTGCTTGTACTTCAAAATTTCAAAAAGTATTGAAGAATAAGGACACAGATTATAAAATCAAAATGGCAGAGGAATATTATGCGCAAAAGAAGTACACGAATTCACAACAGCTCTTTGAATCAGTGATTCAATTCGTAAAAGGAACACCTCGTTATGAGGAATTATATTTGATGTATGCGAACTCCTATTATTATGATGGAGATTACGAGAATGCTGAGAATATTTATAAAACCTTTTTAGAGTATTTTCCTAATTCTACAAGAGCAGAAGAAGTAGAATTTATGAGAGCGTATACGTATTTTAAACGTTCTCCAAAAGCGGAATTAGACCAAACAACTACGAATAGGGCAATGCAGTTAATGCAATCATTCATTGATGCACACCCTACTAGCACAAAAGTGAAAGAGGCGACAGAAGTTATTGATGCTTGTAGGGCTAAATTAGAATTGAAAGATTACAAAACAGCCACATTGTACTATGATCTTGCATTATACCGAGCTGCTGCAATTTCTTATGGTTTATTGTCAGACTACTTTCCAGATGCCAAAGATGCCGATAAGTATAAGTTGTTGACTTTGAAATCTTATTTCAAATTTGCAGAAAATAGTTTTGTAGACAAACAGAAAGAGCGTTTTGAAAAAGTGATTATGGAATACAATGATTTCGTAGATAGGTATAGCGATAGTCCATTGATGACAGAGGCAAAAAAAATTAAGAAACAAACTGATCAATATTTAAATAATATAAAATGAGCAAATTAAGAAGACATATGGGTGCAAACACACCTGCTGTTGTTGAAACAAAAAATCTAAAAGCATTAAAAGCTAAAACGGGTAATTTGTACGAATCAATTTCTATTATTGCTAAGAGAGCAAACCAAATCAATATCTCTATCAGAGAGGAATTACACTCTAAATTAGAGGAGTTTGCAAGTCATACAGATAGCTTGGAAGAAATTCATGAGAACAAAGAGCAAATCGAGATTTCTAAGGCTTATGAGCGTATGCCAAATCCTGCTATTTTAGCAACTGCAGAATTTATTGATGACAAAATCTATCATCGTAAGAATGAGGAAACAGATTTATTCCGTTAATTCTTATTAAAGTAATAATTCAAAACGTCCCGAAGATTCGGGACGTTTTTGTATTTTAGGGTATAAATCAAATTGACATGTTTTTAAGAAAACTAGTTTTCATTTTATTATGTTGTGTTGCATTTCAAAATTTGAAAGGGCAGGAGCTTTCTGCTGTTGTTAGCTTGCAAACGAATAAGGTGGATAATCAAGTGGATCCTAAAATTTTTGTCCAACTTCAGACCCAATTAAAAGACTTTATCAATCAACGTAAATGGACTTCAGAAATCTTTACTCAGGAAGAGAAAATTGATTGTAGTTTTTATATCACCATCGAATCTGTCGTATCTCCTGGTGTATACAGCGCTAAGTTAAGTATTGTGGCTAACAGGCCAGTATATCGATCTAACTATACCACGCCTTTGCTGAATATGCAAGACGCAAATTTCACTTTTAAATATCAACTTGGACAGCCAATTGAATTCAATGAAAACAATGTTACTAGAACAGACGCTTTAGAGGCAAATTTAACAGCTACTATTGCCTATTATGTGTATGTTATTTTAGGATTGGATTACGATTCATTTGCTAAGAATGGCGGTGTGCCTTATTTCAGTAAGGCGTTAAACATAGTTTATAATGCGCCTGATGGCTCAGGGATAACTGGTTGGAAATCGTATGATGGTCAAAGAAATCGATTTGTATTAATCGACAATTTAACCAAGAGTGGATTTGATAAACTGCATGAAGTATGTTATAATTATTACAGAAAAGGGATAGATCAAATGGCCGAACAACCAGAACAAGCAAAAGTGGCTATCGTTAATGCTTTAATGAGTTTGCAAGAATTGAATGAGGACAATGTCAATTCAATGGCTATATCTATCTTTATGCAAGGAAGAGTAAATGAATTAATAGGCTTATTTTCAGATGCTGATAGGGCGACAAAAAAGCAATTAATGACTACACTATCTGCGATTGATATTACAAACATCAATAAGTATAAATCGTATTTTGAATGAAAAAATTTATTGTTATCGTAGGGATTGCTTTATTAACTTCATGTAATACAGATAAGACTAGTACAGAGACGTTATTGCCAGTTGAGACAATGCAAAAAACAGTATGGCAGCTTATGCAAGTGGACGAGTATCTTTCTAGACAATTACAGGTAGATACAACCATAGAGCCGAGTCTTGAAAAGGCTAAATATTATCAACGGGTATTTAATTTAAATAAAGTAGATAGAGTTCAATTTTATAATACAATGGATTATTTAGATAAACATCCAGTTGAAATGAAGCTATTAATGGATTCAGTGGAAGCATTGTCGAAAAGAGAAAAATTAGACCTTGTTAAGCACTAATTTTTTATAAATAAATGGAGGTCTCAGTAAACACTTTTACATTTGAATTGTTAAACTATAAAAAAACAAAATATGCCAATTACAATCGGACAAAACGCCCCTAATTTCACTTTATTTGATACGGATAAAAACCCAGTTACTTTAGCAGACGCTAAAGGAAAGAATGTAGTACTCTTGTTTTTCCCACTTGCATTTACTGGAGTTTGTACAACAGAATTATGTAATGTTAGAGATAATATAGCTGCCTACAACTCAACGAATGCACAAGTTTATGGTATCTCTGTAGATTCTTTATTTGCACTTGGTAAATTCAAGGAAGAGCAAAAGTTAAACTTCCCTTTATTAAGTGATTTTAATAAAGCTGCAGCAACGGCATTTGATGTGTTGTATGAAACATTCCCAGCATTTGAAATGCAAGGAGTGAGCAAAAGAGCTGCGTTTGTTATTGATTCAAATGGTGTTGTACAATATGCTGAAGTTTGTCCGACTCCTGGAGACTTGCCTAATTTTGAAGCGATTCAAACTACATTGAATACATTGAACTGAAATTTGAAGAACTGTTAAATAAAAAAAGCCTCCGAATTTTCGGAGGCTTTTTTTATAGGAATAACATAGGAGTCTCTATCTATCACAAACCTCTACAATCAAGAACTTCAAATAATGGGTGTTCTCCATACCCCAGATAATAGGGTGGTCGCTAGATTGTGTTTGGTAGGTTACTTGTCTAATTCTTTTCTTTGCGTCTTTTGCGGCCATATAAATTGTATCAAGGAACAACTCAGGGCTTACTAAGTTGGTACAACTAGAAGTCACTAAAAAGCCTCCATTGTTGATCATTTTCATCCCTCTTAAATTAATCTCTTTATATCCTGTAACCGCTTTTTCTATACTGCTTCTACTTTTTGTAAATGCTGGCGGATCCAACATGACCACATCGTATTTTCTACCTTCTTTGCCCCAGTTCTTTAATACATCAAATGCATTCATTGCTTCAAATTTCACAATATGATCCAACTTATTTAAAGCAGCATTTTTGTTGGCCTGTGCAACCGCGTTTTCTGAAATATCAATCCCTAAAACAGACTTTGCACCATAGTGTGCCGCATGAATTTCAAATGTACCAGTATACGTAAATGCCCCTAAGACATCTGCACCCTTTACAATATTTTGTATTGCACGTCGGTTATCTTGTTGGTCCAAAAAGTAACCTGTTTTTTGTCCATGTTCAATATCTACATAAAACTGTAAGCCATTTTCTTTAATGATAATTTCAGTAGGGAATGGATCAGATAAAAAATCTTTCTTTTGTTCCAATCCTTCTAGTTCTCTAACAGGCACATCGTTTCTTTCATAAATACCTTTTGGTTTAAAGATGGTATTAATCGCGTCTACAATAGCAGTTTTCCATTGTTCTATTCCTAAAGACAAAGTTTGTAAAACAAAATAGTCGTTGAACTTATCAATGATTAAAGCAGGAAGTCCATCTGCCTCACCAAAAACCAATCTGCAGTTTTCTGTATAACCCAATTGTTGTCTATAAGCCCAGGCTTCACTAATCTTTTGATGGAAAAAACCAGCATCAATATTTTCTCTTTTACGCGTTAGTAAACGGATTATAATTTGAGATCCTGGGTTGATATACCCACGTCCTGCCAACTGGCCGTCAAAGTAGTAGACTTCAACAATATCTCCAGGGGCAACAGTGCCAGCAATACGATCCACTTCATTGTTATAAATCCATGGGTGCCCCATAGCAATTCTAGGGGTAATGCGCTTATTTAGGTAAACCTTTGTCATTTGGCAAAGATAGGGACAGATTGAGTGACAACTTGTTCATTTTAAGCGCCATTTATGTCAATTTTGCTCTTTTATTGCTTTGGCAATATATTTGCGTGCATTAGAGTACAAATAGACATTTATGGAAGAAAAAGAGCAATTAGGTCAGGAAACAATCTTGGATACAGAAAATGGGGCTGAAACAGCACCAGAAACCGAGGAAACGCCCTTAAGTGAGTTAGATCAATTAAAAGCTGATTTGGCAGACCAAAAGGATAAATATTTGCGTTTAATGGCAGAATTTGAAAACTTCAAAAGAAGAACGGCCAAAGAACGTATTGATTTAATACAAACAGCGGGTAAAGATGTAATTGTATCCTTATTGGATGTGATGGATGACTGTGATCGTGCAGAGAAGCAATTGAATGGAACAGATGATATCGCAGTTCAAAAAGAAGGGGTTCAGTTGGTTTTTAATAAAATCAGAGCCACATTACATGCAAAAGGTTTGAAGGCAATGGATAGCATTGATCAAGCTTTTGATGTGGAATTACATGAAGCAATTACAGAAGTACCTGTTCCAGATGACAGTAAAAAAGGAAAAGTGATTGACGAAGTAACTAAAGGTTATTACTTGAATGATAAAATCATTCGTTTTGCAAAAGTGGTGGTAGGTAAATAAAAAAAGCATTATGTCAAAAAGAGATTTTTACGAAATACTAGGTGTAAGTAAATCTGCTTCTGCAGACGAAATTAAAAAAGCCTACCGTAAAGTTGCAATGCAGTTTCATCCGGATAGAAATCCAGGGGATAAAGCAGCTGAAGAAAAGTTTAAAGAAGCCGCGGAAGCATATGAGATATTAAGTGACGCGGATAAAAAAGCGAAATATGATCGCTTTGGTCATCAAGCATTCGGACCAGGTACCGGTGGTGGCAATGGTGGTTATGGTGGTGGCATGGACATGAATGATATCTTTAGCCAATTTGGAGATGTGTTTGGCGATGATATGTTTGGTGGATTTTTTGGTGGTGGACAGGGGCGTTCTAGAGGAGGTGCGAAAGCAAGAGGACAAAGAGGAAGTAATCTTAGAATCAAATTAAAATTGAATTTCGAAGAGATTGCAAATGGCGTGAATAAACAGGTTAAAGTAAAAAAGCATGTGCTTTGTACTACTTGTGGAGGAAATGGTGCAAAAGACAAATCAAGTATTCAAACTTGTGGAACTTGTAATGGATCAGGACAAGTAAGAAAAGTAACCAATACTTTCTTAGGTCAAATGCAAACTGTTAATACTTGTTCGACATGTAATGGAGAAGGAAGTACCGTGACTGCAAAATGTACTTCATGTAAAGGGGAAGGTAGGGTTTATGGAGAAGAAACAATTTCAATTGATATTCCTGCAGGTGTACAAGATGGTATGCAATTAAGTATGTCCGGTAAAGGTAACGCAGGAGAAAGAGGTGGATCTGCAGGCGATTTAATCATCATGATTGAAGAAGAGCCACATGAATCTTTACATAGAGATGGTTTGAATGTTGCATATGATTTATACATCACGATTCCTGATGCAATTTTTGGAACAAGTGTGGAAGTGCCTACTATTGATGGACGCGCAAAAATTAAAATACCAGCGGGAACTCAAAGTGGTAAAATATTTAGATTAAAAGGAAAGGGATTTCCCGAGGTTCAGGGTTATGCAAAAGGGGACCAATTAATTCATGTAAATATTTGGACACCACAAGAGGTAAGCGATGAAGAGAAATTGGCTTTAGAAAAAATGCAGGAAAGCGAAAACTTTAAACCTAAGCCAGTTAAGGGCGATAAAAGTTTTTACGATAAAGTAAAAGAAGCTTTTAAATAAGTTTTTAAATAGGATTATAAAAAAGGGACAAATTAATTTGTCCCTTTTTTGTTTATGCTTGTAGCTGATAAATATCTTTACTATTTCTTCCTAATCCGTCATAGTCTAAGCCATAACCCACCACGAATTTATTTGGAATTTCAAAACAAGCGTAGTCTACATTAACTGGGTATTGTAATGCTTCTTTTTTATCTAATAAGACAGCAATTTTTACTGATGCAGGTTGCATGCTATCCAGCTGAGGTAAGTAGTGATGCAATGTTTTTCCTGTGTCTATAATATCTTCTAGGATAATGATATGTCTGTCTTTTACATTCGTATCTAAGCCAATAGCGGTGATGACATTGCCTGTAGAGCTAGTGCCTTTATAAGAAGCCAGTTTTATAAAACTTACTTCGGCCTCAATGGTTATTTGTTTGAATAAATCTGCGGTAAACAAAAAAGAGCCATTTAAAATAGATAAAAACAAAGGACGCTTACCAGCGTAATCTTTGTTTAGTTGTGCTGCTAATTCACTAATTTTTGCTTGTATTGCAGCTTCTTCTAAGTAGGGTACAAAAGTTTTATCTAGAACTTGGATAGTAGACATATTACTTGTTTTGGATTAAATTAATTCTTTTTCTTGTTAAACAACAATGAGTTATCTTTTTTAATATTTGTATTTGTTTCTTTTGCCTTAAAAAGTAAAACTTGTGTGCCGGATTTTACTTCGTCGGTTAAATTTGGATTATACATTTTCAATTGACTAAGTTGAATCCCTTCTAATTGACTGATTTCGTGTAATGTGCTATTCTGCTTCACGGTATGAAAAGAGGTTGCACCTTCTTTCTTTTTAGCAGCTAGAAAAATCAATTGATCTCTTTCTAAAAGAATTGCTTCTTTAATTTCATTGTATTCAAATAATTTGTACAATGGTACATTGTATTGAATTGCTATTTCTACATAAGACCTGTTTTTTCTGCCAAGTATTGCAGGTACTTGATTGATTCTAAATCTACCTTCTGGGTAATTGTAGACTGCTTCAGAAGGTTCAACTGTTTTGCTTACGGGTGCCTCTACATTTTCCTTTTTGATTACCTCAACTTTAACTGTTTCAGTTGGTGCTATTTTTTCACTGACCAATTGTTTTGTTGGCAAAGGAGAACTGTAATTTGTAGAATTCAATGGAGCAACGCCAACAGGTTTATTCAAGCTTTTTGACGCTTCTATTACAGTTTTACTATTGGTATCGGTCGTTTGTTTATTTAAAGGTGTAACAGCAATTGTCTTGATTACAGGGGTATCGATCGTCTTCTTGATTACAGGTGTATCGGTAGGTGTCTTATTTACGGGTGCATCAGAAGGTGTCTTAACACCTTCTTCTTCTTGCGATTCGATTTCATTTGCAAGTTCTGGGAAATTGTATTGAGCTAATTCGTAATCATCAATGATTTTCAATAATTTTTTCGGATAGTCGCTTGCAGTTGCATAACCTGCTTTCTTTAGTCCATAAGCCCAGGCAGTATCATCCACAGGATCCAATAAGAAAAGTCCTGCATAATTAGGCCTGCTTTTTAAAAAATTAGAATGATCTTTAAAAGATTGTTCATCCGCATCATATACTCTAAAGCATTCTTGCTTAGCATCGTCATCCTGATATGTTTTAGCACCTGTCCAATCTGATTTGCATTTAATGCCAAAATGATTATGATGATTTTTTGCCAAGTTACTTTCGCCGCTATTAGATTCAACAATTGCTTGAGCTAGTGTAATAGAAGCAGGAACGCCAGTGCGCTTCATTTCCTTCATGGCAATTGCTTTGAATTGCTCGATATAGTTCATGGTCGTTTTATTATTCTGAGCCCATCCATGTAGGGTTGTCAACAAAATAAAAAAGGGTATTAATAATTTTTGCTTCATATTATTTTTTTCTAATCAGGGTTAATCCGTCTCTTACTGTCAACATGATTTTTTCAAGTGCTTTATGCTGCAAGATAAATTCATTGAATGCATGAATCGCTAAAGCATTCTTACCAGTAATTTTTTCTTCAAATACCTGGCCATGGAACAACACATTGTCTGCAATTATTACTCCTTTATCTGAAAGCATTGGTAGAACTAAAGTAACATAATCAATGTAGCCGGTTTTGTCTGCGTCAATAAAAACAAGGTCCCATTTTTCGGTTAGGGTAGGAAGAATTGTCTTGGCGTCTCCTATATGTGATATGATCTGAGGTCCATAGTTACTTGTATCAAAATGACCTCTTGCTGTGGTTGCATCTTCGGGTCTGAGTTCGATTGTGTGTAAACTGCCTAAAGCATCTAACCCTTCCGCTAAGCATAAAGTACTAAAACCGGTAAATGTGCCAATTTCTAGTATATGTTTTGGTGTGAGAAGTTTACTGAAAAAACTCAAAAAGCCCCCCTGGTTCCAATTGCTTTGCAAATGAGCATGAGGGTGGGATAGCCTAGTTGCTTCATACATAGACCTTAAATAGGCCGGCGTAGCGTCACTAAACTGCTCTACATAGTCGTTAGCAGCAGGTTGTATAAAATCCATGCTGCAAATGTCTAATTTTTTTCGCTATTAGCGCTTGAAATAAGCCATAATCCTATAAAAGTAATTAGACCATTAATGATCAATAGTTCCTGTCCAATTCTAAAGTCGCCAAATAATTCAGCTTGGAAATAGTCTAGTATTAAGCAAAGAATTGGTGCGAGGACGCAAATCAATGGAACCAAGGCATTTTTGATACTTCTTTTGGTTAAAATACCAAAAGCGAATAGGCCTAATAATGGACCATAGGTATAGGAGGCAATTTTCAATAATAAGTCAATGGTGCTTTTATTATCAATCCATTTGAATACCATGACCATCATAAAAAAGATCAATGCAAAACTCAAATGGGTTCTTTGTCTAATTTTCTTCTGTTGTGCTTCTGACCAATCTTTATTTCTTTGTAATCCTAAAATATCTATACAGAAACTAGAAGTTAAAGCGGTAATCGCACCGTCCGCACTTGGGAATAATGCAGAGATCAATGCTAGAATAAAAATGATAGATAAATACGGTGGCATATGGTTCAATGCCAAAGTTGGAAATAAATCATCACCAGTTGCAGTGATATTATTTTGTGCTGCATATAAATGCAATAAGCCACCTAAATATAGAAACAAGCTAATTGCAATTAACATCGTAAATCCAATGGTCACCATATTTTTTTGTGCATCTTTTAAATTCTTTACAGATATATTTTTTTGCATCATTTCTTGATCTAATCCAGTCATAGTTAAGGTAACAAATGCGCCCCCAATAATTTGCTTCAAGAAGAAAGATTTACTATTCACATCCGTACTGAACACATCCGATAAATGAATGGAAGGGTTGTTTGCAATTGCTTGATTACCCATGGCTTTTAACCCTTCTAATACGGATAAGTCTAATTTAGATAAGATATAAATACTGCATATGATTAAGCCCATCAACATGCCCGATGTTTGAAGTGTATCTGTCCATACAATTGTTTTTACACCACCTTCGTAAGTATACAATAAGATCATAATTAGAATCACAATAGTAGTTGCCCAAAAAGGAACATGTAAATTATCAAGGATAAAATATTGCAAGATTTTTACGACTAAATATAATCTAGCTGTGGCGCCCAGAGTCCTTGATAAAATAAAAAAAGAAGCACCTGTTTTATAAGCGCTAAAACCTAATCTTGTTTCTAAATAATTATAAATAGAGGTCAGATTTAATCTATAGTAAATAGGAAGTAAAATATAAGCTATTGCGAAGTAGCCAATTAAATAACCCAATGTTATTTGTAAATAATGAAAAGCATCTTTGCCCACTGCACCAGGAACACTTACAAAAGTAACACCACTGAGAGAAGTGCCAATCATCCCAAAAGCAACCAGCATCCAATTGCTGTTCTTGTTGCCAATGAAAAAGGACATATTATTACTATTCTTACCTGTGATTTTAGCTACACCTAATAAAACTAGAAAGTAAAGAATCACGAATATAAAAAGGGTCGTTGCACTCATAGTTTATTTTTTGTCATTTTGATGTGGCAAAGTAGTGAGAATCTTTGACTTTTTTGACTATTTTGTGTCTGATCTTAATTAATTCTAACATATGAAAATACAATCTGTCACCGTTTTTTGCGGTTCAAAATCAGGAAATAAACCAAGATTCATCCAACAAGCAATTGAATTAGGGACAGCCTTGGGGAAAAATGGTATTCAGCTAGTTTATGGCGGCGGAGGGAAAGGAATTATGGGCGCAATAGCCGATGCGGTTTTGGCAAAGCAAGGCAAGGTATTAGGTATAATGCCCAAGCTTCTTTTAGAATGGGAGGCTCAGCATCAAGGATTGACGGAACTGATTGTAACTGAAACCATGCATGATCGTAAAAAGATTTTATATGATAAAGCAGATGTCGCAATCATTTTGCCAGGCGGCATGGGCACAATGGATGAATTATTTGAAATGTTGACTTGGAATAATTTAAACATCCATCAAAAGAAAGTGATTATTTTAAATTGGGAAGGGTTTTACACACCATTGATTGCAATGATGGACCACATGCATACAGAGGGGTTCATGTATGAAGATTGGAAAACAAGAATCATTGTTGCAAAAGATGCACAAGAAGTAATGGAAACGATTAACGCTTGGAGCGAATAGGGAAAGCAAATCCAGCTTTCACAAATGGGTCTGCACGATTGTATCCGTCTCTATAAGGAGAGTTTGGATTTTTTAATAAATCAATCATTAAAGTAAAATAAGTCATTCCATTTTCTGATCGACTACCATATCCAATACCAGCTAATAAACTCTCAGCTCCAAAACGAATACTTCTAGAGGCGCCTGATGTTTCGCTATTAGTGCTCATGTCTCTCATATTCGTCCAGTTCCAATTATATTCCGGTTGTATTTGTAAAAAGACCCTTTCAACAGGCCAGATTCTCGCAAAACTTCCTATGCCGAACTGGAAACTTCTTGACCTCGTACTAGTAAGAAAATTAGGATTAGATGCAGAATACAATAGATTGACAGCAGCTCCTAGATCGATCCATTCATTGACATTTTTATATGCTTCAGGATTTAATCCTAGTTGAAACCAACCTGAGCCTCCGCCAAATACAATATTTCCACCAAGAAATAGGGGACGCTCATTAAAGACAGGGGTCGTTTTTATTACATCTTGCGCTTGCAATAGGGTGGTAAATCCTGCAAATAGAATAATGGAAAAAAGTATTTTTTTATGCATTAGGATAAGTCAAATATTTTACCTGCGTTTAAAATATTGTTTGGGTCAAAAGTTTTTTTGATGCCGCGCATAATCTCTAGAGAAGCGTTATTAAATACAACTTGCATGTATGGTTTTTGTATTAAGCCAATACCATGTTCTCCGCTAATTGTTCCCCCTAGGCTATGAACTAAAACAAATAATTCTTTCAATATAGTAGTCATCTCTTGGTTGCCATGACTATTTTTAATAGTAGGGTGATTGATTCTAATATGCAAATTGCCATCACCAGCATGACCATAACACACTACTTTAAATCCATTTTGTGCCCCTAGTGCTTTTGCTCCTTTAATTAATTTAGGAAGTTCTGCTCTTGGAACTACCGTATCTTCTTCAATGGTATAACCTGCCATCACCGCTGCCTCGTTGGCTTTACGTCTTATCTTCCAAAGTTCATTTTTTTGTTGGGCATCATCTGCAAAAAATAATTCTCCTGCATCAAATTGGGAAAGCACTTCAGAAATTGCTTCCATTTCACCCATCAATACATCCATATTATTGCCATCTACCTCAATGATTAAATGTGCAGCTAAATTTTCGGTCAGTGGAATTGCAGTACTGTCTAAAATTTTTGATGCAAGTGTAATAGCATCAATTTCCATTAATTCCATGGCACTTGGGGTAATACCAGCTCTAAAAATCGCACTCACTGCTTCACTCGCTTTTTCTAAACTATTGAATGGTGCAAGCATTAATAAATCATACTTCGGATGAGGGATTAATCTGAGTACTATTTTAGTAACAATACCTAATGTACCTTCACTGCCTACAATTAGTTGTGTGATATTATAGCCAGTAGCATTTTTTAAAATATTCGAACCTGTCCAAATGATTTCACCATTTGGAAGCACCACTTCTAAGTTTAAAACATAGTCTTTAACAACCCCATATTTTACAGCCTTAGGGCCACCTGAATTCTCTGAAATATTCCCTCCAATAAAACAACTTCCTTTACTTGCAGGGTCTGGAGGATAAAACAATCCTTTTTCTTTTACTGCATCTTGCAACATTTCTGTTATTACGCCTGGCTCAGTAGTTACTTGTAAATTTCTTTCATCAATTTCTAATATAGTATTAAATCGCTCCATTGCAATTACCAATCCCCCTAAGTGAGGGAGTGCGCCACCGCTTAAACCGGTACCAGCGCCTCTTGGGGTTACTGGTATTAAATAGGTGTTGGCTAATTTCATCAACGCACTTATTTCTTCTGGGGTTCTTGGTTTTACAACGACCGATGGATTAAAATGCAAACGCTCAGTATGGTCTTTGCCATATTTCTCAAAGCTTTCTACGTCAGTGAAAACATATTCTGCACCAACAATAGATCTTATTTGTTCAAGAATTTCTGGTGTTATTTGTTGCATCGATGTAGCGTTAAAAATGAAATCAATAAAATCAATTAAAATAAACCGTATAAAGTGCTATCCACTTTACTTATGATATGACCCAGGTCTTCCTCTGATTCTCCGAACTTGATTTTGTCACAATCAATCACTAATAAAGGACCTTCAGTATAATTATCAATCCATTTATTATAATAATCATTTAATCTTTTTAAATAATCTAAACGAATATTTTCTTCATATTCTCTGCCTCTTTTTTGAATTTGAGAAACGAGGGTAGGGACAGATGCTTTCAAATAAATTAATAAATCAGGAGGTTGTACCATCGATTTAATGGTATTGAAAAAGCCATAGTAATTATCAAAATCACGCTTGCTCATTAAACCCATCTCGTGCAAGTTGGGTGCAAAAATATTAGCATCTTCATAGATGGTTCTATCTTGAATGATTGTTTCAGTGCCTTTTTGAATCTCTAAAATTTGATTCAATCTTCCATGTAAAAAATAGATCTGTAAATTGAAACTCCATCTTGGCATATCATCATAGAAGTCATTCAAGTAAGGATTATGGTCCACGTCTTCAAACTGAGGTATCCAACGGTAGTGCTTGCTTAATAACTCTGTTAAAGTTGTTTTGCCAACACCAATATTACCAGCGATTGCTACGTGCTTTGGTTTTTTAATTGCTGCTTTTGCCATAATCTTATAAGTGTAGTTAAAATTTGAGGGATTGAATTTATAGGTATTCCATGCCTACTGCTTTTCTTACAGTAGTTAACGTTGCTGAAGCACTTGCTCTCGCTTTGTCAGCACCTTGATGAATAATTTTTAAAAGTAATTCTTTGTTATTTTGAAGATCTGCTGCTTTTGAACGAATAGGGTTAATAAATTGAACCATATCTTCTGCTAATTGCTTTTTCATATCGCCATAACGAATAATACAATTGCCTTCGGAGCTATTATTGAAATCATCTTCGAATTTTTTTACTGTATCCGCTGAGCTTACTAAGCCCATTAAAGTAAACAAGTTCTGAATATAATCTGGCTTAACTGAATTTGGTGTTAAAGGCCCTTGGTCAGTTTTAGCCTTCATTACTTTTTTACGAATCAAATCATCTTCATCAGCTAAAAATAAAGTGGTCATTTGATTCTCACTTTTACTCATTTTACCATTCCCATCTAAGCCCATAATTTTAACCAACTCGCTGTTGTAATTAAAAGCATAGGGTAGCGGAAAGGTCTCGCCGTATCTGTGGTTGAATCTTTCGGCAAAGTTTCTTGCCATCTCTAAGTTTTGTTCCTGGTCTTTTCCAACAGGTACTTTTACTGCACGATGTATTAAGATATCAGCTGCTTGTAAAACAGGATAAGTTAATAAACCAGCATTCACATTCTCAGGCTGCATTCTTACTTTATCCTTAAATGTAGTGGTCTTTTCAAGTTCACCTTTATAAGCCAACATGTTTAAATACAAATAGAGTTCTGCAATTTCAGGCACATCGCTTTGAACATATAAAGAAACTTTCTCTGGATCTAATCCACAAGCAATATTTTCTGCCACAACACGCAACACACTTTCTTGTAAAGTTTTTGTATCTGGATGGGTCGTTAAACTATGCCAATTGGCAACAAAAAAATAACAATTGTATTCATCTTGCATGCGCACATAATTGCGCATCGCACCAAAATAATTTCCTAAATGTAAGAACCCGGTAGGCCTTATTCCACTCAATACGATTTCCTTTTCCATAGCTGTGCGAAGATAATGAATCGCAATCCCATTTTTTGCCATCTTTTTGGGATATTTGTCCTGAATCTAAAAAAAATCGCTTGAGCCTAGCTTCTCTTTTATCCAGTCCGATTGAATACCTTAAGGGCGTAGGTCCTATGAGGGCTGAATTGCTTAAAAAAGAGCTTAATATCTATACATTTGGCGATTTATTACAGCATTTCCCGCATAGGCATGTAGACAAGACAAAACTTACACCTATTAGTCAATTGACTCCTGAGATGGATTTTATACAGGTAAAAGGTGTTTTATTGGGTTTTCATACCATCGGCGAGAAACGTTCAAAAAGAATGGTAGCTCAATTAAGGGATGAATCAGGTAGTTTAGAATTGGCTTGGTTTCAGGGTATTCAATACGTTCAAAAGAACCTGGTAGAGGGTCAAACCTATCTCGTCTTTGGCAGACTGGCCTTTTTTAATGGTAAACCTCAGATTGTTCACCCCGAAATTGAACCATTTGTGGCACAAAACATGGCTAATAAGTCTTTGTTGGAGCCTGTCTATGGGTCAACTGAGAAATTAAAAGCAAGAGGATTAAATGGCAAGCAAATTGGCAAATTAACCCAGGTTTTATTTCAACAAATAAGTGATCGAGATTTACCTGAGAACTTACCAGCGCATTTGTTGGTAGATAGGATGGGAAGGTGGGAAGCATTTAGGCAAATTCATTTTCCCTCAAGTCAAGCCCATTATAAAAAAGCTTTATCAAGATTGATTTTTGAAGAATTATTTATTGCACAAATAAGGTTGAACTTAATTAAGATAGACCGTCATAAAAATAGTAAGGGTCAGGTATTTGAAAAAGTAGGTGACTACTTTAATACATTTTATAACAATTACCTTCCGTTTGAACTGACAGGGGCTCAAAAAAGAGTGATCAAGGAAATTAGGCAGGATGTGGCAAAAGGGTTTCAAATGAATCGTTTGTTACAAGGAGATGTAGGTAGTGGAAAAACAATGATTGCTTTAATGGCCATGTTAATTGCAGCAGACAATGGATTTCAAAGTTGTTTGATGGCGCCAACTGAAATTTTAGCGCAACAACATTTTATCAGTTTAACCGAATTGTTAAGTGAGATGCCTTTAGAAGTGGCAATACTTACAGGAAGTACTAAAGCTGCTGAGCGAAGAAGAATATTAAAAGGATTAGCAGAGGATACCATTCATTTTGTTGTGGGGACACATGCACTCATTGAAGATCCAGTACAATTTAAAAAATTAGGGTTAGCTGTTATAGATGAACAACATCGATTTGGAGTAGAGCAAAGATCAAAGCTTTGGAAAAAAGCATCTATCCCTCCACATGTATTGGTGATGACGGCAACACCTATTCCAAGAACCTTAGCCATGACGGCTTATGGAGATTTGGATTATAGTATAATGGATGAGTTGCCACCTGGTAGACAACCAATTAAAACAGTACATCGTTATGAAACTTCAAGGGCTTCTGTGATGGATTTTGTAAAATCAGAAATTCAAAAAGGACGTCAAGCCTATTATGTTTATCCTTTAATTGAGGAGAGTGAAAAGATGAGTTATGAGGATTTAATGCAAGGCTATGAACAAGTTAAAAGTTTTTTCCCCGAACCAACTTATAAAATAAGTATGGTACATGGCAAGATGCCTAATGATTTAAAAGCGGAGAACATGAATCGTTTTAAATCAGGTGATACACAGATATTGGTGGGGACCACGGTGATAGAAGTGGGTGTGAATGTGCCCAATGCATCTGTAATGGTGATTGAGAGTGCAGAAAAATTTGGTTTATCACAGCTTCATCAATTAAGAGGCAGGGTTGGAAGGGGTTCTGAACAGAGTTATTGTATTTTGTTGAGTAGTGTAAAAGCAAGTAGGGAAGCTAGGGAGCGCTTAAAAATAATGTGTGACACCAACGATGGTTTTGTGATTGCAGAAAAAGACTTAGAAATAAGGGGGCCAGGAGACATAGATGGAACAAGACAAAGTGGTGCATTGAATTTTAAATTGGCTAGTTTAATTAATGATCGAGCAACGATGGAAATTGCCAAAGAAGCGGCTGCCGCCATATGTGAGCGAGATCCCAATTTAACCTTACCCGAGCATTTGGCCATTCGTAGCTTTTTACAAACTCAAAAAACAAAAATTGGCTGGGGTAAGATTGCCTAAGCCCAACCTTTTTAAGTATCTTGCTTCCATGATGCCATCGTCAGGCAGTCATTAAAATAAAATCAAATTTTATTATGAAATACGATCCATTAGATCCAACTATTTTTATTCAAAACAGAAAACGTTTTGTTAGTCAGATGCAGAAAAATAGTATTGCTGTATTTGTAAGCAATGATGAATTTCCAAGTAATGGAGATGCATTACATGGTTTTGTTCAAAATTCAGATTTATATTGGTTAACTGGTATTGAGCAAGAAGGTACAATGGTGGTGTTATTTCCTGATAATCCAGATCCAAAGTATAGAGAAGTTTTGGTCCTCGTACGTCCACAAGAGTTAAAAGAAATCTGGGATGGCAAGCGATTAAGAGCAAATGAAGCTACTGCGATTTCGGGTATGAAAACAATTGTTTGGGTGGATAGTTTAGATGCAATGTTGCAGGGTTGGATTCATTTGGCAGATGCTATTTATTTAGATTCCAATGAGAATGATCGTAAGAACAACCTGGTTAGAACCAATGAATATCGTTTTATAGATGAGATGCAATCTCGTTATCCTTTACACCAATATTTAAGAGCGGCAAAAATCATGAAAGCTTTAAGGGCGGTTAAAACCAAGCAAGAAGTAGTGGTGATTCAAAAAGCGATTGATATTACTGAAACTGCATTTAGAAGATTATTGAAGTTCATTCAGCCGGGCGTGTACGAATATGAAATTGAAGCAGAAATCTACCACTCTTTTTTAAGTCAAAAAGCAACAGGGGTAGCATACCATAGCATTTTAGCAAGTGGGGACAATGCAAGAACCTTGCATTATACAAGTAATAATAATATTTGTAAAGATGGGGAATTGATTTTGATGGACTTTGGTGCCGCATATGGTGGTTACAATGCAGATTTAACAAGAACAGTTCCAGTGAATGGCAAGTTTACTAAACGACAAAAAGAAGTGTATAATGCATGCTTGCATTTACATGATTATGCCAAATCAATTTTAAAACCAGGCATTAGCATTTTAAATTATACAGATAAAGTAGGGGAAGAGGCAACAAAACAATTCCTTAAAATTGGATTATTATCTAAGGCAGATGTTAAAAATGAGGATGCAGAAAACAGAGCTTATCGTAAATATTTATACCATGGCATTTCGCATCATCTAGGGATAGATGTTCATGATTTAGGAACAAGAACTGCACCTATACAAGCTGGCATGGTCTTTACAGTAGAGCCAGGTATTTATATTAAAGAAGAACAAATGGGTGTTCGTATCGAAAATAATGTCTGGATTACCGCAAAAGGCAATCAAGATTTGTTTAAAAATATCCCAATTAAAGCAGATGAGATAGAAGCTTTAATGAAGAAAAAGAAATAATTAAACTACTCGCTTAACATGCGTCAACAAATACCCAATATTATTACCCTGCTTAATTTGCTTTTTGGATGCTTAGCAATTGTGAGTTGTTTTCAATTCGGTACTATTGCTACGATTTCAGATTCGGGGGAAATGTTAATTGAAATTCCGGAGCAGCTTTTTATGGCAAGCTTGTTTATTGGGATTGCTGCAGTAGTTGATTTTTTTGATGGCTTTGTAGCAAGGTTATTAAAAGTGTCTTCTGAGATGGGTAAGCAATTAGATTCATTGGCAGATGTGGTGAGTTTTGGTGTGGCGCCAGCATGTATTGTTTATCAATTTTTAAGGTTATCGTTAGCGAACGATGTGAATGCACTTTCAACAAGTAGTATTTTATTTGTTCCTGCATTTATCATTCCAATGGCGGGTGCTTACAGGTTAGCAAGATTCAATTTAGATCAAACACAATCAGTCTATTTTAAAGGGGTGCCTATCCCAATGATTGGTCTATTGACTGCAGCATTTCCATTAATTTATTGGCAACCATCATATGGCTTGATTTCGAAAGTTTTACTGAGTCCGTATTTTTGGTATGCTTATATCATTATCGTGAGTTATTTGATGGTGATGACAAGACCCATGTTAGCACTTAAAAGCTTAGCAGGGAAGCAAAAATTAATGATTCCTCTTGTGATCTTAGCTTTGGAAGTTGTTTTGTCAGCTATCTTTTTTAAATGGTATGCTATTCCATTTGGCTTTATTGGCTATTGCTTAGTATCTTTGATCTATCCAAAAACAATCACACAATAATTCAATATGTTATATCAAGTTCAAATTAAAGTAATGCCATTGAAGGATTTATTAGATCCTCAAGGTAAAGCTGTTTTAGGTGGATTACATAATTTAGGTTTATCAGGCATACAAGATGTTCGTGTTGGAAAGAATATCAACTTACAAATTGAAGCGAATAATGAAGCAGCTGCTATTGCAATTGCAACTGAAGCAAGTAAGCAATTATTAGCAAACGCAGTGATGGAATATTTTGAGGTAGTCGTATTATAATCGACTACAGAAATTAAACACCATGTTATATTTAGTTCCTACGCCCATTGGTAATTTAAAAGATTTTACTTTCAGAGCAGTAGAGACACTTCAGTCTGTGGATTTTATTTTATGTGAGGATACAAGAACATCCTCCAAGCTTCTACAGCATTATCAAATACAAAAACCACTTACACCCTTTCATCAGCATAATGAACATAAAATTGTGGAGCATTTAGTGCAACAATTGATGGCTGGGAAAAATATTGCACTCATTACGGATGCAGGTACGCCAGGAATTTCTGATCCTGCTTTTTTATTGGTACGCGCATGTAAGGCAGCAGGCGTTGCTGTTACAAGTTTGCCCGGAGCCACTGCATTTGTTCCAGCACTTGTAAATAGTGGTTTACCTACCAATCGATTCATTTTCGAAGGATTTATACCGTTAAAAAAAGGCAGAAAAACTTTAATGGACGCCTTAGCACAAGAGGAGCGAACTATGATCTTTTATGAAAGTCCTATGCGACTCGTTAAAACACTTGAACTTTTTAAAGCGACATTCGGAGCAGATCGGAAGGCAGCGGTTAGCCGTGAGTTGACCAAAATGTTTGAAGAAAATATCACCGACACCCTCGAAAATTTAATTCAACACTTTACTTCCAAGCAAGTGAAAGGGGAGATTGTAATAATTGTTTCAGGGAAGGATTAAAGTATTATCAAAGGGCTAAGCAAATTCACATAAACTGCCTATCTTTAGTTTATGTTTCAATTATTATTTCTAGGTAGTTTATTTAGTGCCTTACTAACCATCTATATTTTACTTTTTAAGCGTGATGCTTTAAGATCTTACGCCGATTATTTACTAGTTATTGCAATAGTATGCTTCTCATGGAGTACAATTATTTATTTATTACTGTATTATAATTTGATGCTTGAAGTGCCCTTTTTGTTTAAAACTGCTGCTCCTTTGGCTTTTGCTATACCTCCATTATCTTATTTGTATACTAGGGCAGTATTATTCAATGAAAAAGGCTTTCAATTTAAAGATCTTTTTCACACCATTCCTTTTGTAATCATTTTGATCAATTACATACCATTTTTCATAATACCTATTGAAGAGAAAAGAAAGATCATTCAATTAATTTTAGAAAATTTAGACCTTACTTTATCCTATCAGGCAGGTATTATTCCTGAAAAAATGACAAATATTCTGAGAATTTTAATCCTACTGATTTATACTATTGCCCAATGGGGGTTAATAATAAAATATAAAAAAAACTTCAAGGTTATTCAAGTAGAAAATCAAATACATGCCATTTTGCAATGGCTAAAAATATACGCGTGGTCTTGTACAGCTCATATCATTGCAATTATAATCATTGCAGCATTTTTCTTATCCAATAACTCGCTTTTTTATAACTGGGGCTTTATCAATTTATTACCATTGATTATCTATTCTATTAGCTTTTTTGTTATTAGTTCTTATTTGCTTATTCACCCAAATGTCATGAACGGGTTGCCTTTTATAAAATATAAAGAAATTGAATCCAATGTCCTGACAGAAGAAATAAGTAAAATTCCATTTATTGAGGAGGACTATTCTGAACAAATTAAACTGATTAACCAGTTTTTTGAGGAACAAAAGCCCTATTTAAATAAAGATTTATCCTTGGTCCAAGTGGCTGCATCGCTCGACTTACCTATTAGAGATTTATCATATATATTTAATAATTATTATAATTTACGATTTACTGATTTTGTGAATCAGCAAAGAATTAATCATATCATCAGAATTTATAAGAATGCCTATCTGGACAATTTCACCATCGAATCCGCCGCATTGGAAGCTGGATTTATGAGTAAAAGTGGTTTTTATAAGTCATTTAAGAAATTGTATAACACGACACCAACAGCTTATTTTCAAAGTTTAAATGCAAAAAAATAGTTTTCAAATAGGTTATTTTCTATTTTCTTGTGTCCGTATGCTTAAATGGAGACCTTAAAATGTCATTTATTCGTTTATTTTTTTTGTTGAGGCTTATTTTAGGGGGTAACAAATTCCTTTAGACACAATGCGTCAATACCCAACAAAATTTCTAGCATTAATATTAGTTTTTATTTTAATTCGTTTTGAATCTATATCCCAGTCTATAACCCCTGCGACTTTTAATAATGGGGGAGGTTTTAGTGGTGGATACGAATGGAATATCGGTGAGTCGGTTTCAATTAAAAACTTTAATGCCAATAATTTAATTCTAACGACGGGGGTACTTCAACCATTATCAAATGTGGTGACCTCCATCAATGAATTTGGACCTTCAGTTTTTGGGAATCAAATTGTAGTAGGCCCAAATCCGGTTTTAACAACCCTCAATTTTAAAGCACAATTCACTCAAATTGGGCAACTATCTATTCAATTATTGGATACAAAATCAAAAATTGTTTTTTCAAAACAAGTAGGTACTATTTGGAATCAATTTCAAACTTCTATTCCAATGGAAAATTTTGTTTCTGGTTTATACTATGTCAAAGTAGATTATAAACTTAACAATGGAACTGTTCAAACAGGGGTATATAAAATTATCAAATTATAATATTTAGTATAGAATATAAAATCAACAATCAAATGATGCGTTTTAATTTTAAAAATAGTTTACTTGCTTTATTCTTTTTAATAAGTATAGCATCACAAGCTCAAAACGGGTTAAATTTTCAAGGGGTAGCAAGAAATAGCAATAATGTGATTCTTGCATCACAGCCAATAAGTTTACGATTAAGTATTGTACAAGGAACAACAAATGCTGTAACTGAATACA
>JACCDV010928772.1_pt1 | contig 23175 bp, 24 predicted proteins | sample 7446131 | NCBI WGS metagenome assembly JACCDV01 (sample SAMN15323448, study PRJNA562643) | freshwater metagenome | isolation source: river surface water | place: USA:Blue River Watershed | collected 2017-08-17
AACTTCTCGTTCATCACGTCATCACTCAGGTAGGTGATGTGACCGATCATGCGGGCAATCCGCAGGCCGCGCTTGGGCACCACGCCGTGCTGGTAGAAGTGCCCGTCATGGAAGTCCGGGTCGGTCACGATGGCGCGGCGTGCGACTTCGTTGAAGGCGATGTTCTCGGCGTTCAGGTTGGGCGCGCTGGCCACCACCACCGCGTGGCGCACGCGCTGCGGGTGCTGCAGGGTCCAGCTGAGCGCCTGCATGCCCCCCAGGCTGCCGCCCATCACCGCCGCCAGCTGCCCGATGCCCAGCGCGTCCAGCAGGCGGGCCTGGGCGTTGACCCAGTCTTCCACCGTCACGACCGGAAAGTCGGCGCCATACACCTTGCCGGTATCGGGGTTCAAATGCATCGGACCGGTGGAACCAAAGCAGGAACCCAGGTTATTCACACCGATGACAAAAAACTTGTTGGTATCAACCGGCTTGCCCGGGCCAATCATGTTGTCCCACCAGCCCAAATTGGACGGCTGGTCTGCGTAGACCCCGGCCACATGGTGCGAGGCGTTGAGGGCGTGGCAGATCAGCACCGCATTGGACTTGTCGGCATTGAGCGTGCCGTAGGTCTCGTAGGCCAGCTGGTAGCCACGGATCTGCGCCCCGCTCTGCAAGGCCAGCGGGGCGTCGAAGCTCATCGACTGGGGGGTGACAACAAAACTCATGTCTGCAAACAAAAAAACCCGGTGACGCCCAAGAAGCGAAACCGGGTGGATCGACCTCTTTAGCTGCATTTGTCGGGGCTCCGCAGAACCCCGGCGCCCGCAATCTGGAACAAATCGGCGCCAGCGCAGAGTATAAAGAAAGCACGGCCCGCACACACGGCACCCAGCCTGTGCAGGCCATCCCGCAGGAGTACACGCATGTCAGAAGTGTTCGGGCTGGACGCCTACAGCCCCGCCGAAATCGCCCGTCGTGTCGAAACCGTGGGCGAAACCAAGGCCCGCATGGCCCTGCTGCCGCTGACCCTGCTCGGGCTGCTGGCGGGCGCCTTCATCGGGCTGGGCAGCCTGCTCTTTGTGCTCTGGCGCTCGGACCCATCGCTGGGCTTTGCAGCCAGCGTATTCGGTGGCGGACTGGTGTTTTCGCTGGGCCTGCTGATGGTGGTGGTCGCAGGGGCCGAGCTGTTCACCGGCAACAACCTGCTGGTCATGGCCTGGGCCGAGGGCCGCATCAGCGCCGCGCAGTTACTGCGCAACTGGATGGTGGTCTGCCTGGCCAATTTCGTCGGTGCCGCAGCGCTGGCCTGGCTGGTCTGGGCCAGCGGCCACCCGCAGCTCAACGGCGGCCTGGTCGGCCAGAAGGTGGTGCAGATCGCACTGGCCAAGCAGGAGCTGGGCCCCGGGACCGCCTTTGCCCGCGGCGTGCTGTGCAACATCCTGGTGTGCATGGCGGTCTGGATGGCCATGGGCGGGCGCAGCCTGGTCGACAAGGCGGTGGCGGTGATGTTTCCGGTCATGGCCTTCGTGGCCGCCGGCTTTGAACACAGCATTGCGAACATGTACCTGATGCCGCTGGCCATGCTGCTGCAGGGCTCGGGCGTGCTGGCCGACGGCCCGGCCGTGACGGTGGCAGGCATGCTGGGCAATCTGGTGCCGGTCATCGCCGGCAACCTGGCCGGCGGGGCCGGTTTTGTTGGCCTGGTGTACTGGGTGATCTACCTGCGCCAGCCCAAGGCCTGATCAGGCCCAGCCCGTCAGGGCCACGATGCCCAGCGCCGCAAAGATCACGGCCGAGACGATGTGCACCAGCCGGATGGGCACGCGTTGGGTGATGGCGTCGCCCAACCAGACCACCGGCGCGTTGGCCAGCATCATGCCCAGCGTGGTGCCCGCCACCACCCAGGCCCAGGCGTTGTACTGCGCCGCCAGCATGACGGTGGCGATCTGGGTCTTGTCGCCCATCTCGGCCAGGAAGAAGGCCACCACGGTGGTCATGAACACGCCCATGCGCGGGGCGGCATCGCCGTCTTCGTCATCGAGCTTGTCGGGGATCAGCATCCACACCGCCATGGCGATGAAGGACAGGCCCAGCACCCAGCGCAGCACGTCCGGCCCCAGCAAGGTGGTCACCCAGCTGCCCACGGCACCGGCCAGCGCGTGGTTGGCCAGTGTGGCGACCAGAATGCCCCAGACGATGGGCCAGGGCTTGCGGAAACGGGCGGCGAGCACCAGGGAGAGCAATTGCGTCTTGTCGCCCATTTCGGCGAGGGCGACGATGCCGGTGGAGATCAGGAAGGCGTCCATGACCCATCATCATAGAAGGCCGGCTGCAGTGGCCTGAACACTGGATGCGCCCCGGAATGCGGCAGGCTTGCATCAAGTTGGAACAAGACTTGCTTGAATCTGGTGCTCATCGAGCTTTCGCGCAATTCGAGCACCAACTCGCAACAAAAAATCCCCTTTACCTCTATGGATGCACTGAAACAGGGCGCAGATGCGCTTTTCATTTTGCTGGGCGGCATCATGGTGCTCGCCATGCATGCCGGTTTTGCCTTTCTGGAGCTGGGCACAGTCCGAAAGAAAAACCAGGTCAACGCCCTGGTCAAGATACTGGTCGACTTTTCGATCTCGACTGTGGTTTATTTCGCCGTAGGCTATGGCGTGGCCTATGGCACCGGTTTTTTCGTGGGCGCCGAACAACTGGCGACGAAGAATGGCTATGAGCTGGTGAAATTCTTCTTTCTGCTGACCTTCGCAGCGGCCATTCCAGCCATCATCTCCGGCGGCATCGCTGAACGTGCAAAGTTCTGGCCGCAGCTGATCGCCACCGCAGTGATCGTGGGCTTCGTCTACCCCTTCTTTGAAGGCATTGCCTGGAACCAGCATTTCGGCGTACAGGCCTGGATCAAGGCCACCACAGGCGATGAATTCCATGATTTCGCAGGCTCCATTGTGGTGCACGCTGTGGGCGGCTGGATCGCGCTGCCGGCCGTGTTGCTGCTGGGCGCCCGCTATAACCGCTACCGCAAGGATGGCGCCATGTCGGCTCACCCGCCTTCCAACATTCCCTTCCTCGCACTCGGGGCCTGGATCCTGATCGTGGGCTGGTTCGGCTTCAACGTCATGAGCGCACAGACTCTGGACAAGGTTTCGGGCCTGGTCGCAGTGAACTCGTTGATGGCCATGGTCGGGGGGACACTGGCGGCCCTGTTGCTGGGCAAGAACGATCCCGGCTTCGTACACAACGGCCCTCTGGCGGGGTTGGTGGCAGTCTGTGCCGGCTCCGACCTGATGCACCCCTTGGGCGCCCTGGTGGTGGGTGCCCTGGCTGGCGCCTTGTTTGTGGTGATGTTCACGCTGACCCAGAACAGATGGAAGATCGACGACGTTCTCGGAGTCTGGCCTCTGCACGGCCTGTGTGGCACGTGGGGGGGTGTGGCGGCAGGCATTTTCGGCGCAAAAAGCCTGGGTGGTCTGGGCGGCGTCAACTTGACGGCCCAGCTGCTGGGGTCCGCGATGGGCGTGACCTGGGCCCTGTTGTGCGGAGGCACGGTCTATGGCATTCTTAAAGCCACAGTGGGCCTCAAGCTCAGTGCCGAAGAAGAATACGAAGGTGCCGACCTCTCGATTCACAGAATCAGCGCTACCCCGGACCGCGAAGTAAGCTGGTGATGCCTGTGTGGCCTGGGCGACACAAACCCAGGCACTGTGCGGCCTGCAGGGATAGCCCTTGTTGGCAATTTGCATTTATCGCGCATAATGGTTTCGCCGTGGCACTCCACGGTGTTTCTGCGGTGACCAGGTCAGTTTCGCTTCCCTTTCCGGGTGTTCTCAGGTTTGTTGAATGCGCTTTCGGGACTCCATCGCTTGTCTTTTGTGTTTTGAGGAGTCCCTTTCATGGGCAACAAACTTTACGTCGGCAACCTGCCTTACTCGGTGCGTGACGGCGATCTGGAACAAGCCTTTGGCGCATTCGGTGCTGTCACCAGTGCCAAGGTGATGATGGAGCGCGACACCGGCCGCTCCAAAGGTTTTGGTTTTGTCGAGATGGGCAGCGATGCCGAAGCGCAAGCTGCCATCGAAGGCATGAACGGCCAGTCCCTGGGCGGCCGCAATGTGGTCGTCAACGAAGCCCGTCCGATGGAAGCACGCCCGCCGCGTACCGGCGGTTTTGGCGGCCCACGTGGCGGCGGTGGTGGCTACGGCGGTGGCGGTGGTGGCGGCTACGGCGGTGGTCGCCGTGGAGGTGGTGGCGGCTACGGCGGTGGCGAAGGCGGCGGTGGTGGCTTCCGCAGCCCCTACGGTACCGGCCCGCGCGGCGGTGGCCGTCGCGAAGGCGGCGGTGGCGGCTATGGTGGCGGTTACTGATCCGCACCATCTGCACGATCTCAAGGCCCGGTTTCCGGGCCTTTTGCTTTTTCAGGCGCTGCTGTGACGGTGCTTGCGTGGCTGGCGGCGCAAAAGCCGGTCAAACAGCGCATCGGGCAGCAGGCGCAGCAAGCGGGCCACCACGCCCATCGGCCACGGGATCACACGCAAACTGACCCTGGCATCGATGGCCCGCAGGGCCTGCTCGGCAAACGCCTCGGGGCGCATCAGAAAAGGCATGGGATAGCGGTTACGCGCCGTCAGCGGCGTGGCCACATAGCCTGGGGCGATCGTCGTCACACGCACACCATGGGATGCCAGCTCGCCTCGCAGGCTCTCGCAGCAGCTGATCACCGCCGCCTTGCTCGCACTGTAGGCGGCATGGCCTGGCAACCCGCGGACACCAGCCACGCTGGCGATGCCCACCAGCTGCCCACGGCCGCGTGCGCGCATGGGGCCAATGAAGGGCTGGAAGGTGTTGACCAGCCCTTGCACATTGGTCTGCATGACCTGCGCGAAGACCGGCAGGTCTTCGGACTCGGCCAGATCCACACCCAGACTGATGCCGGCATTGGCAATCACCACATCGGGCAGACCCCACTCTGCGGTGCAGGCCTGCGCCACGGCCTGCATGGCTTGCGCGTCGCAGACATCGGCAGACCAGAGCCGAACACGTGCAGGATCCCAGCCGCGCGCCAGCTGCTCCTGTTCGAGCACTTCCCTGCGTCGGGCCACCAGAGCGACACGCCGGCCCTGCTGCAGGCAGGCATGCGCCAGCGCCAGGCCAATACCGCTGGAAGCTCCCGTGATCATCACCAGCGGTGCCTGGTTCATGGGGTACGGGGCTGCAAAGTACCGCGCACACGGCCACTGAGCTGGTATTGCCCTGTCTTCATGTCGAGGTCCAGTCCATTGGCCAGAAAGCGGTCCCGATCCCGCAGGATGTCGACCGCCAAGTCGGACTGCAAACGCTCCTTTTGGACCCAGGCCACCAGGCGTTCGCCGCGCAGCTCAATCCGAGGGGTCTGTCCAAAGGCAGGTCGCACGACATGCACCTGCCCGAGCAAGGTCACGCGTTCGCCATCGCCCGTGGCGATGCCGCGCCGCGCGGTGGCCACAAGTTCAACGCCTTCTTCATTGACGGCCACAAATCGCACTTCGTCGATGTGCAGCTCGTCGGTATCAGGATAATGACGGGCACGCGCACCACCGACTTGCCGGGTGCGTCGCCCCTGTGCATCAAAGACCTGGGTGATGAAGTCTTCGAGGTGGTAGTCGGGCTCCCTGCGCTCGGGTCTGGGCGGCGATTCAACCCAGAAGTCAGGCATGCTGCGCACCAGCCACCAGCTGCCCATGGCCAGCAGGCCCATCGCCAGCAATGGCAGGTACAGCATCAGGCGATCCAGCGCCCGTCGCATCGACAGCCAGGCGGTCATGCCGAGGGACCCTTGTGTGCGGAAACACCGACCTGCGCCAGCAGGCGTTCGTAGTGGCCACCCGCCACCAGCAGCAGGTCACAGAAAGCGCGCGCCGCGCCCTCGCCGCCGCGTTCGGCCGTCACGTGATGCGCGATCGCGCGGGCCTGCGCATGGGCGTTCGCCGGCGCACAGGCAAACGCCGCACGCTGCATGACCGGCAGGTCCGGCCAGTCGTCGCCCATGGCAGCGACCTGCGACCAGTCCAGGCCCAGCTCGCCCAGGATCGCCTCGGCGGCCGGGCACTTGTCCTCGGTGCCAAAACGGGCCTGCGTGATGCCCAGGGCCTTGATGCGCAGACGCAGCGGTGCCGAATCGCGGCCGGTGATGACCACCGGCGTGATGCCCGCCTGTTGCAGCAATTTCAGGCCATGACCGTCGAGCACCGAGAAACGTTTGAGCGATTCGCCTTCCGCATTGAAATACAGGCCGCCGTCGGTCAGCACACCGTCGACGTCAAAAAAGGCGGCACGGATGCCCTGGGCCTGCAGCAGCAGTTCGGGCGGGTAATGCAGGGCAGGGACCAGGGGCTGCATCAGATCACCTTGGCCCGCATCAGGTCGTTGGTGTTGAGTGCGCCGCAAAGCACTCCCTGCTCATCGACCACCAGGATGCTGGTGATGCGGTGCTGCTCCATCATGTCGGCTGCCTCGACGGCCAAGGCACCCTGACGCACGGTGCGCGGTCTGGCATGCATGACCTCACCCGCTGTGAGCGCGCGCAGGTCCTGGCCTTTTTCGATCAGGCGGCGCAGGTCGCCGTCGGTGAAGATACCCAGCGGACGCCCGGCTTCGTCGACCACAGCCGAAGCCCCAAGGCCCTTGCGGCTCATTTCCTGCATCAATGCACTGAAGCTGGCCTGCGGTGACACGCGCGGCACCTGATCGCCCGAGCGCATCACATCGCTCACATGCGTGAGCAGACGGCGGCCCAGCGAGCCGCCCGGGTGCGAGCGGGCAAAGTCTTCAGGGCGGAAGCCGCGCGCATCGAGCAAGGCCACGGCCAGCGCATCGCCCAGGGCCAGCTGGGCGGTGGTGCTGGCAGTAGGGGCCAGGTTCAACGGGCAGGCTTCCTTTTCGACCGAGCTGTCGAGCACCACATCGGCATGGCGCGCCAGTGAAGACTGCAGCCCCCCGGTCATGGCGATCAGCGGCACACCCTGGCGCTTGAGCACCGGCAAAATGGCCACCAGCTCGTCGCTTTCACCACTGTTGGAAATCGCCAGCACCACATCGACCGGCTTGATCATGCCCAGGTCACCGTGGCTGGCCTCGGCCGGGTGCACGAACATGGCCGGGGTGCCCGTGGAGGCGAGCGTGGCAGCGATCTTGCGGCCGATATGGCCGCTCTTGCCCATGCCGGTGACGACCACACGGCCGCGCACGTCCAGCATCATGGCCACGGCCTTCACAAAACGGTCGTCAAGGCGGTCTTTGAGGCCGAGCAGGGCGGCCGCCTCGATGTCGAGGGTGTCGCGTGCAAGCTGCAACACAGTGGGGGCGGGGAGTGTCATTGACTCATTTTATCGAGCCGCTCCTGCGCATGCTGATGGCGCCATGACCTACCTCAGAGGCCGCAGCATCCGACATTGGTAGGATCGCAGCATGTCATCACTTGAACTGACGCTGCTCTACCTGCTGGCTGCCGTGCTCGGTGTGGTGACTTGCCGCATGCTGCGCCTGCCCCCGATGCTGGGCTACCTGACGGTGGGGGTGCTGATCGGCCCCAATGCACTGGCCCTGGCGCAAAACTCCGAAGGCATACGCCATCTGGCCGAATTCGGCGTGGTCTTTCTGATGTTCGTCATCGGGCTGGAGTTCAACCTGCCCAAGCTGCGCGCCATGCGCAAGCATGTGTTTGGACTGGGGCTGCTGCAGGTGGTGCTGACGCTGGTAATGGTGACGATGGGCTCGTTGTTCCTGGCCACCCTGGCGCCCTCGCTTTGGCAAATGGAATGGCAGACCGCACTGGCGCTGTCCGGCGCGATGGCCATGAGCAGTACGGCCATCGTCATCAAGCTGATGGCTGACCGGCTCGAGCTGGAGTCAGAGCATGGCAAGCGGGTGGTGGGCGTGCTGCTGTTCCAGGACCTCGCAGTGGTCCCCCTGCTGGTGCTGATCCCGGCGCTGGGGACCCGCCCCGAAGAACTGCTGTACGCCCTGCTGCTGGCGGGACTCAAAGCCACCGCACTCATTGCCCTGCTGCTGACCGGCGGGCAACGCATCATGCGCTGGTGGCTGACCCTGGTGGCGAGGCGCAAGAGCGAAGAACTGTTCGTCCTCAACCTGCTGCTGGTGACCCTGGGCCTGGCCTGGCTGACCGAGCTGGCAGGTCTGAGCCTGGCGCTGGGCGCCTTCATTGCCGGCATGCTGATTTCGGAGACCGAATACAAGCACCAGGTGGAGCTGGACATCCGGCCCTTCCACGACGTGCTGCTCGGCCTGTTTTTCATCACCATCGGCATGATGCTCGACTGGCAGATCGTGATCCAGCGCTGGCCGCTGGTGCTGATGCTGCTGGTGCTGCCGGTGCTGTTCAAGCTGGTGCTGGTGGCCGCCCTGGCCCTGGCCGCCGGAGCCAGCCAGGGCGTCGCGCTGCGCACCGGCCTGTACCTGGCGCAGGCGGGTGAATTCGGCTTCGTGCTGCTCACGCTCGGGGCTGACCATCAGTTGATCCCGCCCGAACTGCTCAACCCGGTGCTGGCCAGCATGGTGCTTTCGATGCTGGCCACGCCCTTCATCATCCTGCACAGCAATACCCTGGTGATGAAGCTGGTGGCCAGTGAATGGCTGCAGCAGTCGCTGCAGATGACCACCATTGCACGCAAGTCGATCAACACCAGCAAGCATGTGATCATCTGTGGCTACGGCCGTTGCGGCCAGAATCTGGCGCGCATGCTCGAACGGGAGAACATTCCCTACATGGCGCTGGACCTCGACCCCGACCGCGTGCGGCAGGCCGCCGCCGCTGGCGACTCGGTGGTCTTTGGCGACGCTGGCCGGCTGCAGTCGCTGATGGCGGCTGGTCTCGCCCGGGCGAGCGCGGTGGTGGTGACCTACCTCGATGTGCCTGCGGCCCTGAAAGTACTGGGACACACGCAAAGCCACGCAGCGCAGGTCCCTGTGATCGTGCGCACCAAGGACGATCTGGACCTCGAGAAGCTGCAGCAGGCGGGCGCCGCCGAAGTCGTGCCCGAAGCACTGGAAGGCTCACTGATGCTGGCCAGCCATGCACTCGCGCTGGTGGGCGTGCCCATGCGCCGGGTCATCCGCGCGGTGCAGGATCAGCGCGATGCGCGCTATAACCTGCTCAAGGGGTACTTCCACGGACAGGACGACGACACGCTGGAAGAGGCAGAACACGAACGGCTGACCACACTGAGCCTGCCACTGTCCTCGCCCTGGCTGGGCCGAAGTGTTGCAGCGCTCAATTTCCACGCCATGGGTGTGCGCCTGGTCGGCCTGCGACGCGCCAGCGGCAAGAACGAAGTGCCCGGCGACGACACCGAACTGCAGATGAACGACACGCTGGTGCTCTCAGGCACCCCCCGCACACTGGCGATTGCGGAAGAAAAACTGCTCAAGGGCTGAGTCCCACCGGAGAACAACGATGACCGTGATGAACGTCCACGAATTCCTGCGCAGCCATATTCGCACCGTGCCCGACTGGCCGGCGCCCGGCGTGCAGTTCCGCGACATCACGCCACTGCTCCAGGACCCGCGCGTTTTTCGCGTGCTGATCGACGCCTTTGTCCACCGCTACATGGACCCGGCACTGCGCCCCGATGTGGTGGCCGGACTCGACGCGCGCGGGTTCATCCTCGGCTCAGTCATCGCCTACGAGCTGGGACTGGGCTTTGTACCGATACGCAAGAAAGGCAAGCTGCCCTTCACCACGGTCGAGGAGACCTACGAGCTCGAATACGGCAGCGCCACGGTGGAACTGCATACCGACGCGGTCCGGCCCGGCCAGCGGGTCCTGCTGATCGACGACCTGATTGCCACTGGCGGCACGATGATGGCGGGCAAGAAGCTGCTTGAAAAACTCGGCGCCACCGTGATGGAAGGTGCCGCCATCGTTGACTTGCCCGAACTCGGCGGCTCGGCACGCATCAAGGCCACAGGTCTGCCTTTGTTCACGCTGGTGGAGTTCGAAGGGCATTGACGCGGCTGGCCACGTTGCGACCGAGCAGCAGCATGCCCAGCGCAGCAACGGTGTAGGTCCAGTCCAGCCCGCCCCGGTCCACCGTCATCGCACTCAGCAGCACACCGGCCGACTGGCCAAAGAACAGCATGCAGGCAAACAGCGTGACCGCATTGCCACGGGCCTGCGGGGCCATCTGCGTGGCCTGGGTCTGCAGCGTGTTGTGCAGCATGTAAAAGCCCAGGCCCACCAGCAGACAGCCGAGAGCAGCCAGCAACAGCGCGTGGGTCCAGGCCAGCAAGAGCAAACCCGCCGCCATCAGTGAGCTGCCCAACCGGGCCAGACCACGCTCACCGAACCAGCCCAGCCAACGACGGGCCATCTGGCTGTAGAGCAGGCCGCCGACACCGTAGAGGGCCATCAGGCCACCCGCCATCGTGGCACTCAGCCCAAAGTGGCTCTCCAGCTGGCTGGGCACAAAAGCGAGCGTACCGAAAGCCAATGCGCCTTCAAGCGCAGTGACCGTCAATACCCAGCGTACCCGCGCCACGCGCAGCAAGGCCAGTCCACTGAGTGCCTGCTGCCAGTAAGAGCCCTCGGTCTGCCAGGGTGCCGCACGGCGCTGCGTTGCCAGACGCACGTAGAGCAAGACGCAGCTCAAGGTGAACAGCACCGACAACACCACAAAGGCGCTGCGCCAGCCCAGCGACTGAGCGGCCCAACCGCCAAACCATTGCCCGGCCATCATGCCGGTGACAGTGGCACTCATGAGCTTGGCCAGTGTCTCCTGCCGCCGCTCGTAGCTGACCTGATCACCCAGCCAGGCCATGCTCAGCGGAATGATGCCGGCGGCACTGGCCCCCATGAGGGTCCGCGACAGCACCAGAAGGTCAAAGTCTGCGGCCACGGCTGTCAACGCGCTGAACACAGCACAGGCCAGCACGGCCAGGTTGATCACCCGGAGCTTCCCGATGCGCTCTCCCAGGGGGCCGTAGAACAACTGCAGGCAGCCATAAGCCACCGCGAAAGCAGACACCACCGCCGAAGCCTGGCCCACTGTGGTGCCAAACTCGTTGGACAGTGCCACCAGCATCGGATCACAAACCCGCATTGAGGCCATGCTGCAAAAAGCGGCCAGGCTGATCAGCCACAGGCCAGGAACGCGGTGAGAAGTCATCCAGTCCATCCAGGTGCCCGTTTGCGGGCACAGGCTGACAGTCTAGCCTCCGACCCGTCCTGTCGCGTAGCAGGCAGACAGGCATGCGACTGAGGACTAAGCTGCAGGCTTGTCACCTGACCAGACCATCCAGCATGAACGCATCCCAGAGCCTGCCCGAAGAACGCCAGCCCTACGCCAAGCCCCAACCCTGGGGCATGGCCCTGGACATGGTGGTCCCTGAAGTGCTGACCGATGACCCGCTGTTGTGGGCGCCTGTAGGCGAGAACATGTGGTCGCGGCCTTTGCACCTGAATGTCAGCAGCGGGTTTTATGTGCATCTGCTCAAGGTCAAGCGATCAGGCCTGCTGCAGCGCCACCGGCATTCGGGCATGGTCCATGCGTATGTGATCCGAGGCAAATGGCTCTATCTCGAGCATGACTGGGTGGCGACAGAGGGCAGCTATGTGTTTGAACCGCCAGGCGAGACCCATACCCTGGTCGTGCCTGATGACTGCCAGGATATGGTGACGCTCTTTACCGTGCATGGCGCACTGATGTATGTCGATCCCCAGGGCAACGCCACTGGCTACGACGATGTGTTCACCCGGATCGAGAAGTACCGTGCCCACTTCCAGGCTGTCGGTCTGGGTGAGGACTACGTCAAGCGCTTCATGCGCTGAAAAAAGCAAAGGCCCGCTGATGCGGGCCTCCTGCTCGGGACAAGCGCCGCATCAAAGCGGCTTCTTGATCAGGTTGGCAATCTCGCCAATGATGCCACGGCGGAACGCCAGGACGCAGATCACGAAAATCACGCCCTGCACAATCGTCACCCAGGCGCCCAGTTCCGCCAGGTAGTTCTGCATGCTCACGATGACGGCAGCACCTGCGACCGGGCCAAACAGGGTTCCCATACCGCCGACCAGCGTCATCAGCACCACCTCGCCGGACATGCTCCAGTGCACATCGGTCAGCGAGGCCAGTTGAAAGACCAGCGCCTTGACAGCACCTGCCGTGCCAGCCAGAGCCCCGGAGATGACAAAAGCCAGGAGTTTGTACTTGTCGGTGTCATACCCCAGCGAAGTGGCCCGGTCCTGATGCTCGCGAATGGCCTTGAGGATCTGCCCGAAAGGTGAATGGATCACACGCCAGATGAACAGGAAAGCAGCGAGGAAAATGACCAGCACGAACACATACATGTTGGTGTTGTCAGCCAGGTCGACCAGTCCGAAGAGCCGACCACGCGGCACCGCCTGGATGCCGTCTTCACCGCCTGTGAACGGGGCCTGCAGTGAGAAAAAGAAGATCATCTGCGCCAGGGCCAGCGTGATCATGGCAAAGTAGATGCCCTGACGGCGAATGGCCAGAGAGCCCACCACGTAGGCCAGAACCATGGAAGAGAAGGTGCCGAAGATCACGGCAAGCTCGGGGTTCCAGCCCCAGACCTTGGCCGCATGTGCCGAGGTGTAGCCCGCCAAGCCCAGAAACATGGCGTGACCGAATGACAGCAGACCCCCAAAGCCCAGAAGCAGATTGAAGGCACAGGCAAACAGCGCAAAGCACATCACCTTCATCAGGAAGACCGGGTAAACCCAGATCGGTGCGATGGCAAAAATGGCGGTCATGATGGCAAAAGCCACCCAGAGCGATTTGTTGGATTCGGTGGAAACCGAGGCAGTCGAAGAGTTCGTCATGGCGTTACTTCTGGGTACCGAACAGGCCGGCGGGCTTGATGAGCAGGACAATCGTCATGATCACGAAGATCACGGTCGCTGAAGCTTCGGGATAGAACACCTTCGTCAGGCCTTCGATCAGACCGAGCCCAAAGCCGGTCACGATCGCGCCCATGATGGAACCCATGCCGCCAATCACCACGACCGCGAACACCACAATGATGAGGTCGGCACCCATGGTCGGATTGACCTGGTAGATCGGGGCGGCCATGACGCCGGCCAGGGCTGCCAGGCCCACGCCGAAGCCGTAGGTCAGGGTGATCATGCGGGGCACGTTGATGCCGAAGGCCTGGACCAGGCTCGGGTTCTCGGTGGCGGCACGCAGGTAGGCGCCCAGTTTGGTCCTCTCGATCACATACCAGGTGGCCAGGCACACCACCAGCGAGGCGACGATGACCCAGGCACGGTATTTGGGCAGGAACATGAAGCCAAGATTGAAACCGCCACGGAAGACTTCAGGCACAGGATAAGGCATGCCCGAAGAGCCGTATTCATTGCGGAACAGGCCTTGAATGATGAGCGCCAGGCCGAATGTCAGCAGCAGTCCATAAAGGTGGTCAAGCTTGTAGAGCTGCTTGAGCATAGTGCGCTCGATCAGCACACCTGAAGCACCCACCAGCAAAGGGGTGATGACCAGCGCCAGCCAGTAATTGATGCCCAGCTTGGTCAGGCCAAGATAGGCGACAAAGGCGCCCAGCATGTACTGGGCGCCATGCGTGAAGTTGATGATGTTCAGCAAGCCGAAGATCACCGCCAGGCCCAGCGAGAGCAGCGCATAAAACGAACCGTTGATCAGTCCGATCAGCAATTGCCCGAAAAGGGCTTGCGAGGGAATGCCAAAAATTTCCATGGCGGTGACTTCGTTTGACTCAGAACAACAGGAGGATCACTTCTTGACCAGCGGACACTCGCTCTCGGACAGGGGGCGGAAAGCCTGATCTGCCGGGATGGTGGCGCGAACCTTGTGGTAGTCCCATGGACCCTTGGACTCGGCGGGCTTTTTGACTTCCACCAGATAAACCGGGTGGACCTTGCGGCCATCGGCACGGATGTTGCCCTTGCCGAACAACGGATCATCCGTGGGTGAAGCCTTCATCTGATCGACGACCTTGGTACCGGTGTCGGTCTTGGCAGCCTCCACGGCACGCAGGTAATGCAGGATGCTGGAATAAACGCCGGCCTGCACCATCGACGGCATCTTGCCGCCGTGGGCTGCTGCAAAGCGGCGGCTCCACGCGCGGGTCTGGTCGTTGAGGTCCCAGTAGAAGCTCTCGGTGAAAATCAGGCCCTGGGCAGTGTTCAGGCCCAGCGCATGCACATCGTTGATGAACATGAGCATGCCAGCGAGGTTCTGACCACTCTTGGTGATGCCGAATTCGGCCGCCTGCTTGATCGAGTTCACCGTATCGCCACCGGCATTGGCCAAAGCAATGATCTTGGCCTTGGAGGCCTGGGCCTGCAGCAGGAAAGAAGAGAAGTCCTGCGTCGGGAAGGGTGTGCGCACCTTGCCGACGGTGCGACCGCCGGCCTTGACCACGGCAGCTTCGGTATCACGCTCCAGAGCATGGCCGAAGGCGTAGTCGGCAGTTAGGAAGAACCAGGTGTCACCACCGGTCTTGGCGATGGCGGTGCCGGTACCATTGGCCAGCATGTAGGTGTCATAGGTCCAGTGCACGGTATTGGGGCTGCAGGCCTTGCCGGTCAGGTCGGAAGTGGCGGCACCCGAGTTCAGGAACACCTTGTTCTTTTCACGCACCACCTGGTTGATGGCCAGAGCCACGGAAGAGGTGGGCACGTCCACAATCGCGTCGACCTTGTCGACGTCGAACCAGGTACGCGCAATGTTGGAACCGATGTCCGGCTTGTTCTGGTGGTCGGCGCTGACGATTTCGACCTTGAGACCGGCCTTGGAAGTTTTCTGGAAGTCCTCCACAGCCATGCGGGCCGCCACCACCGAGCCCGGACCCGCGATGTCGGCGTACAGCCCGGACATGTCATTCATGACACCGATCTTGATCACACCGTCCGTGACCTGGGCCTGTGCAACGCCACCCAAGGCGCAGGCTGCTGCTGCAGCGATCGAAAGAAGTTTGCGTTTCATTGCTTTGTCTCCTGGTTGAAAAAAATCAGACGCCGAGGTATTCATTGAGCATGCCCATCTTGGATGGCAGCTCGGCTGCGGCAAAACCTTCAACGATCTTGCCGTGTTCCATGACATAAAAACGGTCAGCCAGAGGTGCCGCAAAGCGGAAGTTCTGCTCCACCATGATGATGGTGAAACCCTTGGCCTTGAGGGACAGAATCATGCGGGCGAGCGCCTGAACGATCACGGGCGCCAGACCCTCGGAAATTTCGTCCAGCAGCAGCAGCTTCGCGCCCGTGCGCAGGATACGCGCCACTGCCAGCATTTGCTGCTCACCGCCAGACAGCCGGGTACCCGGGCTGTTCCTGCGCTCCAGGAGGTTGGGGAACATCTCGTAGATTTCATCCAGCTCCATGCCGCCGCCGGCAATGACGGGCGGCAGCAAGAGGTTTTCTTCACAGCTCAGCGAAGCAAAGATGCCCCGCTCTTCAGGGCAGTAGCCAATGCCCATCTTGGCGATCTGGTGTGTCGCCATGCTGATGGTCTCGGTACCGTTGAGGGTAATGGCGCCCGAGCGTTTACCCACCAGGCCCACGATCGATTTGATGGTGGTCGTGCGTCCAGCACCGTTGCGGCCCAACAAAGTCACCACCTCACCCTTGTGCACCGTCAGGTCGACGCCGTGCAGGATGTGCGACTCGCCATACCAGGCGTGCAGGTTGCTGATGCGCAGCATTTCGGTCGCCTCAGCCATGGGCGCCCTCCAGTTCGTTGTCGGTGCTGCCCATGTAGGCTTCGAGCACCTGGGGATTCTTGGACACCACTTCGTAAGGCCCTTCTGCAATCACCTGGCCACGCTGCAGCACGCTGATTGTGTCGGCGATGCTGGAGACCACGTTCATGTTGTGCTCGACCATGAGGATGGTGCGGTTGGCCCCCACCTTCTTGATGAGCTGCGTGACGCGGTCGACGTCTTCGTGGCCCATGCCCTGGGTGGGTTCGTCAAGCAGCATCAGCTCCGGCTCCATGGCCAGGGTGGTGGCGATTTCGAGGGCCCGCTTGCGGCCGTAGGGCAGCTCCACTGCCGTCAGGTGAGCCATGTCCTGCAGATCCACCTCGGCGAGCAGAGCCATTGCCTTGTCGTTGAGCTAGTCAAGCACCCGCACGGAGAGCCAGAAGTGCATGGACATGCCAGTGGCACGCTGCAGGGCAATGCGCACGTTCTGCATCACCGTCAGATTGGGAAAGGTGGCCGAAATCTGAAAGGAACGAACGATGCCCCGGCGCGCCACCTGTGCAGGCTTTTCCGCCGTGATGTCGTGGCCGTTGAACAGGATCTGACCCCGTGTGGGAATCAGGAACTTGGTCAAAAGGTTGAACACTGTCGTCTTGCCGGCACCATTGGGCCCGATCAGGGCATGGATCTGGCCACGACGGACCTGGAGGTTCACGCCGTTGACGGCAACAAAGCCCTTGAACTCCTTGATGAGGTCACGGGTTTCGAGGATGTATTCGCTGGACATAAAGGCTGCTCGGTTTCCTTGAGGGACTGGCGCACTCGGACAGGGCTGGATTCTGCGTGTCTATCGTCAGTTTCGTGTCATGGTTATCCCGTGGTTTGTCCCGCAGGTGATAAGCGTGCATTCAGCCATCCAGCGATGGCCGGGGTTGGGCAAATGAACACATTTGGAGCCCGACTGCGCCACGCCTGCTTTGCCCATCAGACCAGGACCATGCCCCCGTCCAGGAGAATGGACTGGCCCGTCATGCCGCGTGACTCGTGCGACCCCAGATACACCGCCAGGTGCGCAATCTCCTGCGGATCGAGCACTCGCCCCAGCGGGACCCGCGCCAAAGCGGCGCGCACCATCTCATCGCCGCTGATGCCGGCGCTTTGGGCCACCTGCGCCTTGAGCGTCTCGACCATGTCGGTCTGCACAAATCCGGGGCAGATCGCATTGACAGTGACCGCATGGGCGCTGGCCTCCAGCGCCACACACCGCGTCAACCCCACCACCGCATGCTTGCTGGTGTTGTAGGCACTCTGGTTGCGCGAACCCCATTTGCCCGCCGTAGAGGCGATGTTGACGATGCGCCCATGGCGGCGCGACTGCATGCCGGGTAAAACCGCCTGCATGAAGTGCAGCACACCGAACAAATTGACATCCATCATGTCCTGAAAATCCTGGGCGGTGTAATCCAGAAACGGCTTGGCCCGATAAACGCCAGCGTTGTTGACCAGCACATCGACACGGCCAAATCGCTGCTCCGCCTGCGCCACCGCATCGAAGCAGGCCTGCCGGTCGCGGACGTCGACGGCGAGCGTCATCACCTCCTGAGTCGACAAGGCGGCTGCGACATCGGTCAGGGTTTCCGCACGCGTGGCGATCAGGCACAGCCGGGCACCTTCAGCCGCATAGGCTTCGGCAATGGCGCGACCGATGCCCCGGCTCGCACCCGTGACGATGGCCACCTGGTTTTCAAGACGAAGGCTCATGGGAACTCCTTTGCATGCAAAGCACTGGATCAGTGCCGGACTCTTGCGGACATGGTTCTGAATCGGCTTGAGCGGGCCAGGAATTCAGCGCATCTTCAGATCAAAGCGACTGGCTTTCAGTCGCTCGCGTGACGAGCCCGGTCGGACTTGACCAGGGTTCAGCGGCTCACTTGCCGATGCAGAAGCTCGAGAAGATGACGCCCAGCAGATCGTCCGCGCTGAACTCGCCCGTGATTTCACCCAGGGCGTTCTGCGCCTGCCGCAGTTCCTCGGCCAGCAGGTCCAGGCTTTGCGCCTGTGCAGCCAGATGCAGCTGCGCAAGTTCGAGGTGGTCACGTACCCGCAGCAGCGCCTGCACATGGCGCTCGCGGGCAATGTACAAACCTTCGCTGGCCTGCTGCCAGCCGGCTTCGTGCAGCAGGCGCTGGCGCAGCGCCTGCAGGCCATCGCCGGTTTTGGCCGACAGCACCACGCCCTCGCGGTCAGAAGCCCTTGCAGCATCGGCCTTGTTCCAGATGTCAATGACCGGCACCGAGCCGGGCACCCGCTGAGCGAGTGAGCGGGCAATCTCGGCATCGGCTACCGCATAGACTGCCTCGTCGATGCGGGTGAGGTCGTGCAGAAACAGCACCGCATCGGCCTGCTCGATCTGGCCCCAGGCGCGCTCGATGCCGATCTGCTCGACCGCATCCACGCCTTCGCCCTCGCGCAGGCCGGCAGTATCAATCACGTGCAGCGGCACACCCTCGATCTGGATGGTCTGCTGCACCACGTCGCGCGTGGTGCCCGCAATTGGCGTGACGATGGCGAGCTCGGCCCCCGCCAGCGCATTGAGCAGCGAGCTCTTTCCGGCGTTGGGCTGACCGGCGATCACCACGCGGATGCCCTCGCGCAGCAGCGCGCCCTGGCGCGTGCGCTGCAGCACCCGCGCCAGCCGCGCCTGCAGGCCGTCGAGCTGGCCCTGCGCGTCGGCCTTCTGCAGGAAGTCGATCTCTTCTTCAGGGAAATCCAGCGTGGCTTCGACCAGCATGCGCAAGTGGATCAAGGCCTCGCGCAGCTCGCCAACCTCGCGCGAAAATTCACCGGCCAGTGAGCGGCTCGCGCTGCGCGCCGCCGCCTCGGTGCTGGCGTCGATCAGATCGGCAATCGCTTCGGCCTGCGCCAGGTCGATCTTGTCGTTCAGAAAGGCCCGCTCGGCAAACTCGCCCGGCTGTGCCACGCGCAGGCCCGCGAGCACCGGCTTGCCGGTAGCCGTGTCGAGACTGGCTGCAGCCTGCAGACAACGCTGTACCAGCAATTGCAGTACCACCGGCCCACCGTGGGCCTGCAGCTCCAGAACATCTTCGCCGGTGAAGGAATTTGGCGCCGCAAAGTACAACGCCAGCCCGTGGTCGATGGTGCTGCCATCCGCGTCGCGAAACGGCAGGTAAGTCGCCTCACGGGGCTTGAGATCACGGCCGCAGAGCGCCTGCACCAACGCGCCAATCCCGCGACCCGAGACCCGCACAATGCCCACCGCCCCGCGACCAGGCGCGGTGGCAATCGCAACGATGGGTTCGTGGTGGCGGGCTAACACGACAAGGTCTCCTGAAACACAGGCGCCAGCATAGCGGCACCCCGCCAGAAACACCGTGGCCGGGCTTGGCCCGGCCACTGGTGTTGCCCCCCTTGGGGGGAGGCGCCACAGGCGCTTCGGGGGGTTACTTGAATTTGGGCAGGTTGAACTGCGGCGGCACGCCCATGCGGGTGTTGATCAGCCACTGCTGCGCAATCGACAGCACGTTGTTGGTGATCCAGTACAGCACCAGACCGGCCGGGAAGAAGAAGAACATCACGCTGAAGATCAGCGGCATGAACCACATCAGCTTGGCTTGCATCGGGTCCGGCGGTGCGGGGTTGAGCGCGGTCTGCAGCAGCGTGGTGAGCGTCATCACGATGGGCAGGATGAAGTACGGGTCAGGGTTGGACAGGTCGGTGATCCAGCCGATCCAGGGCGCGTTGCGCATTTCCACGCTGGACAGCAGCACCCAGTACAGCGCAATGAAGACCGGGATCTGCACCATGATCGGGAAGCAGCCACCCATGGGGTTGACCTTTTCCTCGCGGTAGATCTTCATCATCTCCATCTGCATTTGCTGCGGATTGCTCTTGAGGCGCTCGCGCATTTCCATGATGCGCGGGTTGATCGCCTTCATCTTGGCCATGCTGGCGTAGGCCTTGGCATTGAGCCAGTAGAACGCGATCTTGAGCAGCAGCACCAGCGCCACAATCGACCAACCCCAGTTGTTGATGAACTTGTTGAGCTGGTCAAGGAGCCAGTACAGGGGCTTGGCCAGCATGGCCAGCCAGCCGTAGTCCTTGACCAGGTCCAGGCCGGTGGCCAGCGACTCCAGGACTTTTTCTTCCTGGGGTCCGGCATACAGCGTGTTGTCAAACACCTTGCTCTGGCCCGGCGCAAGTTCGCCGAGGGGCGTGATCATGCCCACGGCATACAGGTTGGTGTCGACCTTGCGCACAAAATTCTCGCGGCTCACACCATCGGGCAGCAGCCAGGCCGAGGCGAAGTAGTGCTGCACCATGGCCACAAAACCCTTGTCGCTGGTCTTGTCGATCTCGGCCTTGTTTTTCTCGATGTCTTCAAAGTCAACCTTCTGGTACTTTTTGGCCTCGGTATAGACAGCAGGACCGGTGAAGGTGAAATAGAAGGATGACTCCCCGGCCGGCTTGTTGCCGTCTCGCACCAGCTGCACATACAGCTGCGGCGATACCGGCGCTGCGCCCTTGTTGACCACTTCATGCCTGACCGCGATCGCATAGTTGCCACGCTTGACGGTCCAGGTCTTGACCAGGGTCACACCACCCACTTCTGCGGATTCGAAGCGCAGGTTCAGCTCGTTCTGGCCGTCCTTGAGCTGGCGCTCGCCGACAAAGCGCATGGGCGTCTTGTGGGTCGGCAGCTGGCCGCCGATCAGGCCGGTCTGGGCATGGTAGACCCGCTGGCTGCTGCCATCGAAGAGCACGAAGTTCTTCTTCGGGTCGACCATGTCGGTGTGCTTGAGAAATTCGGCATACACCAGCGAGCCGCCTTCGGTGTCAAAGCGCAGACGGTAAAGGTCGGTCTGCACCTCGATCAGCTCGCGTGCCGGCGCCGGCTGCTGTGCGGACGATGCGGAAGAAGGCACCTGTCCGGGCCCTGCAGGCGTGACGCTGGCGACCGGCACGGCCGCCGAGGCTGCAGGCGCCTGCGCCACCGCAGCCGGTTCGGCCTTGGGAAAGAAAGTGGCCTTGTGGCCGTTGTGGACCTGCCACTGGTCCCACAGCAGGACCATGGAGAAGCCAAAGATCACCCAGAGGATGGTGCGGCGGATGTCGTTCATGAGGACTTCTTCGACGTAGGGGATATCAATCGGGTGAACAGGCGAGGCGCCTCTTCGGGAATCGGGTCATGGCCGCCGGCGCACCAGGGGTGGCAGCGCACGAGGCGTGCGAGCGTAAGGTAACTGCCCCAGCTGGCACCATGCTTTTCAAGCGCCTGCAGCGAATACACCGAGCAGGTCGGCTCGAAGCGGCAACCCGAACCCAGCCAGGGGCTGAGCAGCAGGCGGTAGCCGCGCACGAGGCCCATGAGCAGGCGCTGCATCATGCCTTGGCCCCGCGCTCGAACAACTGCTCGAGTTCCTGACGCACGGCCAGCTTGAGCTGCTCGGACGTTGCACTGATGAACTGCTTGCGGTCGAACGCGGTTCGCAGCCGCACCACATGGGCGGCCTGGGGCAGGCGGTCGGCAAAGCGTTCGCTCACAGCGTAGATCTGTCGCTTGATGGTGTTGCGGGTAACGGCCCGGCGCGCCCAGCGCTTGGGCACCATGGCGCCCATCCAGACGCCAGTCACGGCAAAAAGGGCCTGCGCCTCATCGGGTGCAGGCCCTGCCGATTGGGCGGTTGCCTCGGGGGAAATCACGCTTGCCACCAGAGGCAGGCGATGCAGGGCGAAATGCGCTGTGCGGGAAACCGTACCACCAGCCAGGGTGGCCTGAAATTGCGGTCGCGTCTTGAGACGGTACACGATTTCAGACCCTGACTGTGGCTGCCAGACATGCACTCAGGCGCGCCGGCAGCTGCAGCACGATCAGACAGCCAGACGCTTGCGGCCCTTGGCGCGGCGTGCGTTGATCACGGCGCGGCCACCGCGGGTCTTCATGCGGACCAGGAAACCATGGGTGCGGGCGCGGCGGGTTTTGGAAGGTTGGTAAGTACGTTTCATGACAAATTCCTCGGCGCTCCGGATTCATAGGCTAAAGGCACAAGAAAACAGCCATGCGTCAAGAATCTGGCCGCTGTCTTTTGGAGCGAAGCCTGCGATTATCGCAAACTTTCAAGGCCCCGGCAAATTCAGCCAGACACAAGCACTTTTGTCCCACACGCATCCATCGGGGAACACCATGAGAAATTCGGCGAGGTTGTGGTTTATGATGTGCAGCCGCGCGCACTTCAGCCCTGTGGATAAGCTCTTGATAATTCAGGCTGTCACACTCCGGATGCGCCAAAATATCCACACATAACAAGATCCTGATATGTCCGAGGGACTGAGCCCCGATTCCACCCTGAATGGCAGCCCTGCGCTGTGGCAGGCTTGCCTGGACGAACTGTCCGGCGAGTTGCCCGAGCAGCAATTCAATACCTGGATCAAGCCTCTGGCCGCCCAGATCAACGACGCGCAGGACAAGCTCACACTGTTCGTCGCCAACCGCTTCAAGATGGACTGGATTCGCGCCCAGTACACCCAGAAACTGGCCCAGGTTCTGGAGCGCCTCCAGGGGCAGCCGGTACAAATTGAGTTAGTACTCGCTCCTCGTGAAAGCCTCACCAGAGCTGGCCGATCGATACCTATCACGACTGCACCGTCTGTCCCCGAAGCCATCGAAATGCCACAGGATGCACCCGCGCCGGGCTTTCGCAGCCGCCTCAACCCGGCACTGGACTTCGACCACCTGATCGAAGGCTCGGCCAACCGCATGGCGCGCGCCGCTGCCATGCATGTGGCTGGCTCGCCCGGGCAGCTCTACAACCCGCTGTTCATCTACGGCGGGGTGGGTTTGGGCAAGACCCACCTGATGCACGCCATCGGCAACAAACTGCTGGCCGACCGGCCGGACGCCAAAGTTCTCTACATCCATGCCGAGCAATTTGTATCGGATGTGGTCAAAGCCTACCAGCGGAAGACCTTTGACGAGTTCAAGCACCATTACCACTCGCTCGATCTGCTCCTGATCGACGATGTGCAGTTCTTTGCCAACAAGGACCGCACCCAGGAAGAGTTCTTCAACGCCTTCGAGGCGCTGCTGGCCAAGAAGTCGCACATCGTCATGACCAGCGATACCTACCCCAAGGGCCTGACCGACATCCACGAACGCCTTGTTTCGCGCTTTGATTCGGGCCTGACGGTGGCGATCGAGCCGCCCGAGCTCGAAATGCGGGTGGCCATCCTGATCAACAAGGCCATCAGCGAGGGCAGCGAAATGCCCGAGGAAGTGGCGTTTTTCGTGGCCAAGAACGTGCGCTCGAACGTGCGCGAGCTCGAAGGCGCGTTGCGCAAGATCCTGGCCTACGCCCGCTTCAACCAGAAGGAGGTCTCGATCCAGCTCGCCCGCGAGGCCCTGCGCGACCTGCTGTCGATCCAGAACCGCCAGATCAGCGTGGAAAACATCCAGAAGACCGTGGCCGACTATTCCAAGAT
>JACCDV010547438.1_pt1 | contig 23145 bp, 21 predicted proteins | sample 7446131 | NCBI WGS metagenome assembly JACCDV01 (sample SAMN15323448, study PRJNA562643) | freshwater metagenome | isolation source: river surface water | place: USA:Blue River Watershed | collected 2017-08-17
TAAAAACTGTGATGGTGGAATGGATGCTGCCCATTTCAGGGCGCGAGCGCGAGGGGCGGACCTCGGTAATCTCGCTTTCCACGCGCAACGTGTCTCCCGGATAAACGGGCTTCAGCCAGCGCAGCTCATCAAGCCCGGGCGAACCAAGCCCCGCTTGACGATGCTTTTTCAAATTTTCGACCAGCATCGCCATGGTCATTGCAGCTGTGTGCCAGCCACTGGCGGAAATCCGGCCAAAATGCGTTTTGGCAGCGGCCTCATCATCAAGGTGAAAGGGCTGAGGATCATATTTGCTGGCAAAATCCAGCACTTCTTCGCGGGTAACCTTATAGTTGCCGTAGCTTGATTTATCGCCGACGTTGATGTCCTCAAGATATTGCATGCCCATCTCCTTGTGCGCCCATCTTTGGCAAAGCCAGGGGGAGAGGGGAAGCGAAAAGCGTCAGGCGATGTCGTCTGGCACGATCCCCGCCATGCTGGCCGACATATGCGCCATCGCTTGCACCATGGATTGGACAAAGGGCGGATCATTTATGGTGTCGCGCGCGGCACGGCTCATGGCATGAATCCATTGGCCCGCCGTCTCGCGGTCAATTCCCAAGCCGCGGTGCAGCGACATGATGCAGCTTTTTTCGCGCCCATCATACCAATGGCTTGGGCCGCCCATCCATGCCGTTAAATAGCCGGTTAGGGAGACGCGCATTGGCAGCAGATCATCCTCATGCATGGCGCGCAGTTCAGCGTAAGCCGGGTCGCTGTCCATTAGATCATAAAAACGGTCGACCAGACGGCGGATTGCACTCTCACCGCCAATGCGGTCAAAGGGAGTGCGCGGTGCGTCTGCGATGGTCATGCCAAGTCTCCTCAGCGGCATTTAAGCAAAGGGCCGCTATGGGGCTTTGATCCCGATCAATAAGCGCAGCGCCAATGCCGCCTGAGCTGAGGCCTTAGACGTTGAAGCGGAAGAGCATGATGTCGCCATCTTGGACGACATAGTCTTTGCCTTCAGACCGCCATTTGCCCGCTTCCTTGGCGCCCGCTTCGCCGCCATGGTCAACATAGTCCTGATAGGCCATGGTTTCTGCGCGGATAAAGCCCTTCTCAAAATCGGTATGGATTACGCCTGCTGCCTGCGGGGCCTTTGCACCGCGAAACACGGTCCATGCGCGCGCTTCTTTCGGGCCAACAGTGAAGAAGGTAATCAGGTGCAGCAGATCATAACCGGCGCGGATAATGCGGGCGAGGCCAGTTTCCGTCAGGCCCAAATCGGCCAGAAATTCAGCGCGATCTTCGACAGGCATTGTCACAATATCCGCTTCAATTGCGGCAGAAACAATCACGGCCTCTGCCCCTTCCGCCTTGGCCTTGGCAAAGACCTTGGCTGACAAGTCATTGCCATTGGCGGCGGCGGCCTCATCAACATTGCAGACATAGAGAACGGGCTTGGATGTCAGCAATTGGGCTTGTTGAAAGATTTTCTCTTCTTCCACATCCGCCCGCTCTGTTAGGCGCGCAGGCTTGCCATCGCGCAGCAGGTCAAGCGCCTTGCCCAGCACGTTGGCAGCAATTTTGGCTTCCTTATGGCCTTGAGCGGCTTTTTTCTGAAAATTGGGGACGCGCTTTTCCAGGCTTTCCAAATCAGCCAGCATCAATTCGGTTTCTACTGTATCGGCATCCGAAATCGGGTCGATCCGGTTGTCTACGTGCTGGATATCGTCATTTTCAAAGCAGCGCAGCACATGGACGATGGCATCGACTTCGCGGATATTGGCCAAGAATTGGTTGCCCAAGCCTTCGCCCTTGGAGGCCCCACGGACAAGGCCCGCAATATCGACAAAGCTCAATTGGGTTTCGATAATCTTCGCGCTGCCGCCAATTTTGGCAATGATATCAAGGCGCGGATCAGGCACGGCGACATTGCCGACATTGGGCTCAATTGTGCAGAACGGGTAATTGGCTGCTTGCGCTGCCTGTGTTTCCGTCAGCGCGTTGAACAGCGTCGATTTGCCAACATTGGGCAGGCCGACAATGCCACATTTGAAACCCATTTTATCAATCCTTTTGCAGTCGCAACGCGACGTCATTCATAAAACGCACATCATCGCCTGTCGCCAGCCATGGCGCTTCGGCAGCAACGGCCCTCAACATATCTGCCAGATCATCCTGCTCGGCCTTGGCAAAGGGGCCAAGCACATAGCCCGTGACCCGATCTTTATGCCCCGGATGCCCAATGCCCAAGCGCACGCGACGAAACTCTTCGCCAATATGCGCAATGGTGGATCGGATGCCATTATGCCCAGCCGCTCCTCCGCCGCGCTTCACCTTGACGCGAAAGGGGTCAATATCCAACTCATCGTAAAAGACAGTCACGTCTTGAGGCGCCAGCTTAAAAAAGCGCATCGCCTCGCTGATGCTGCGGCCGCTTTCGTTCATGAACGTTGCGGGCTTTAACAGCAGAACCTTGTCACTGCCGATACGGCCTTCTGCGGCCAAGCCTTGAAAGCGCGTTTTCCAAGGTGAAAAAGAGAAGGCCTCTGCAATCACGTCCGCAATCATGAACCCCACATTGTGGCGGTGCATGGCATATTGCGCGCCGGGATTACCGAGGCCTGCCCATATTTGCACAAGCATCTCCTCTGCATCGCCCCTCCCCCGAAAGAGAGGGGGGACGCAAATGGATTATTCTGCTTCCTTGGTCGTATCGCCTTCGGCCGACTTCAGGCCCGAGGGCGCAACCAGCGTTGCAATGGTGAAGTCACGATCAGTCGCGCCGCTGCGCGCACCGGCGGGAAGCGTCACATCCTGAATGTGGATTGCATCGCCGACTTCCAGACCCTTCAACGAAATCGAAATTTCATCGGGGATCAGGGCTGCGTCGCACACCAATTCCAGCTCGTGCGCCACGACGTTCAGCACCGCGCCGCGCTTCATGCCCGGCGACAGGTCTTCATCGGTGAAGTGAACCGGCACCTTCACGTGCACTTCGCTATGCTCACCAATGCGCAGAAAATCTGCGTGGAGCGGGCGATCAGTTACGGGATGGAAGGCCACATCCTTGGGCAGCGTGCGCACCTGCTTGCCACCAACTTCGATCATCACGATCGAGTTCATAAAGTGGCCCGTGTGCAGCGCCTTCATCAACATCTTTTCTTCGATGTGGATGGCTGTTGGGTCTTCCTTGTTGCCGTAAACTACGGCGGGCACGCGGCCATTGTTGCGCAGATCGCGGGAGGCTCCCTTGCCAGCCCGTTCACGCAATTCGGCCGACAGTGTCAGCTGATCGCTCATGTCTATCTCCAAATAAAAAGTTCAGTCCTTCCGCCACGCCTCCAGGGATGACCATAGCGGAAGCCGGCGGCCCTAGGCGAAATGCCGGGAAAAGGCAAGCCATAGGGCCAGAGCCAACCTCAAGTCCCTAGTTTAGCCGAGCGGCCTTCAGCTTATGGGCGCGCAATTGTGCTTGCACGCTGTCTTCCCCGGCCAAATGCGCCGCACCCACGGCAAGGAAGACAGTGCCGGGCTTATCCAGCCTTTTGGCAATCCACTCAGCCCAGCGGCGGTTGCGATCAACCAGCAGAACTTTGTTCAACTCGGGCGTGGAGTCCATGCTTTTGTTCATCAGCTTTGCCAATTCATCTGGCTGGCCTGATAGCCAATAGCGTGTCATGTCCTGCGCAAATTGTTCGGCTTTTGGAAGGTCTTGCACGCTCTGGGTTAAAAGCTTGATTTGTGCGGGCTCGGGCAATGAATCAAAAAAGCTAAGCTGTTCTTCCATCGTCTCTAGCCCAGAGATTGGCTTGCCAATGGCTTTGGCTTCGCGGCTTAAGCCTTTTTCCACGCCTTGTTCTGCATCATAGCCCAGCTTCTGGAGCGGCAATAGCGCCAAGAGCGTGGAGACGAACCAAGGTTCCAATGGTTCCAAATTGGCCGCCTCAAGGCCAAAGCTGCGCAAGGCCGCCCGATAGGGCTCAACATCTGCGGGGCTTAACTTGGCAGTCAGGGCTGGCCCATCTGGGTCAACTGCCTTTGACATGACGAGCCGATTGGCCTCCGCTGGTGCAGGCTCAACCATTTCCAAAACCAACTCATCAGAGGCCGCAAAAGCTGTGCGAATAGGCCCTTCAAACCAGCGTGTGCCCGGCTTTAAAATATGGACTGTGCCAAACAGATAGATAGTGGTGTCGGCATCTGCCACTTTCCACAGCGCGGGGTGCGCAGCGGCCGGCTTGTGCGGGGCAGGTTTTGGAGCGGCGAGGGCAGGCAGCACAGGTGCTGAAACCAGCAGAAATGCCGCGCTAAATGGGAACAAGATCTTACGCATCATGATGGCAAGATGCTGCCAAATTCTGGCAGAAGCAAGCCCTCAATCCACGCGCGTCACTGTCCATCCCTGTCGGGCCAGCAGATCGGGCAGGGCATTTGGCCCTGCAAAATGCCCAGCACCCACTGCAAATAACACAGTGCCGGGGCGGCGCATGCGCAGGCCTATCAAATCCGCCCATGCTTTATTCCGGTTCAAGATCAATAAGGTATAGAGCTCATCGCCCAATGTTTCGCGCGAAAAGCCTTGCGCCAACGCGGTCAGATCCCCCCGCGCCCAAGCCTTGTCCATCTCGGCACTTTGCGCGCCAGCGCTGGCCATATCGTCCAGCGTATTTTCCAGCATCCGGCGCTGCGCATCTGGCGACAAGCCGTGCAGTTTACGCAGAATCGCGTCGCCCTGTTCCGCAGCGCCAATGGGCCGGCCTGATTTGCGAAACGCAGCAATAAGCCGAGTCTCCACCCCTTCAGACCGGGCGCGCCCATCTTGCGTCATGGTTTCAACAGCCAGCACAAGGCTGGCCATCCACGTAGGCATGGCATCGTAAAATTGGGTCGGAAAGCCGCTGCGCGCAATTGCCTGTTCCAATGCTGGGCGCTTTTCCGGAGTCACGCGGCCTAAAATTGGATTATTTTCGACAACGGGGTTCAGCGCGGCATCCACTGTTGCATCAGTTTTGGCCTTCGCGTCTTCGCTGTCGAGCGACTCGACAATTAGCTCATCTGAGGCTTGGATCACCTGCTTCAACGCCTTTGATTGCCACATGAAATTCTTGGGCAAGGCGTGCGTTGTGCCGAAAAGATAGATGGTCGTATCCTCATCTGCCACCTTCCAAATTGCAGGCTGTGGCTCAAATCTGAGGGATTTATGAGTCTGGGGCGAGGGCCGTTGCGGCTTGGCCGCTAAGGCAGGGCCAAGGCCAATAAGCGCCCAAATGGCGCATAGGGCCATTCGCTTGTGCATCGCTCTCCACGCCGGGTCGTGCTCGGCTTGTTTATGAGCGTGTCAGGCTGCGCTTCTCGCGGCCACGGGTCAAGGCCAAATCCTGTCCGCTTGCTTGACCCGCAAGCCCTGCTCCGCCTAAGGCCCGGCCATGTCGGCAGATCATAACGCTTTAAGCTTTCAGGACCTGATCCTTACCCTCCATGATTATTGGGGCAAGCAGGGCTGTGTCATCTTGCAACCCTATGACATGCGGATGGGGGCAGGCACTTTCCACCCCGCAACAACGCTGCGCGCTTTAGGGCCAGACAGCTGGAATGCAGCCTATGTGCAGCCCTCGCGCCGCCCGACGGATGGCCGCTATGGCGAGAACCCAAACCGGCTGCAGCATTATTACCAATATCAGGTGATTATGAAGCCGAGCCCGGCGAACCTGCAAGAGCTGTATCTGGGCAGCTTGGATGCCATTGGCATTGACCCGTTAAAGCACGACATCCGCTTTGTGGAAGATGATTGGGAAAGCCCGACATTGGGGGCTTGGGGCCTGGGCTGGGAAGTCTGGTGCGATGGCATGGAAGTCACCCAGTTTACCTATTTTCAACAAGTCGGTGGTTTTGATTGCAAGCCTGTAGCAGGCGAACTGACCTATGGGTTGGAGCGCTTGGCCATGTATATTCAAGGTGTCGACCGCGTGTATGATCTGCGCTTCAACAATCATGGCGTCACATATGGCGACGTGTTTTTGGAAAATGAGCGTGAATTCAGCGCTTATAATTTCGAAGTCGCAGATACTGAGACGCTGTTTGACGCCTTCAAAAAGGCGGCGGCCGAATGCCAGCGCTGTATTGACGCGAAGCTGCCGCTCCCGGCTTATGATCAAGCCATTGAAGCCAGCCACATTTTCAACGTGTTGAATGCACGCGGCGTGATCTCGGTCGCGGAACGCCAAGCCTATATTGGCCGCGTGCGTGATTTGGCGAAGGGCAGCTGTGCCGCCTGGATGGAAAAGAACGGGTGGGAGGCGTAAGATGACCGACTTCCTGTTCGAACTTCTGTCCGAAGAAATCCCCGCGCGCATGCAAGATAAGGCGCGGGACGATTTGGCGCGCCTCTTTGCCGGAGAGTTGGAGAAAGCGGGTCTCAAAGCCGACGCGTTGGTGACCTATGCCACCCCGCGTCGTTTGGCGTTGATTGCCAAGGGCTTGCCGCTCGAAACACAGGCCGTTCGTGAAGAAACCAAGGGTCCCAAGGTCGGTGCGCCGCCTCAGGCGCTTGAGGGCTTTTTGCGCAAGACCGGGCTGACGCAAGATCAGCTTGAAGAGCGCGACGGGACGTATTTCGCAATTGTTGAAAAGCCGGGCCGCAAAACGGCGGACGTGCTGGCAGAGGCCATCCCTGCGATCATTCGGGCCTTCCCATGGCCCAAATCCCAGCGCTGGGGGGCGGCATCCCGCTCAACCGAAAGCCTGCGCTGGGTGCGCCCCTTGCAGGGCATTATTGCGCTATTGGGCGATGATGTTGTGCCGTGTGAGATTGATGGCATTGTCAGCGGCTCTGCCACTGTTGGCCATCGTTTCCACCACAAAGGCCCCGTCACCATTGGCAATGCGGGCGATTACGCCACCAAGCTGCGTGCCTGCCATGTCATTGTCGATCAAGAAGAACGCCGCGCGATGATCCGCGCGGGTGCTGAACAGGCGGCCTCTGCGGCTGGGCTGACATTGGTGCCCGATGAAGGTCTGGTGATTGAAAATGCGGGCCTCACCGAATGGCCCGTGCCATTGCTCGGCCGGTTTGACCCAGACTTTTTGACTGTGCCCGAAGAAGTCATCCAGCTGACGGCGCGCGTGAACCAGAAATATTTCATTTGCCGGGATGCGGCTGGCAAGCTGGCCAACGCCTTTGTCTGCACGGCCAATATCAGCGCGCATGATGGCGGCGCCTCGATCATCGCGGGCAATGAAAAGGTGCTGGCCGCCCGTCTGTCTGACGCGCGCTTCTTCTACGAAACGGACTTGAAGGTTCCGCTGGAACAGCAGGCGGAAAAGCTGAAGGACATTGTCTTCCACGAAAAGCTGGGGACTGTGGCCGCGCGGGTGCGCCGGATGGAAGCCATTGCCACAACTTTGGCCGCTGCCATTCCAGGATGTGATGCCCAAGCCGCAGGGGCTGCGGCCGCGCTTGCCAAGGCTGATCTTGTGACGGGCATGGTCGGTGAATTTCCCGAACTTCAAGGTCTGATGGGCGGCTATTATGCGGCAGCCCAAGGCAAGACTGCTGCTGTGGCTGAGGCCATTCGCGATCATTACAAGCCTGTTGGGGCGAGTGACAGCGTGCCCTCGGCACCCGTGAGCATTGCAGTCGCTCTCGCAGAAAAGCTCGATACGCTCATCGGCTTTTTCGCGGTGGATGAAAAGCCAACTGGCTCCAAAGATCCGTTTGCGCTGCGCCGTGCAGCCTTGGCTGTCATTCGCCTGATTACAGAAAATGGCTTGCGTCTGCCGCTGGGCAATGCCTTTGCCAGTGTGTCTAAGCTCTATGCTGCTGATGGCATTGCTCCAGCAGACCCTTCGGCAGACTTGCTTGATTTCTTTGCGGATCGTCTGAAAGTCCAACAGCGTGAAGCCGGTGTGCGGCATGATTTGATTGACGCTGTATTTGCGCTGGGCGGGGAGGATGATCTTGTTCGCTTGCTCGCACGAGTCACGGCGCTGCAATCTTTCGTCACAACCGAAGACGGAACCAATTTGCTTGCGGCGTATAAGCGCGCGGCGAACATTCTGAAGTCTGCGCCAGAGGCTGCACCTGTTGCTGCCTCGGGGGATCTTTTGGCGGCAGAAAGTGCCTTGCTGTCTGCGCTCGATGCTGCGGCACCCAAAGCCGCCTCTGCGGTTGAAAGCGAACAATTTGAAGCGGCGATGGCGGCCTTGGCCTCGCTGCGGGCGCCGATTGATGGCTTTTTCGATGGCGTCATGGTGAATGATGATGACCCCGCAAAGCGGGCCTTTAGGCTCGGTTTGCTGACGCGCTTCCGTGATGCGGTGCACCGCGTGGCGGATTTTTCAAGGATTGAAGGGTGATGCGGCGGCTGTAGTCCTAGCCTGCCGCCCCGCCCGAATTGGGAGGACGCATGACGCAGTTTGTCTACCGCTTTGGCGGGGGTGTTTCGGACGGGGATGAGTCAACGCGCGGCAATAAGAATTTGCTGGGCGGCAAGGGCGCGAATTTGGATGGCATGGCCGCCATTGGCCTGCCCGTGCCACCGGGCTTCACCATCACGACCGAAATGTGCACCCTTTATTATGCGGAAGGGCAAACATTCCCCGCCAGCGTCCGCGCGGAAGTGGCGGGCGGCATTGCGCATATTGAAGCGGTGACGGGCAAGAAATTTGGCGATGCGGCCGATCCGCTGCTTGTTTCGGTTCGCTCTGGCGCGCGCGTTTCCATGCCGGGGATGATGGACACCGTTCTCAACCTTGGCCTCAATGATGAAACCGTCAAAGGCCTGGCAGCCTCGTCGGGTGATGCCCGCTTTGCCTGGGACAGCTATCGCCGCTTCATCCAAATGTACTCTGACGTTGTCCTCGGCCTCGATCATGGCGCGTTTGAAGAGGCACTTGAAATCGCCAAGGAAGATCGCGGCTATTATCTCGATACCGATATGGCCGCCGAAGATTGGCAGGCACTGGTCAGCGAGTTCAAGGCGCTGGTGGAACAGGAATGGGGCAAGCCCTTCCCGCAGGATGTGCAGGATCAGCTTTGGGGCGCTGTTGGTGCCGTTTTCGGCTCTTGGGAGTCAGAGCGTGCGAAAGTCTATCGCCGTCTGAATGGCATTCCCGGCGATTGGGGTACGGCGGTTAATGTCCAAGCCATGGTCTTTGGCAATATGGGCGATACATCGGCCACGGGCGTTGCCTTTACGCGCGATCCCGCAACAGGCGAAAATGCCTATTATGGGGAGTTCCTGATCAACGCGCAGGGCGAAGATGTCGTCGCGGGCATCCGCACCCCACAATATCTGACGAAGGCCGCGCGCGAACGTGCCAATGCCAAGCCGCTGTCGATGGAAGAGGCAATGCCCGAAGTTTATGGGCAATTGGCCGATGTGTTCCGCATAGTGGAAACGCATTACCGCGATATGCAGGACATTGAATTTACAGTGGAGCGCGGCAAGCTGTGGATGCTGCAAACCCGATCAGGCAAGCGCACGGCCAAGGCCGCGCTTAAAATTGCCGTCGACATGGCGAGCGAAGGGCTCATCACGCGTGAGGAAGCCATTTTGCGCGTGGAACCTGCGGCGCTTGACCAATTGCTTCACCCCACGCTGGATCCCAGCGCCAAGCGCGATGTGCTGACCAAGGGGCTGCCTGCGTCGCCAGGTGCTGCGTCTGGCAAGATCGTCTTTGATGCCGATAGTGCGGAAAAAGCGGCGGCGAATGGCGAGAGCGTCATTCTGGTGCGCGTGGAAACCAGCCCGGAAGATATTCACGGCATGCACGCCGCCAAAGGCATTCTCACCGCGCGCGGCGGGATGACGAGCCACGCGGCTGTTGTTGCCCGCGGCATGGGGCGGCCCTGTGTCTCGGGTGCTGGCGGGATTGTGATTGATGCCAAAGCAAAGCTGCTCCGCGTGGGCGGGCGTGAATTGCGCGAAGGCGATATTCTGACGCTCGATGGCGCAACGGGCGAAGTGATGGCTGGTGCAGTGGCAACAGTGCAGCCCGAATTGGCGGGGGACTTTGGCACGCTGATGGCCTGGGCGGATGATGTGCGCCGGATGAAAGTGCGCACCAATGCCGAAACGCCACAAGATGCGCAGACCGCGCGGGATTTTGGCGCCGAAGGCATTGGCCTGTGCCGCACCGAACATATGTTCTTTGATGCTGCGCGGATTACCGCCGTGCGCCAGATGATTTTGGCAGAGAGCGAAAAGGGCCGCCGGGCCGCGCTGGAGAAGCTGCTGCCAGAACAGCGTGAAGATTTCCGCCAGATTTTTGAAGTGATGGCCGGTTTGCCTGTCACCATCCGTCTGCTTGATCCGCCGCTGCATGAGTTTTTGCCGCATGAGGAAAGCGAATTTGCCGAAGTGGCGGCGGCGGCCGGCGTCGATGTTGAGCAGCTAAAGCGCCGTGCAGCGGATTTGTTTGAGTTTAACCCCATGCTCGGCCATCGCGGCTGTCGCTTGGGCGTGACCTATCCTGAGATTTACGAAATGCAGGCGCGGGCCATTTTCGAGGCGGCTTGCGCACTGGAAACTGCCCCGGTGCCGGAAATCATGGTCCCGCTGGTTGGCACCAAGCGCGAGCTGGAGCTGATGAAGGATGTTATTGATCGCACAGCAGAGGCTGTCTTTGCCGAACAGGGCAAGCGGATCGTTTATCTGGTTGGCACAATGATTGAGCTGCCGCGTGCTGCGCTCAAAGCCAGCGAAATTGCTGAGGTGGGGGCGTTCTTTAGCTTTGGCACCAATGATTTGACGCAGACGACCTTGGGCGTCTCGCGCGATGATGCCAGCCGCTTCCTGACAGCCTATGTTGATAAGGGCATTTATGCGCAGGACCCCTTTGTCACCTTGGATGTGGACGGCGTGGGGGAGCTGATCGCCCTGGCGGCAGAGCGTGGGCGCAAGACGCGCCAAGACATTAAGCTGGGCATTTGCGGCGAACATGGCGGCGACCCCAAATCGATTGCCTTTTGTGAGAGCATCGGCCTCGATTACGTCTCTGCCTCACCCTATCGCGTGCCAATTGCGCGGCTGGCAGCAGCGCAGGCGGCGTTGCGCGGGGCCTAGTCCGTGTTCGGTTGCGCCTAAAGCCCGTGTTCCATCATGGAGCAGGCGGCCGGCGCAACAAGCACAACGAAAATTGGCGGGACAAGAAAGACCATCATCGGAATGGTCATTAGCACGGGCAGCCGGGCCGCCTTGGCCTCTGCTTGCATCATCCGCGTATGCCGGAATTCAACGGAAAGAACGCGTAAGGCAGAGGCAAGGGGTGTCCCATATTTTTCGGTTTGGATCAGTGTCGTCGCAACGGCATTGGCTGTATCTAACGGCACCCGAGCGGCAAAATTCTGAAATGCTGTGCGCCTGTCACTCATAAAGTTCAGCTCAATGGCCGTCAGGCTTAATTCATCCGCCATTTCGGGGAAAGGCCCAGCAAGCTCGCGCGAGACGCGTTGCAAAGACGCGTCAATTGTCAGTCCAGCTTCGGCACAAATGACCATCAAGTCTAAGGTGTCAGGAAAGGCCAGACGAATGGCCTCGATCCGCGTCTTTGCCATGCGGTCGATGATTAAGTCTGGCAGCAAATAGGCAACATACAGGATGGCCGTGGGCGTGAGGAACCGTTTGAGTGGGCTCATATTTGCGCCATAATCCAAGCCGAAAATCATCACGACAGCAAGGATGCCGATCGCTATCGGTAAAATGAGACGCGCCAGAATAACCAGCACAGCCAGATCGCGGGATCGAAAACCTGCCCGGCTGAGCGTCAGCTCAACCGCTTTTACCTGCGTGTCTTGCAGCAGTTTCAGCCGGTCCATGACCAGGCGGATTTGTGATCGACGGGCGCTGTTTGTTTTTGCCCGTTCCTTCTTGTCGCCGCGGTTGGCGTGTCGACTGGGCTGACGGTTAGGCCCTGCGGCCAACATCCGCCGACGATCTTCTAATGATTTAAGCCGGGCCGCCATGGGGTTTCGGCTGGTGACCGCAGCATAAACGGCCAGCATGAGGGCGAAAATGGCAATAGCAGATAGGCCCTGCGCCAGCAGCGCTGGTGCAACGCCAAATATGGTGGTGACTGGTGCTGCGGCCATGCGTGCCTGTCCTTAAATCTTGAAATTAGCCATTTTGACCAAGATCGCGATGCCCATCACCATCCACGCACAGGCCCCAATGCCCACATGGGTGAGCTTTTCGTTGGTCAAAAAGGGTTCCAGATAGCCGGGGTTCATAACATTAATGGCCCCAACAATTAAAAAAGGCAGCAAAGCCATAAAGCCGCTGGAGGTGCGGGCTTCGGATGAGATGGCTTTCACCTTCATTTTCATTTGGGCGCGCTTGCGCAGCACATCTGATAAGTTGCTCAGGGTTTCGCCAATATTGCCGCCCGTTTCCCGCTGAACAGCAATTGCAATGCAGAAAAACTGAAATTCCGGCATGTCCACACGGGCAGCCACTTGTTTCAACCCTTCATCCATTGTTCGCCCGATGCGCACCGCATCACTGACGGACTGAAATTCTTCCCGCACAAGGCCGTCCAGCTCTGTCGCAATCCCTTCAATTTTTTGGGAAATAGGTAAGCCCGATTTTATGCCGCGCGCCATAAGGTCAATGGCAACGGGAAAGCCTTGGATAAATTTTTGAGATCGCCGGGCAATCAGCACGCCCAAAAGGATATGGGGAAGCGCCATTCCAAGCACGATCCCCGCACTCATTGCAATTAGGGGCTGAAGACCCATGACCACGAGCCCGGCGGCGAGAATGACGCCCAATATGACGATGGCCGTCGCATAATTTTCGGCTGTCCAACTCTTGCCAGCTTTGCGTAGTCGATTTTCTAAGGCCGCACGATTTGGAACAAATTGTGTCAGAAATGTCTCGCGCGGTTTGGCACGCACCAGCGCCAATTTGCGTAACTCGCCTTCGATACTGGGTCTGTCAGACTGGGTCCGCCGTTTAATTGCCTTTAACCGCCGGGCAGCGGCGGCACGCTCTTCTGCGCCCAAAGCCAGATACGTCAGGCTCACTGCCAGAAAAACCCCAGCAGCAATGATGATTATCCCAATCATAGGGCAGAATAAGGCGGCATGTCATTGCCCGGCGAGTTGGCCCGGCGTGAGAGTTTTTCGCTCAAGCCACGCAAGCTAAACCACCCAGTTGCCCGGCCCTTTTTGTCTGTAGGGGAGGGACTGTTTTTGTCGCCCTGGTTCAGTTCGGCCTGCATCAATTTGCTGGCAAAGCCATTGAACGCGCCTGCCAATCGCGACGTTGGATTGGCGGCACTCAAGGCTTTGCCCAATTTTGCAGCTTGGCGCGCACTTTTTGGGTCATCAGGCAGCGTAAAATCTACCTTGCGTTCAATAGAGGCCTCAAAATCGCTGCGAGAGATTTCATTGCCAGCAGCCGAACCGACTTTGTTGAGCACAATCTGCACTTGGGCCTGTGGCGCGACTGCTTTCAGCCACGCCAACATCCGATAACAATCTCGGGCGCTGGCCAACGTTGTTTCTGATACCAGAATGATATGCGTCAGCATCGCCAAAAGATTGGGCTGATAAAGCGCAAGGCTGCGAGGCAGATCAACCACAGTGCATTCAAAGGCGGAAATCACTTCCTGCTGAAGCACCATGAAGCCGGTGCCGTCAGAGATAACGGGCTGCGTTAAAGAGGCTTCGGCGGATAGTATCGCCAGCCTGTCACTGGCCTTCACCATGCTGCGCTCAAGAAACAGTCCGTCGATGCGTGCTGGGTTCTCAATCGCGTCAGTTAAGCCGCGACCAGGCTCAAGATCCAGCTGCAAGGCCCCAGTTCCAAAATGCAAATCAAGGTCAAGCAGCGCCGTGAGACGGCCCTCTTGTGCCGAGAGCGACCACGCCAGCCCTGTTGCAAAAGACGTTGCCCCACATCCCCCGCGCACGCCCAAAACGCCAAGAGCAACAGGGCTTTGGTCTGACATGGTCTCTGGCTTGGGCTGATTCAGCAGCGCCTGTGCATGCGCAAAGGCATCGCGCAGTTGATCGGGATTAAGGGGCATCAGCAGATAATCTTGAATGCCGCTTGCCAGCAGGTCACGGTATAGCCGAACGTCATTCAAATGCCCGCAGGCAATAACAATTGTGCCCGGCTCACACACTTCTGCCAGCGAATTGATGTCTGACAGCGGGTTTTGGGCTTGCGAGATATCGACAAACAAGATGGACGGGCTGGACGAGACAGCCAGTGTCTGAACCGCATTGTGGAGGCCGCCGGGGTAGACAACATCAGATGACCAGCCAAATTCGCTGCATATCTGGTAGAGGGCATTGATCGCATGATCATCCGACACAAAGGCGGAAAACATTTCCCGCTCACTTACTAGACTGCGCGAGGAAGGCATATGAGTCATTTGGCATCGGCTCCCGCCGGGGCGGCAGCAGGTGCGGCATTTGATGCGCCACCGATCTTATAGGCATCGATGACACGTCCGCTCACGGGGGAGAGCGTGGCTGGACGCGCTTTGCGTCCGACCAGCAAGTCCGTGGGATCAGCCACCATGGCCGCCAGTGAGGCGTTTGTCGCGCAGCCATAATTAGACAGATTATACCGGGCAGAATTGGTCCTGCCGGGGTGGCTCCAATCTGGGCAACCAGGGACAGAGGCGGTCATCCGGCTCAACACGATGCGGATATGGCCGGGTGCAAGTTCGCCTTGTGTGACAGGTGCAGAGGCCGCAAGGGGCAAGCCATATTGGCTCAACACAGTGGCAATGATTGTGCGGACCTCGGCGTCCATGACATCGCTTGCCGGATCCAGACCAATGCTATCGCCATAAGCAGGGTTCAGAGCGGCAAGCCAGCTGCTCAAACGCCGCACATCTTGCGCTACCAAGCCATCTTGGACTGGAAGATCAATTATATAGTCGCTGCGTTGGACAATTGGTTGGTGGACAGAGTCTGTCCCACTTTGGGCTGCGGCCGGCAGCGAGATGAACAGAGTGAAACCAGCAACACACAGCGCCGTTGTCAGCTTATGGGTAAAAGACTGGGCCATGAAAAATCCTCTCACTGAGTAAAGCCGGGCAGAGGTAAGGCCGATGAATTGGCTTTTTTCTGCTTTGTTGCTGGGGGCAGCGCAGTGCTGGCCGATGGCGACGGCAGGGCGGGGGACAGGCCGGGCGCGGCAATCGTCCGGGGCGTTTCCATGCGCGGCTGGGGCCGTTTTGCGCCGGACCTTCCAAAGAGCGAAGCGCCACGCAATATCCGGTCTTCATCTGAGGGCAGCGCCAACCCATCGGTAGGCAATATGATATCGCTGGCCGACACTGGCCGGACCAAATAGGGCGTTACAACCACCACAAGCTCTGTTTCATTCTTGCGAAATTCAGTGGATCGAAAGAGCGCGCCAATAATTGGCAGGCTGCCGAGGCCGGGGGCCTTATCAACGACATTATTCTGCGTGTTTTGCAGCAAGCCGCCAATCATAAAGCTTTGCCCAGAGCCCAGCTCGACTGTGGTTTCAACACGGCGCGTGGAAAGCGCAGGAATAGTAAAGCCGTTGACCTGAACTGAGCCAGCCGTTGTCAGTTGCGATACTTCTGGCCGGACTTTCAATGAAATGCGCCCGTCGGTCAGAACCACCGGCGTAAAGGCTAAGCTGACGCCATATTGTTTGAATTGAACTGAAACCTGCCCAAGCTGCGAGGCAACGGGAATTGGTATTTCGCCACCTGCCAAAAAGCTGGCCGTCTCACCTGACAGGGCCGTCAGATTGGGCTGTGCCAGCGTGGTTGCTAGGCCCTGATTTTCAGCCAGGTCAATGGCGCTTGCTAGGTCAAGCCCCAGCAAACGGCCGGCAACGCCAAGGCTCGTTTTAGAGCCGGTGCCGAGACCAGTGAGATTATAGGATGTGCCGGGCGTACGCACCAAGGCGCCTGTGGCTGGGTTCATTGGCAACATAACGGAGTCTTTGGGCAGGCCATAAAGGCTTGAGGCGTCCACTTTGGGAAAGCTGCTCAAATCCCGATCAGTAATTGTTCCAAAACTCCGGCCCTGCGCAACGCCAAATAGGAAACCGCCTGTCGTATCACGCGACATCAGGTTGACGCCCAAACTGCGGACAAATTGGCGGTTAACTTCTGCAATGCGGACTTGCAGCGACACTTGCACGGGCGTGGCTGTCTTTAGCCGATTGATGACTTGTATCTTCTCGCCAACCAAAGATTTGGCCAGCCGCTCGGCCTCTGCAACATCTTCGGGCGCAGACACTGTTCCCGTCAGCAAGATAAGGCCATTGCCAGTTGTCACGCGCACATCTGCCTCGGGCAGTGCCAGCTTCAGCACATCATCCACCGAGTTGATATTCGCCGTCACCCGGACGTTGACAGAATAGACAATTTTGCCGGCTGAGGTGATGGCAAAGATGCTCGATTCCCCATCTTCTTTGCCCAGAATGTAAAGCTGTCTGGGGGAGCGGACTTGAACATCGGCGACGGACTGATTGGAGACCATGACATCAGTTACAGCCACAGGCAGCGTGACAATTTGCCCCCGACCCTTGGACAAAATAATCTGCGTCGCTGGCCGCTCAACAGCCACGGGGCCACTGGCTCCTTGATTGATCGAGACTGTCCCTTGCGGCGCGGCATAGCTCTGGCTGGTCCATGTGCAGGCAAGGGCGACGAGCCAGCCGCACGTGCGTTTGGAATGGCGGCTCATGGATTTGCTCCTGCAAAACTGGTTTCTTGAGGTCCGTCTTCTCGCCAAATGCGGACATTAGGACCGCGAGGACGAGCAGGGGCTGCAGTCGGGGCTGCAGTCGGGGTTGCAGTGGGCGGGGCGGGCGCGCGCGAGGCTGTTGTCCGCCCAAGATTAGAGCGCAAAAACCGCGATACATCGGCACCCGTTGAGTAAGTGGTGTCGCGATCATTGGGTTGGCCTGCAATATCAGCCAGCCGCTGCTGCTCTGCCTTGGCATTTAGATTTGCAGGCAAGCTTAAACGGCCAGACGCAATTGCCATGTCCACTTCTGCGCCGCCATCTGACAGGGACCGCAAGAGCAGTGATAAATTCCCAAGGGATTGGGCAACGGCGATTTTTTCACCAATCTTAGGGGTGACTTCCAGCGTAACCGTCTGGGACAATTGGGGATTGGTCTGCCCCTTATCGTCCAATTGGCTGGTCCGCTGGTCCGCTGCCAAAACGCGCAAGTTGCGCACAATGGTCTCAGAGGCTTTGACGTCTGTTCCATTGGCTTGGATGGTCTGTGTCAGGACAATATCGACACGGTCTCCCGGGAAAACAAAGCCCGCAACGCCCGTTTCGGCAGACACAGGCACTGTCATGGCGCGCATTCCCGGGCTGAGGGCTGCAGCGAGAAAACCGCGCTCACCTGGCTTGACCAGCGCGCCTTGCGTAATGGGCTGGCCTGCAGTTAAGGCCGCGCGCACCACGCGGCCAGCAAGCGATGCCATGTCGGTTCCCGACCCTTCTTTAAAATAGGCGTTTTGGATCAGCTCACTCGGCCAAGGCTGAAAGCGCATGCTGTCCGTCGTCAAAATGGTCCCAACAGGTAAGGCCCGCGTTGCGACGAGAATTTTTGGACCCTTAGGCGCCACGGGTTCAGCTGCTATTTGCTGTGGAGGCGGGGTGCTTGCTGCAAAAAGCGACCTTGCCAGCAAAGCTGTGGTAATGGCGATGACCAGCGCGCCAGCCAGCAGCGCAAGTTTTTTGACGTCCATCTCGTGGCCAGCCCCAATGGTTTATGGTGTTTTCAACAAGGCTGTAATCATCACCCAAATGGGTTAATATTGGGTTCCCAGAGCGTGCAGAGGGCGGCGGCGGCAATGGCCACGCCATAGGGAATTTCTAAGGCGGTGTTGCGCTTCAATAGCTTGTGGCCAATCCAATAGATTAGCCCCACCACGCCGCCGATCAAAGCCATCAATACCAGCAATCGAGCCATGGGAATGGCGGGGAACCATAAGCCTAAGGCGCCAATCAGCTTTACATCGCCGCCGCCCATCATATTGGCGGCAAAAGCCAGCGCAAAAAGCCCAAAGCACGCAAATCCGACGAGCATTTGCCATGCCATAGCTGGCCAGAAAGCGAGGCCAGAGGCGATCCAATAGAGCGGCGCGATGAGCGCAATGGCGAGCGTCAACCAGTTGGGAATGATGCGCCAGCGCATGTCGAGCCCAGCCGCGCACAAGACAAGCCCGGTCAGCACTAACTGGAGGAGGGTGGCAGAGTTTCCAAGCATGGGGCCTGCCTAATGGCGACCCTTTACCAAATGATGAGCGCCACAAATTGACGTTCTTGGCCAAGGCTTTGCAGGATAGCCCAAGGCACAGGCTTGACCCTCTTTCGCCGCCGGCGCAGGGGCAGACTATGAAGTTTGATGTCGCTATTGTGGGTGCAGGTATGGCGGGGGCCAGTCTGGCTGCCCAGCTTGCGCCGCATATGCGCGTGCTTTTGCTCGAGGCAGAAGATGCACCCGGCTATCATGCAACAGGCCGGTCTGCGGCATTTTGGGTCGAGACATATGGCGGCCCGCTGGTCCAGCCACTGACCAGTGCCTCTGGGCCTTTTTTGGCGGCCCCACCCGCTGATTTTTCCGATCAAGGATTTTTGCGGCTGCGCGGCGCACTGATGATTGGGGAAGCCGAGGGCGCCGGGCAAGCAGATGCGTTTCTCGCCCGATTTTCAGCGTCTGGCGTTGCGTTGCTGCGCTGCGACGCACCTGCCTTGCGCCAGCGCCTGCCGGGCCTTTTGCCGCACTGGACCGAGGGCGTATGGGAAGCAACGACCGCGGATATCGATGTGGCCGCACTTCATATGGCGTATCTGCGTGCCGCGCGCCGCGCGGGGGCCAGCCTTTTGACGCGCCACCCTGTTTCGCAGCTATGCCGAACGCAATCAGGCTGGGATATTTTGGCAGGTGGTGCCGAATTTTCGGCGGCAAAGCTGGTCAATGCGGCTGGGGCTTGGGCCAGCCATATTGCACAGATGGCGAAGGCCGCACCCATCCAGATCCAGCCCTTACGCCGCACCATGGTGCAATTAAGGTTGGCCCAGCCAATTTCGCCAGACTTGCCCTTGATTGTGGATTTGGCAGAGCGATTTTATTTTAAGCCCGAGGGGGCAGATCGTATCTGGCTAAGCCCGCATGACGAAACGCCGTCTTTGCCGTGCGATGCAGCAGCAGATGAAGCCGATGTGGCCTTGGCGCTCGAGCGGTTTTCCCAAGTGGTCAATTGGCCTGTCGCAGCGGTTGAACGCCGCTGGGCCGGCCTGCGCAGCTTCACGCCAGATCGGGCCCCTGTTTTTGGCGCGGATCAAGACTGCCCCGGCTTTTATTGGTGCGCGGGGCAGGGGGGCGCCGGCATTCAAACAGCGCCCGCCATATCTTCCCTATTGGCCGCCGAGATATTGGGCGTGGCGCCGCGCGCGCCTTATGATCGCATCGCGCACGCCGCTTATGCGCCCGCGCGCTTTGCCACGTCTGTTACCAATGGCGGGAATGGCTGAGCGATAAGGCCGCGTCGCTGGCCAGCTTATCTGCGCGTTCATTATCTGGGTCGCCTGCATGGCCTTTTACCCAGCGCCAATCAATTTTATGCGGAGCGCAGGCGGCAAGCAGTTCCTGCCATAGCTCGGCATTTTTCACGGGCTTTTTATCAGCTGTGCGCCAGCCATTTTTCTGCCAGCCAAAAATCCATTTGGTTATGCCATCGCGCACATAGGCGCTGTCGGTTTCCAAGATGACATGGCAGGGGCGGTTGAGTGCCTTTAGGCCCTGAATGGCCGCCATTAACTCCATCCGATTATTGGTGGTGCCCGGCTCGGCGCCGGACAATTCCTTTTCCACCCCATTAAAGCGCAGCACCACGCCCCAGCCGCCGGGGCCGGGATTGCCTTTGCACGCGCCATCGGTCGCGATTTTAACATGCGGCAGCGTGGTCACAGGCGTGCGTAATGCTCCAGCCGAGCAAGGTAAGCGAGGGGGTCTTTCCGCGTTACCAGCGCATCAGCGGGGGTGTTCAGCCAATCCCAAGCGCGCGTCAGCAAAAAGCGCAAGCACGCGCCGCGTGCCAATATGGGGAAGGCTGCCCGCTCGGCATCCGTTAGGCCAAAGCCTGCCTCATATCCTTCGACCAAGGCTGTGCCCACATCGGGCAGATAGCTGTTATCTGCGCCATCAAAGCTCCAGCTGCTATGCGTGACGGCCAAATCCCAAGCCCGAATTTCGGTGCAGGCAAAGTAAAAGTCGATCACGGCACAAACCTGATCGCCCGACATCAAAACATTATCAGGAAAGAGGTCAGCATGGATCACACTGCGGGGCAAATCTTGCGGCCAGTTGGCGCGAATAAATGCACATTCATCTGCAACTCGCGCCTTTAGGCCCGGCTTAATCTGGTCCAGATCATCGCCGCATTTCTCGGCCAGCGCGTACCAGCCTTCTGGCCCCAAGCTATTGGGACGGCTCATGGAAAAATCAGCCAGTGCCTCATGCAATTGGCCCAAGACGTGGCCTGTTGCACGCGCTTGTCCAGGGGTGGGGTGCGTGACGGATAGGCCGGGCATAAATGCCATCATCGCCATAGCCTTGCCTTGGCGGGTAATGGTGCCCGCACCCTCGGCAGTTTTCAGTGCAGCAGGGACTGGGCAGCCTTTGGCCACCAGATGATCAATCATTCCCAAGAAGAACGGCAGATCATTTGTGTCCACCCGCTTTTCATACACAGTGAAAATGAAGCGGCCTTTGTCCGTCTCAACCAGATAATTGCTGTTTTCCACGCCCTCCGCGATGCCCTTGGCAGACCGCAAGGTGCCTGCACCAAAGGCGCGAACATACTCCGCCATGTCCTCAGCGGCGATGTGCGTGTAAACAGCCATGCTTAGGCCGTAAGTTTGCGGGGCAGTTTGAAGACCATATTCTCTTCCGCCGTTGTTACCTGCTCTTCGTGCAAGTCAAAGCGGTCACGCAGCGCCTCGACCACTTCACGCACCAAGACTTCAGGGGCAGAGGCCCCGGCTGTTAGTCCCAAGATGCTGGGCGTGCCCAACCACTCAAAATCAATATCTTTGCCACGCTGCACCAATTGCGCGGGCACACCAAGACGTTCGCCCACTTCCGCTAACCGCAGCGAATTGGATGAATTGGGCGCGCCAATCACAATCAGCTTTTCGGCACGGGCACACACGGCTTTCACAGATTCTTGCCGGTTGCTGGTGGCGTAGCAAATATCTTCTCCACGCGGCCCCTGAATATCAGGGAAGCGCGTTTTCAACGCCTCAACAACGGCCGCTGTATCATCCACCGACAAGGTGGTCTGCGTCAAAAAGCCCAGCGTCGCCTCATCATAATCTGGCAGGGCAGCCACATCTTCCACTGTTTCAATTAAGGTCATGGCGCCTTCAGGCACTTGGCCAAAAGTGCCAATAACTTCCGGGTGGCCATCATGCCCAATGAAAATGATATGCTTGCCCTGTTCCACCAGCCGCTCGGCCTGGCGATGGACTTTGGACACCAGCGGGCAGGTGGCATCGAGCCAGTCTAGCCCTCGGGCATCAGCTGTTGCGGGAATAATTTTGGGCACGCCATGCGCGGAAAAGACGACAGGCACCCCGTCGGGCACTTCGTCCAGCTCTTCGACAAAGACGGCGCCTTTGGCTTTGAGGCTATCGACCACAAAGCGATTATGGACAATCTCATGCCGGACATAGACGGGGGCACCATATTGCTCGATCGCTTTTTCCACGATCAAGATGGCGCGGTCCACGCCTGCGCAGAAGCCACGCGGGGCGGCAATTAACACAGTTAGGGGCGGTTTTGCATCGCTCATAGCCATTGCCCCTACGCGATTGCTTGCAGCCGGGAAAGGCGCTTCCTATACCAGCCCACCTTATCTGTGAGGAATCCATCTGACATGCTGCGCAAATCCTTCGTTCTGACCAGCCTTGCCGCCCTTGCTCTTACGGGCTGCACCAGAGAGGGGGATATTGATTCGTCGGGTGGTATTGCCATTACACGCTCGGCCTGTCCGGGCATTGCCATTCCGGTTTACACAGGCGATGTTACTTTGTTCAGCCCCGCTGAGGCGCGTACAGTCGATGCAATTGATGTGGTCGCGACGCTCACCAATTTGCGCTCGTCTTGTGTTGAGCAGGGCGAAGATATTTTGGCGTCGGCCAGCTTTGACGTGGTTGCCACGCGAACCAATACCAGCGGTGCACGCCAGCTTGTTCTGCCATATTTTGCAACAGTAGTGCAGGGTGGCCGCGTCGTCGTGTCCAAGCGCATCAGCACAATTGTCCTGAATTTTGCTGATGGTGCGCGTCGGGCCGAGGCCAAGGGCAGTGCAACGGGTTATGTGAACCATGCCGCCGCGAAGCTGCCGCCGCCGGTGCAAGAACGCCTGACACGCAAGCGCAAAGCAGGCGACGCGGATGCCGCGCTTGATCCGCTGGCGGATCCCGATATTCGCGCTGCTGTGCAAAAGGCCAGTTTTGAATTGCTTGTTGGCTTTCAACTGACTGACGAGCAGCTGAAATATAACGCCACACGTTAAGTGGTTTTCCCCGGTGCGATGGCTTTGCCCCTTGTGACTGGTTGACTCACGACAGGGGCAGAGCCATTTAACGCGAGTCGCTGACAGCGCGGGAGAGAGTCCTGCCTGGCAGGTCCGCCGAAGGAGCAACCACCCCGGAATCTCTCAGGCAAAAGGACCGCGCTGACATATGCGGCACTCTGGAAAGCGTTCGGGCTTCGGCTTGAACCACCGAAGGGGTAAGCGGCAGCCTTTAGGCGCCGTGAAAGCTCTCAGGTTCCCGTGACAGAGGGGGTCCGGCGCACCGCTGCAAGGCACTGCGCTGGTAACTCTGTGCGTGGAGCCGTTGGACGTGAGCGAGACTGAAACACCCGAATTGGATGCCGCGGCAGAAGCGCCCTCTGCCTTGCCGCTAGACGCATGGCACCGCGCGCGGGGTGCGCGCATGGTGGACTTTGCCGGCTATTATATGCCCATTCACTATGAAGGGATTATGGCCGAACATCTGTGGACCCGCGCCCATGCGGGTTTGTTTGATGTCTCGCATATGGGCCAATTGATGATGTCTGGGCCGGGCGTTGATGCCGCGCTGGAACAGGTCATTTCCACTGATGTGACGACGCTGGCCGA
>JACCDV010312427.1_pt1 | contig 23119 bp, 35 predicted proteins | sample 7446131 | NCBI WGS metagenome assembly JACCDV01 (sample SAMN15323448, study PRJNA562643) | freshwater metagenome | isolation source: river surface water | place: USA:Blue River Watershed | collected 2017-08-17
ACGGCTGCCATGTTGCTGGCAGTCACATGACCGAGCCGTGCTTGCTTCCATTCGTCAGAGCCTTGCTCAATGTGGAGATATGGTTGCTCACGCATTGCTGGCTCCCATCAACTCAGCCTTGCGGCTGTCTTTGGCTGACTCAAGCACTTTGAGTGCGTCAGGGTTGTTGCCCACTGCCTTGACTGCGGCAATGTAGTCCCGCTTAAGAGCATCCATGTCTGCCGCTTGCTGAATAGGGACAAGCAGGGCATCCAAGTCCACAGGCTCGGGCGGCGCTTCTTCGGGCAGGTCTTCACCCGCATAGATGTAGAGCGCAAGACCGAACATGGCAAGGTTTTTCACCAAGCACCGCATGATGGTCTTATTGATGTCGAACATGGTGTACGCATCAACTGTCTTTTCCACTGACTGCTTGGTTTTCCAATCCCGCACCATGTAGGTGTATGGCTTGCTCTGCATGGCTTTGTTCTTGCCGTCCATGACGGGGAGCCACATCTCATGCGTTTCCCCGCCAGCAGTCACTTTGGTGAACACCATCGCCCCTGCTTCACTTTCAAAGTAGGGCAACCCGCTTGGGGCTTTGACTACTTCGTAGGTTGCATCGGGACAGTGTTGCTTGAACTCATCCCATGCCCATGCCCACGACAGGTAGGTGAGTCCGTCTTTTTTCTCTACACGGTCATTGACGTTGAGTGACCGAAGTTTGCTGAATGAATTGCTCATGGTTATTTTCCTTTCGGGTGATTAAAAAGGCGCAGGCTCAAAGTTGTTCCAATCAACTGGCGGCTTGCGCACAGGCTTGGGCAGACGAACCAGAGTCATTCCTTCTTTGAGGAACCGCTCTGCTTCATCTTTCCAATAGAACTTCCGCAATGGGAAGCCGTCCTCATCTTTGATGAGAAAACGGAATTCAGTAGTCGCCGCCATCGTCATCGCCACCAAGACCTTCGTTGTAGCGACGAGCCGCTTCATTGTCTGCTTGCTTGTAGCAGTAGTCGTACACAGCGTCATAGATGACTTTGCCAAGTGCCGCATGACCGGGGTTTGGGTCTTTCAGGGCTTTGGCAAGTTCTTCTCTGACTCCGTACAGCACAGCGTCATCAATGGCTTGCAAGAAAGTGTCGGGGTGGGTGGGGTCATACTCATCTTCTTCGAGCACTTGTTCCACCAGCCGCTCAATGGCATCGTCCCTCTCAGCGGCTTCTTGGTATGGCTGTTCCAGCCAACGGTCATAGTCAGTCATGCTTTCTCCTTTTCGTGTGCCCGCCACCATGGCAGGTCTGAGTATTATAGGATAGACTATTACACCATGCCAACCCTAGAACTTTCCCTTCCCTATCCCCCCTCCGTTAACACCTACTGGGGCTTTCAGGGACACCGCAGATTTCTCACAGATAGAGCCGTTGACTTTAAGAAGGCAGTGGCTCACTGGGTGAGCCTGTCGGGTGTGAAGTTTGGCAAGGCAAGGCTGGAGGTGACCATCATTACCCATGCCCCTGACCGCAGGGCAAGGGACATCGACAACATCGTCAAGCCCACACTGGATGCTCTTGTCCAAGCGGGATTGTTTGATGATGACTCTCAGGTTGACTTGCTGACCGTCAAGAGAGGGGCAGTCATCAAAGGTGGCAAGGCAGTGGTTCATGTCGGGGTTGTTGAAGTGTAATAGTCTGACCTACAATGATGGTGCATGACCACGAAAAGGAGAATCGATGCACTATTTTCAGTTTGAGATTAAGGAGTGGGTGGCGAACACTGCCCACTTGAGCCTAGAGGAAGAAGCCGCTTACCTACGGCTCATCTTTTTCTACTATGACTCAGAACGCCCCATCCCGCACGATGACCTGAGCATGGTGTTCCGCAAGTGCCGTGTGCCTGAAGAATTGGGCAAGGGCATCATGCTGGAGTTCTTCACCATGGACGGGACACTTGGGGCATGGACGCACAAGAGGTGCGAGTCTGAGATTGCCCGATACCGAGCCAAGCATGAGCAAGCGACACGGGCAGGGAAAGCGTCTGCTGAAGCACGGTTCAACGCCCGCTCAACTGCCGCTCAACCAATCATAAATCATAAATCATCAATCACTAATCAAGAATCAAAGAATACAAAGCCTCCCAAGGTCGGCACCCCTGACGGGGTTTCTGATTCTGTTTGGCAGGACTTCATGGCAGTGAGGCAAGCCAAGAAAGCCAAGATGACGGAGACCGCTCTCAAAGGGTTGGTCAGGGAAGCAAACAAGGCTGGCATCCCTTTGGAAGACGCAATCCGCATCTGCTGTGAGCGGGGCTGGGTTGGGTTTAAGGCAGATTGGATTGCTGAACACCTGAAGAATAAACCTGCGGCATATCAGGACAAGAACATTGCCGCCGCTCGAGCAATCTTTGGTGACGAAAGGAGGCTGACCGATGCAAGAACAATCGACATCGACACCAAGAAGATTACCTGACCAGTGGGTTCAGAAAATCTTTGCCACAATGCAAGGGCACTACGGCACCCGCTTCCTGAATATGTGGCGAACGGGTCAAGTATTGCCTGACGGCAATGATGCGGGAGTGGTCAATGCCATGAACCATTGGGCTGAGAAGTTGGGCGGCTATGTTGACCGACCTGACGTAATCAAGAAGGTTCTGGATTCGTTGCCCGTAGAACCGCCATCCCTGCCGCAGTTTATGGAACTCATGCGTCATGCTTGGACTGCCCCTGCTGTCCCCATGCTGGAGAAGAAATGGACAGCAGAGGAACTGGAGCGGAACAGACAAAGGGCGCAAGAGTGTTTGGCAAAACTCCGTGAATCAATGCAAGGAAAAATCCATGGACATCGTGGCGACTATCGACCTCCGAATCACCGAACTGAGGACTAAATATAAAGACAACGCACTTGCCGAATACCGCTACCGCATGAACGAATTGGTCAGATTGCGGGAGCATCTTTTAATCACCAGCGAAAAGGAGAACCCATGCTATCTACGAAACCCATCAGGCTTGCCTACTGCGACTACATCGCATGGCTCATAAGCACTGAACTCAAGACTCTCGACACCGCAGGGCAGAAACTGCTTGCCTCTGTTGGCAGGGTGCAGTTTGACCTTGGTCACTTTGATGAATTCTTGTCCACCACCAAGACCATCGATGTGGAAGACCGCTTTGGCAAGCAATACCGAATCACCATTCAGGAACTTTAATCATGGCAGACACGACACAAGAAGACATCAGCCCATTTCGGGCACTGGACTACATCCGAGACAATGCAAAGGCATACGCCCAAGCGAAAGCGAATGTGGTCTACATGACGGAGTATCGCAAGACCATCAAAGCCACTCTCATGGCATCTTGCTCTGAAAAAACAGAGTCAGCCAAAGAGTCATACGCATACTCTCACCCTGAGTACAAGAAGCATCTTCTTGCTTTGCAAGAGGCAGTTGCTGAGGCTGAATTTTTACGCTGGCGCATGGTGGCGGCAGAAGCCAAGATTGAGGTATGGCGGTCACTGGAATCCTCTGCAAGAGCGGAGGGGAGGTCAACGGTATGATGCGCAACCCCGATGCAAGACACTTGGATTTCCAAGACTTGGCGGGGTTGATTCCAGAGCATCCCAAGTTCCTGCCCTCTAACCTCGACATGGTTTATGAGCGGCGGGGACACTTTCTGGTTTGTGAGTGGAAGCGACCTCACGAAAATTTTGGTGGTGGGCAATGGATACTGCTACAAGCTTTTGCCCGTACCCCCAAATTCTCGGTGCTGATTGTCACAGGCAACACCGATGCTGGCATGAGCATCCAGAACATTGAGTGGTTGAAGTCAGACGGCTCTCTTGAGCATAAGGGTGCTACGATGGTGGAATTCGAACAACTGATTCTCAAGTGGTTCTACCATGCCGAACGCCAGCACACGCAAACACTACACCGAGGTTGCTGACCTTGGTTGCATATTGTGCCGACATCTAGGCTATCGTGGCACCCCTGCTGAAGTGCACCACATTCGCCGTCTTGGTGGGGTGAGAGATGATGCTCCCGTCATCCCCTTATGCCCCGAGCATCACCGTGGCAACTCAGGGGTGCACGGCATGGGGCGCAAAGCCTTTGCCCGTCACTACGGGCTAACCGAAGAAGACCTCTTAGAACAGGTTACGCACTTGCTATCTCAAAGTGTGGAGCATCGATAAACGGTCGCTGGTTTTGCTTGCGCCGTGTGTCGATGTAGTACTGCATTGCCGCCTCCATTGTCCCGTTCCACTTGGTGATGTCGGGAATGTTCCATGCGGCTCCCCAGCGTAGAGGCAACTTGATTTCTCGGGCGGCTGTTGCCATCGACAAAGCAATATCATCATAGAGATTCAATTCCCAAGAAATACGGTCACCAACAAATGCTACTAGGTCAACCGCTTTGCCCACCACATGAGTGCCACCCTCTTTTACTTGGCTGGCATCTTTGTTGAATAGTTCAATCTGTCGCTCTTTGGTTCTCAGCCCTTCAGTCACAGCAAAGTCAACGCTGGTGTATTGAATGGCTTTCTTGACGCACTCAACCAAGCGTTCATCCACTCCCACCAATCGGTCAAGACTGCGCTTGGAAAGTTGGAAAGTCATTTCTTACCCCACCCAGCAACGATGCGTGAGCCAAATAAGAAACCGAAAGCAATGTTTGCCGCTTCTAGGGCAAGGGTGCGTATTGCATCAGAAACGGGGTAATACAGGGTTGAAACCCCGACACCTATGACCAGTAGTGCCCCGACATAGCGGGCTGAAGCACGAAGGTCTATGACCCATTGGCTAGGGGTTCCGATTGGGGCATCTAGTTTGGCAAGAGCCTCAATGCGGGAAATCTCATTTTGGTCAAGTTTGATTTGCTCATCAATGGTGGTTGGTTTGACCCCGCCCATCCACTTGGTAATGAGTTGCTTGCCGCCTTCAACTGCCACAGGGACAAGTGCCCCCAAGATGGTTTCGAGTAGCATCATTTTCCTCCTAGTCCAAGTTTTGCTGATAGCCCAACTAGCACCAGACCACAAATGATGACTAGCAGACCCCAAATTCCTTTCTTCGCAATCTCCAGTTTTAACTCACGCCAAAACTGTGTCTGTGCTTCAGCCGCCGCAATCATGGATTCGTGATAACGGCGATGCCCGTCATAGTCCACTGTGCCGTCAGGGGCACGAGCAAACGCTCCACTTATTTTTTGGAGTTCGCTCATAACCTCATCGAACCTCTTGTCTATGTGCGCGTTGTCACTTTTGGCAAGGTGAACTTCGTCCGTCATGCTATTGCTCTTTCTTTATTTTTAGTTCTTCGGGAACCTGTGGCTCACCTTGTTGCTTTATTTTTACCATTAGAAAAGATGCGTTGGTTTTTGCTGGCATCTCACCCAATGCTTCAAGAATAAAGTTGACCTCAGGAATTTCTAGTTCAAGTTTTATCGTAGTCATGTCTTGTCCTTTCTTAAACTGGATACGATACATCTACCAAGTCACCAACAGTTAAGCCTGTGGCAAATACCACAGCCGTCCCACTGGTCACGGTCACATCTACACCATTGCGTTGCAACGAACCATTTACGAACACTTGAATTTTGCTGTTGGTGTAAGTGGCAGAAGTGGTGAAAGATGTCTGTCCTGCTGTTGCAGTAAATTGGTCATACCGCATAGTTCCGCTAGATGCAGCTGGCGGGTAAATGATGTCTACCAAGTCACCCGATTGATTTGCTACAGCAAATACCACCTGAGTGCCGCTAGTCACGGTCACATCTACACCATTTCGTTGCAATACCCCATCCAGAAAAACTTGAATTTTTCCAGAGGTGTATGACTGAGAGGTATTGAAAGTAGTCTGACTTGCAGTTGCCGTGAACTGGTCATAAGTCAAAGCCTGTGCTGAACTGGTGGCGGCAATAGTGATGCTTCCAGCCCCGTTAGTGATGCTGATGCCTGTACCAGCAGTCAAAGTGGCTTTGGTAAGAGTGTTGCCTGTGGTATTGCCGATAAGCAACTGACCGTTGGTGTAACTGGTTTGCCCTGTGCCACCATTGGCAACTGCCAAAGTTCCTGCCAAAGTAATCGCACCAGTAGTGCCAGTGCTTGGAGTAAGCCCCGTTGTCCCTGCACTAAATGAAGTCACCCCACCAGCAGAACCGTTTGCGGCTGAGGTAATGCGTCCTTGAGCATCTACTGTGATGTTGGCATTGGTATATGAACCAGCAGTGACTGCCGTATTGGCAAGAGCAACTGTAATGGCTCCAGCACCCTCAGTAATGCTAATACCAGTGCCGTCAGTCAAATTGGCATTCTTCCAAACCCCTGCGGGTGCATCATAGATGAGCGTGTTACCACTGGCAGGAGAGGTGATAAGAACATTGTGGAGTTCATCCAGTTCCCACCCGTTATTGATGTTGACGAACACTTCGCCGCTAGACGCATTGACTTTGACCACCCACCCAAGCGCAACGATATGTTGCGGTGCAACTGGTTTGGTGGCGGTAAAGTCTCCAGCCGTTGAAGAAAGGTAGATTGGATTTCCTGCTGTGAAAGCAGAAGTGTCTATGCCACGAACCAAGCCAAAAGTGCAGACAAAGCCCTCTGCGCCGTTTGCAATGGCTTCCGCAGTGATACCCAGTGTCGGGGCACTTAAAGCCTCAGAATCGGCATCTGCAAGGACTACAGAGGGTCTTTGACCTTGCGCCCCTGATACTGCAACCACTTTGCCTTTGGCAATGGTTGAACCTGTGCCGTTGTATACCTTGGCAATGTTTTCTTGCCCCAACTGGAGAGAGGTGTTGGCATTGAGAATAACGCTTGGTGTGCCATCCCCTGAATCCCAAAAGACAGACCCTGCTGTACTTGGAGCACTTGTTGGGCTAGTGTTGAACGACAGTCCATTGACCGATGCCAAATTGCCGTTGTCATCCTGAGTGACTGTGCCGTTTTGAATCAGTTTGCCCGTTGTGCCGTCAAACCGAGCAAGGGCATTGTCTGTAGAAGATGCAGGACCAACTACATCCCCAGTACCAGCATTGGAATTGACCCACTTGCCTGTCGATGAGTTGTAGGACAGTCCTTGACCATTGGTGGGAGAAGTGATGTTGGTATCACCAAGCCCGTCAAGGTTTCCAGCACCAACTTGCACGACAGCCGTGCCATTGTTGATGTAAACCTTCTTGTCTGCCATGTTGACAGCCAACTCACCAGAGGCAAGTTGACCTGTCGTTGGCACAGCCCCACCCGTATTGCTACGCTTGGGCTTGATAATGTTCGCCATGTGGCTCCCCTTTCTGCTCTATATAGAGCGGGTTTACAGCCCACTATGTAGTGGGCATTGATGATTAGAAAGTGCCGCCGTCGATAGTGATTCCGTCAAAGGTGGTCAGGTTTGTAATACTACCACCAGTGATTGCCACATTGTTGGCGTTCTGAGTTGACATCGTTCCCAAGCCAGTGATGTCTGTGTTCGGGATAGTTGACGATGCAGTGAAAGCAGAAGTGCCGTTACCTTTGATGTAGCCCGTCAAAGTAGTTGCACCAGTACCGCCAGCAGTCACAGGCAGGGTGCCAGTGGTCAATGCAGAGGTAGAGGTGGCATAGACAGCCCCGCCAGAAGTAAAGGAAGTCAATCCCGTACCACCGTAGTTAGTAGCAATGGTGGTGGCTTGCCAAGTGCCAGTGCCAATCGTGCCCAGTGTAGTGATGCTGGACTGACCCACGTAAGTGGAAGCAATGTCCACGCCGCTTGCCGACACAGAAATGCGGTTGGTGGTTCCAACCACAGCAAAGGTAGTTCCTGTCAGGGAAAGACCATCACCAGCCGAGTAAGTGCCAGCACCTGAGAACTGCGCCCAAGTGACCGCAGTAGAGCCAAGAGTGCCGCCAGCGTTAACCGTACACACCCAGCCTGTGTCTGCCTGAGTTGTGCCCTGCTCCACAAAAGTAAAAGCCGACACCAAGTCTTGCCAAGTGTCTGCATCAGCAGAGCGTGACCATGCAGATGCAGATGCCACATAGATGCCGTTTTGTGACTGAGTGGTTTGGTTCTTGACCAGCACTCGGTCACCAGCCACCACAGAAATGCCGTCAATGGTTTGAACACCCGACAGAGTGATGTTGGCAGTAGTCGCCGCAACCACTGAGGCTTTTACATCCAAGCCCTGCGCCACAGAATCGACATACCCTTTGTTTGCGGCATCAGAGTTCGCCACAGGGTCGGCAAGGTCAGTCAAACGGTTGCTTGCAAAACTGAAGTTGCCCGTGGGGCTAGACAGGTCAGACAGGCTTGCTTGAGCGCCAGCCGTTGCCAAGCCTTTGGCGTTGATAGTGACCTTGGTGTAAGTGCCAACATTAGAGTTGACTGTTGCAAGAGTCAAAGCGGCAGAGACATTGGCAGAGCCGTCAACAGCAGTCAAAGTAGCAGTGCCGTCACCCGTCAAAGACAGGTCACGAGCAGTTGCCCACTTGGTGGCTGTTCCAGCATTGCCATCAATAGAGCCACTAATGATGCTGGTAAATGTCTTGACTCCACCAATGGTTTGGGTGCTAGACAGGTCAACAAATGCACCAGTACCAGCAATGGCAATTACAGAAGTGGCAGTGCCACCTGCACCGCCTGTGCCAGTGCCATAGTAGAGAATGTTCGTTTGTTCATTAAACGCTAGTTCAGCGTTTGCCAAAGATGCTGGTGCACCTGCACCGCCGCCGTTGGCACGGCGTTTGATTCGAATGGTATTAGCCATTTGTCCTGCTCCTTAAAAGTTGCCGCCATCGGCGATTTCGGTTTGAGGGATATTCGTCCATTCATTGCTGACGAACATTAAAGCATCGTATGGTTGTGGTGTCGTAACGCTGATTGGATAGCCACCAATCTCATTCGGTCCCGGTGGACCAGCAACTCCACGGCTCACATTGATTACCTGTCTCGCTTGTGGCGTGACTTGGAGATTGATGTTGTTGCCGTTGGAGATGTTGGCAGTGATATTGTTGCCATCCTGCACAGTCACCGAAGTGTTCGATGGAACGGCTTGGACAGAGATGTTTGCCATATCACACCTTTACGATTGCATCAGAGCGAACAATAAACAGCAAAAAGATGATGTTGTCTTCTGCTGGAGTTGACCCGCTCTGCGGGAACGAAATTTTGATTCGACCCGAGTACCCTGCACCATTGATACTGTCAATGTTTAATGCGGCATCGTTAGCAAGAAGCCCCCAAGAAGTGTCGTCAATGACCAGCGTAAAATCTCCTGCGGCATCATCACGATTAGTGATGGTCAGAGGAATTGCTGAAGGAGTAGGTGTGTAATTGCCAATGTCGAAGGTCAGCCCATAACGGGTGTCTTTCACATTGGAGAGAGTGCGCCGAATGATTTGAGCATCAATCGTTGCACCAGTGAGGTTTACAGGCGTGACGTTGTCATCTGCTGTAAGCGTCAAATTCCAGAAGGTGCGCTGTTGGTAAACCAACTCACCCGCAATGATTGGATTGTCAAACCCGCTAACTTGTGTCAGCGTGTTTTTATTAAATACCGCCATGTCGGCTCCTTTACTTGGTTATAGCCCCCATGCACTCACGGGTAGCCGCCAATCATGTCGTGTCTTGTTTTTTAATTTTACTGCATTGTCTATCCCCAAACCTCATTTGGTTTGGCAGGAAAAACAGGGTTTACAACTGGATTGACTGCCAACTGACGAATTTGTGCTCGCCATGCAATAAACTCAGCCTGATTGGTTAGGTAAGGTGAGTTTTCAGGATTGGCAACGTCAGGAATAGTTGTCCAGTCAGTCTCATAAAGAAGTGCACTGGCTTGCTCTTTACAAGTGTCTTTTGCACTTTTCTCTAGAGTTGGAACCCAAAGGGCATCCAATTCTGCTTGTGTTGGCTTTGGAATTGAATCAAGCCAAGTCAATCCTGAATACTCAGTCCCATCCATAGTCCACAAAGTTCTTGGATAAAAACTGGTTAAAATTTTTGGGTAATCAATAGGCTGTTCCATGTTATGCCCCAATCTCAATTGCGATTAAATTAGATGCAGTTCTGGCTTGACGAGTATCATTTATGTCGTTGGCTGTTCTATTTAAATAGAAAGCATATCCCGCTTCTGTAATAACTTGAATTTTATAAGTGCAAGCCGAAGTTGTTGCGGGGGAATCAACAAAAACAGGTGAAGTCATATTTTCGGCATTAAGGTCACGATAGTTTGCATTTTGCAAACCTTGCGCCTTACTGCCGGAAGCATCACCAATGTTGATTGGTGTTCCGTTGCGAAGAAGCCGCATTGACCACAAATTACCGGTATCTTGACCTGAAACAATTTGTGCCAAAAACAAAATTCGACTTGAACTTGAAGAAGGGGTAATTGTTACGGATAAACCGGTAATGTCTTGCCATGTTCCGGCACTTGTTCCGTAAGTATCTGTTTTGGAAGTTTGAACAACCTGCAAAACCTTACCAAGAGCGGGAAGTGATGCCCATGTCCTATCACCCCGCAAATAGGTGCTTGAAGATGCAGACCCGCTAGATGCCAAGTTTGCGTTTGTGACCAGCCCCACGAGCCCGTCAGTAGCGTCAAGTTGCCCTGAGGTGTTGAGGTTGTTTGCAAGTTGTGCAAGGTTAAAAGCCGCTGTCATACTGCCCCCGTTCTAGCAAAAGTTTGTTGGAGTTGAGTTTCACTAACAGTAGTTGGTGAATTCGTCAAGGTGTAGCCTCCACTTACGGCAGTATAGTCCAATCCTTGAGAAAGGAGAACACCGTTCATGTAGACATTCAATGCCCCTGCCGTGTAGTTAAAGGTATAGGCTGTCTGCCCAATTACTGAGTAGATGAGACTGTTGACGGGGTTGCCGTTGGGGGTAGTTAGGTTGTTTTGAGACCACTGAATCATGGTCAACAACCCAGTTGCCACGCTTGGCAAATTAGTGATTACCCCACCCACATAGTCATAGTCTTGGTCGCATAGAAGTGCCCCGTTCAGGAATAATAGTTCATACCCAGACTGCAAAGAAGCAGGGGTATAGGAACTAGCATTGGTCAGGGTTGCTGTTGTTCTGGTGAATGAGGCATAAACCCCTGTGGTGCTGTTGACACTTCGGAAGGAAATGATTGCCACCTGAGTGCCAACCGTGCAAGCAGTTCCTAGAGTGACTGTGCCTGTAGTGCCGCCCGTGTCTGTGTACTCTGAAGTGTCCAGCAAGATTCCATTGCGGAAAACAAAGCACTGACCTGAAATATAGCCAGCCGAGCGGGTCACCGAGAACACTGTTTGTCCTGCGGTTGCCGTAAAGTAGTTAGCAGTCAAATAGAAATTGTCTGGAGTCTCAAACCCGACTACTCGACCATAAATATCAATGGTCAACTGAGCCACAGAAGCCGTTTGCTGGTATGCCCCACCAAAGTCTAGATACGGCTGGAGAGCCGCAATGACTCGCCCGTCAGGAGTGTTCTGCACAGCAATCTCACCTGTGCCGATTGTTGTACTTCCCGTTTGAATGACTTGCCCTGTGGAGTGGTCTAAGTCAATGATGTTGTCGCCGTTAGGCAAGGCTGACCATTGACGGGGGTCAAACAATGAGGCTTGAGTTGGCACAAAAGCACCCGACCCTGCCGCATAGTCAGCAAAGCCTGAAGCAAACGAAAATTTGCGCCCTGTCCGATTGGCGTATGCCAAAAACACATTGGTGCCAAATGTCGGCTGTGCCAAATACCAAGTGTAGACAGCAGGATTTGTTGACGGAGTGACGTTGTTTTGATTGCACAAACCAAAGTAAGAGCGATTGGTTGGGCTAAATGAAAAGTTGGTGGTGCCTGTAATGTTGTCCGCATAAGCCACTGCCAAATACTTCTCTGTGTATTGGAAGGTGGTTGGTCGCCACTGAAGAAGGGCACTAGCAGGGCTAAAGTTAGAAGTGCCCAAACTATTAACCATACGGGCAAAGAGATACCAATTCCCAGCAGGAACATTGACTAAAGAGATTGGCGGCAATGCTGTATTAATGTTCCATGGAGAACCATTGGCTTGTATTTCACTGGTTCCTGCAAAAATCAGTTGCCCAGAGGTAGGTGCAGAAAAAGCCGAGTACCAAACCTCTACGTACTGAGTGATGCCTGACGATGCAGTAGTCACCGTGACTGCAAAGGCAGGATTGGTGTTGGTGGGGTACTGGGCTGTGACTACTGGGGCATACAGAGTGCCAAAGTAGAGTGGGTTGCCAATGCCCGTATTGACTGACGGTGTGAACTGAGTAATTGAAACATCGTCATAGATGGCTGGGTTGTATTCTTGCAGAAGCAACTTGACAACCACTGAGCCGTCATCATTGAAAGTCTCAGTGACTTTGGTGAGCCGGAACAATTTGGCAACCCACCCGTAGTTGGCATTGGTCACTGTGACCACATCTCCTGCCTCTAGTTGGATGCCGACATAGTTGACCGAGCAATCTACTTGCAAATCCTCACGAGCATTCTTCAAGAATCGGTTGGCAAGATATTGTGCCCGCACATCGTCATTGACCAGCGGCAAGGAAAGAGACTGCTTGTTTACTGGCTCATTGGGGAACAGCAATGCAGGGTCAATCTGTGCCAAGTCATAGGTGACGGAGTTAAAGGCATCCTGATTTGTCTTGTCAGGAAATTTAACTTCCACCACATTGAAGGTGCTAGACAAGTCAAGCGGGGTAATTTGAATTGCCGACACAATGCTGGAGTCATCAATTGCCATCGCCACTGTGTAGGTAGGCTTCTGGACAATCACACCCCACTTGGCAGTGATTTCGTTGTATTTCAGTTGGCAGTCACAGCAAGCAGTCATGTCTTGCAGGTTCTGCATGATGGTACGGCTTGTGTCTAGCGTTCCATCAAAGCGGAAGCGTGTTTGAGTCGCTGACCCGCCTGAGTATGGAACATAGGTAAATGTCTCATCGCAATAATTGTTGAGTGCAGTCAGTGTGGCGGTGTCAATCTGTGACAAGGGCAAAGCCGCCCCGTAGCGGGTGTTGATGAGATAGTCATAGAAGCAATCTCCCGGTTTGTATCGGGAGTTGGTCACTTGGAATCGTGTCTGCTCAATGCCAGTAATGCGAGCATCTTGGTTATAAGTCAGTTTGATAATGGCAAACGCTGAGTTTGTCATCTGCTTACTGTTGTCCCACTGGTAAACCAGATTGGGGTCAGACATAACCGTAATGGCTGACTGAGTTGAATTAGCAGGGTTGTTTGAGCCATTGCGGTAGAGATAGATAGCAATCTTCCCTGCCACTTGAGTGTTGACTTCCCCTGTCGATTCATCCGTCAATGAAGCAACGGTGTAGCCGTCACCTTGGAATGTGACTTTTTTGCCTCCGTAATAAACATCCCCGAAAGTGATGGTGTCGGGAGCTTGCCCCGTATTAGTGTTGGTCACTTCACACAACGCCAGCACGTAGTAGATGTTCTGATTGTTGCTGGTGATGCTTAGGTCAACGATAGTGCCACCCAGCCATGCAGACCCATAGACCACGGGCAACTTGTTGTCTGTGGCAGGAGGAATTTGCTGTCGGTTGCCGGGGTTGGGGCTTTGTGCCGCCGCCCCTGCATCTCCAAGATTGGGCGGCTTAAAAAGGGCTTTTGAGATAACAGTGGACACCACCATGTTGATGGCAAAGGCAACCACAGTAGCCAGCACAGCGTTCGCCGCCACCCAAGATGCACCCATGACTGCCGCAACAATGATAGAGCCAGCGGCAGAGGCGTCTACGGCAAATGCTACCGTTAAAAGCAGTACCCAAATTTTGGCAAATCTACTCATCATTGAATCCAATTCTCATCTTTTTTTCGAAAGCCAAACCGAGCGTAATCAAGGTCAGGGCTTACATCTAGTTTCGTCATCGTAAAGTATTTGATTCGTCCTGCCTCTTTCAAAGCCTTGCCATACTTGATGTACTCATCAAACAAGCGGTAGCCAGTTGTACCGCCTCGGTAGGGGAACCGCACATACCAAGCCAACTCATGCAAGGCGAACATCTTGTCATCCCACACTGTCGGCATGATGACGCACATAAGCAAGCCTTTGCCTTCAGCGTAAAAAACTTTACCCGCCCCTGCAAAGATGCTGTCTAGCAAACGATGCCAATACTCCACATTGTCCTCTGCCAGCACCTCAATGAAGTCAGCAGAGTCACGAAACTCTTTCATCATAGAAATGATTTCGTCTTTGTCGTATCGGTTGGCTTCACGAATCATGCCGTGCTGTCCTTGCCAAATGGATAGTTGATAGTCGTAATAAAAGCCACCCGCTCCATGCTGGTGTCACCCGGAGCAAAGAATTGCCATGAGTTGTCGTTGGTGTATCGCCCCGCTATGCGGTTCTGCAGAATCAACTGAATAGATGATGCCGCCACAGAAATCACCCCGACAAACTGCCGTGCTTCCTCTAGCCATTGCTCCGTAATGGAGAAGGTAGAGATGTAGCCGTTGAAGAACTGGTATAGACCACCTGTGCCGCCTGTCGTAATCAGGTTGCCGTTAGTGTCAAAAAACCCTTTCCATGCCTCAATCTGTGACCCCTTAATCTGTTGTCCCAAGACAAAGCCAAGCATGGCAGTATCAATGCCCACCAATGAGAAAGTAGTTTCATTCGCAGTGGATTTGATGTCTCGTTGAGCATCACCCACTTTGACCAGCACACCAAGGGCTGAGAAAGGGTTGGCATCCACAGCAGGGATAGTCAAAGGTGCTGGTGTAGTGGCAAAGCGATAAGTGCCACTTGGACTTGTGACCCGCACAAAGTCAGCGTAGCGAATGTTGTTCGTGTTCTGAACTGGTGGAATGTTATTCACAGCACACTCTCAAAAGCATTGAATGTCCCACTCCATTGAATGAATGAGTCATTCGTCATTGGAACCAAGGTATAGGTCGGGTAGTCACGCAAGATGACGGGAAAGGTGACTCCAATATAAGAAGCCCCGCCCAAAGAAATCGTTGTGCCGTATTGCCCAATGACTGCCGCCACAGGGGAGGCTAGTGTCCCAATAAGATTGCGGTGGACAGGGATAGTGACAGTTGCCGCTCCGCCCCTTTGGACATCTGCTGTGGCAATGTAGGCATACCGCCCCACTTGGCAGAAGTCACCTGCCCTGACGATGTAGGCACTTGAAGAAATGGACGGCAAGTTGCCCAGCACCAAATTCTTTGCCGCTGAACTGGTTTGCCATTGGCAAGAAGCAATTTGCCCTGAAGTCATGTCCCCTTGGTACTTGATGTAGTTGACCCAACCTGTAGAACCAAAATTAAGGTATTGCTCTAGAGCCTTGTCGGGGATACGCAGGGAGTTAAGTAGTGACCTGTTCTGTGAATACAGCAGGTAGTTCATGGGGCGCATCTCAAACGAAAACGGCACTACCGTAATAATTTCGGAAGTGCTGATACGCTGATTGCGGGACACCATTTGACCCACAAAGCGTTGGTCATTGATGCCCACAGTCTCAGAGATAGATAGGATGGTAGTTAGACTCATTTTTTACCTCGACTGCGGGAGTGACCTTGTTGCTGACTGATTGGCAGACCAAACTGCCATTCGGTTCTTTGCAAGGAACTGAGATGCTGTTTGTGTATCAATGGCACTCATGTTCTGAATATAAGGTCCGTTGTAGTTAATCGTTTGCCCGCCCATGCCCATATCACTGCCCAAGCGTTGAGTCGGGATAATGGCTCCCCCTGCCTGAGGCACAAACAACTCAGGGCCATTCTCACCCACCATATACGGAATGCTTTGTGACACTGCACCGCCACCAGCCTTTGCCGTAAAGCCCGTCAAGCCCATTGCTCCCATTGCTTTAGACAGCAAGAAAGCGGCTTGGGCTTTCAGTTGGATGGCAATCAGGTCTTGAATGATTGACTTGGCAAGGTCTTTGAAATTCAACTTGCCTGTCCGCACAAAGTTGTCGATGGCAGAGTTCATGTTGCCAACAACTGAGTCGAACATACTGCGAGCCACATCTCCATAGCGTTGGGCATTTTGTGCAAACTCACGCATGGCTTTTTCCCAGCCACCTGACCAAGTCATGGCTTCTTTCTCATTCAAGGCAATAGTTTCCAGCCTCAATCTTGCTTCTTCTTGGGCTTGGTATTTGAGGTTTTGCAATCGCTGTGACTCAACCTGACCCTCTGGTGTATTGGCTCTGCCGCTTGTCCTCAGAGTTTCTAGTTGCTGTTCAATGTCCAGCAAGCGTTGTTTGAGAGCAATTTGCTCCTGCGCTTTTTGGAACTCGAACTCAGTCATATACCTTGAGTTGGTTTCTAACTGCAAGATGTCTTTTGTCAGCGAGTGCCGCTTCTCAAGGAACAACAGTTCTTGGTTCAACAGTTGGAGGCGAATTTCCTCATTCTTATTGATGACCGTGACCTGTGCGTTGTATTCATCTCGGGCGGCTTGCTCTAGTTTGTTTATCTGAAGAACACGCTCTTTGTACTCACGCTGATTGCGTGCTTCTTCTGACTGGAATTGCATATCCAACCGCTCACGGTCTTGCTTGAGTTGGAGCATTTTTTGCTCCATAGCAAATTGAGCACCAACCCTTTGAATTTCAGCCTCAGAAGTTTGATACCGCAAAGCATCAAAGTCCTGAATCTTTTTCTGCAAGTGCAACCGCTCTTGTAGTTGGTCAGTCTCAAGAATTAGCAGACGACCAGCCTGCATGAATTGAGCCTCGATTAACTCTTTTCGGGCTTTGTGCAACTCATTGGCTCTTGCTACTTTGTGAGTGTATTCAGCCTCAATGATGCCTTTTTGTTCTGCCGTCAAATTCTCTTTAGCAAGGGCTTGATTTCGCTCTGAAGCGGCTCGGGACAACTCTTGTTCTTGCTGGATGATGCTTTCAGCAATTTGCTTTTGCTTTTCACTGCCACCAATCATCACCCGCTGGAGGTCAATGCGGAGCAACTCATATTTGGTTTGCTCTTTAAGCATGGCAAGACGCTCACGCATCTGTGCCGCCTGATTGCCCCCTTGCTTGCCGTTCTCCTGCCCCTCTTTGGGCTTGTCATCATCCCACGAGCCACTTGCCCCGCCAGTGTTTTGCTCTTCTTCTTCCCCTCCAAGTGCAGTCATTACCCCCATATAGGTAGCAATGCCAGCCGCCCCCATTGCAAGCCCTCTGCCGCCCCCCATTGTTCCAAGAGCCGCAGACAGTGCCGCTGTGCCTCTTAGAGCAGTATTCAAGGCTTTGAAAGCCGCAACCAGATTAAAGATTTGCCCCACTACAACGGCAGAGCCAATGGCAAGGAAAGCGGCTTTGAACTGCTCTACCGTTGCCACCTTAGAGGTGGTGAACGGCGCAAGCAACTCAGCAATAGCCACTTTCAGGTTGAACATGGTTTGCGTCAGGGCATCGCCCATGGCATCCCATTGCTTCAACGCCGCCGCCTGACGGTCAAACTCTTTGGTTGACTTGCCCAAAGCCGCCGCAATGTCGTCTACTGATTTGCCAAGACCTGCTTTGCCGAGCAGTTCCTTAATGTTCTTGACCTTCTCATACGAGTTGCCAATGTTGGACAGCCCGTCATAGACACGCTTTAGCGCCTCATCAGGGGAAAGCCTTTTCAGTTCTTCAAAGGAAATGCCCAGTTGTTCAAACTGAGCAATGGCAGTGTCGTTGCCATCTTGTGCGGCGGCAATCTTGGTGAACAGAGTGCCAATGATGGTTTGAGCATCTTCAGCCTTGCCACCAGCCAGCATCAGTGCATTTTGGAATTGCAGAATCTTGCCAGCACTGACCCCTGTGGCATCTGCAAGGTCTTGCATCTTGCCAGCCATGTCGAAGATGGCGGCACTCATGGCGGTCAATCCCGCCACACTCAAGCCAGCCGCTCCACCAAGGTTGGCAAAGAGTTGCTTGAGATTCGTCATGTCTAAGCCAAGTTTGGCAAAGGCACTTTGGAGGTCTTTTGCCTCCTGCTTGGCTTTCGCAGTCGCCTTGTCCCACTCGACCGTGACCAGACCAAGTTTTACGGTTAGTGAGCCAATGACCGCCATGACTTATCCTTTCTTCCGCTTCTCAGCGATTTGTTGAATGGCTTGCCACACTGACCAGCCGAGCCGAGATTCCACTCTTGGGATATTAACTTCCAAAGCAGGGCGCAGGAACGGGTGTGCGCCGTTATGTGCATTGCCGAATTCTTGTGCTACTGGAGCGGGTGATTTGTTTGCCCATGTTGCCCGTAACTTGCCTTTGCTGTTGACGGTGTAGTTCAGCACTGACTCTGAACGAATGGGGCTTGCAGTGACCCGAGCAAGATAGGCTTCGCCAGCATAGCGTTGCCCCTGCTTGTCCCTTGCCATGGGGCGATGGACTTTCATGTAGATGCGGTTTGCCATCTCCCCTGTATCTTTGGGAGCGAATGACTTTGCATCCTCAAGCACAGGTTGCATGGCATAGCCCATAGCTTTGCGCCAAATAGCATCTGTCTTGGCTTTACCGATTTCTTGACCCAACTCATCCATCTGCTTGATGAGTTCGTCAAAGCCTTCCATCTTGAACACTGCCGTCATTGCTTGAACCTTTCTTTAGAAAAGCCCTTTGCTTGGGCAATGTATGCCAGCAGGGAATTGCTCACCTGCTCATCTTTGGTCGGCTCATTGTCAGGATTAAGCCAGTATTCGTTAATCCAAGGAAACAGGTCGTTCGATTTGTATGCGGGTGCACCTGACGGACGGATGTAGTTAAAAACGCCAGCCGTCAGAGGGGCTATAGAGTCAAAAACTCCTCTGTTGCCAAGCATCCCGTCTGCATACATGACTTGAATCTCCGTAAAAATTTCCTCACTTATTTCACTGACTGACTTCTCCGTATGTCCATTGAAAATCAAAGCGGCGGTGACTTGCCTACGGAGACTTCTCCTTAGTTTTTTTTTGTCGTTCGGTAGTCAGGGGCAATCGCTCCCTGAATTGCATCGACAATCTCTTTGACCACAAACTCAGGGAACTCAGCAATGATTTGCTCATAAGTTTCCGTCACAGGCTCATTGGTTTCAGAGATTAACAAGTGGAAGTATTCCTCCACTTTGATTTCATCCATTGCTTGCAGTTGAGCGACCTGACGCACCGATGTGCCGTCGATGACCAAGTCATCATCAGTCACTATGACTGCTTGCTTTTTCTCATTTAAGGCTTTGAGAAACTCATCCCCACCATCCGTAATTGTCTGACGCATAGGGGCAGACAGCCGTTGGTAGATTTCTTCTACTCGTTCAGGGGAAGGGGTAAGCACTCGGGCGGTCAGTTCCTCCATCTGCTTTTTCAGGGGAACACGCAACCGCAAGTCAAACTTTACCTCACCGAGGTCAATAGTGATTTTGCGGATGGGAAGTTCGTCACTGACTTGCTGGATGCCCTTGCCAAGTTTTTTGCTGATACTCATTCTGCGTTTCCTTTCAATAGTTTTTGGAAGATGGCATTGTTAAGCCGCACCACGTAATCCACCACTTCTTCAGGCGACATCTTGTCGGCATGAACCTTGGCGATTTCGTAGGCAAGGTGAATCCCCGCAATGCGTTGTTGCGGGAAGCCAAACCAATTCTTCTGACCCGTCTGTGCGAGGGTCACTAGATAGGAAAGCAGGTCGTTGCTGTTTTGTATTGTCGTCATCGTGTGAAAAAGCCCCCGAAGGGGCTTCCTTTACGGGTTGGTAGACCAGCCGTAAGAGTTGCCCCCTACTGGATGGAGAGTGAAGATGAACTTGCCTTCGGCAGAGGGAGACATATCCCACTGGAGTCCACCGACACGGGCGTTGAACGCATAGGCAACGGTATTGGTGCCATCGTAGACAGCAATCACATACGAGCGGATGGTGGTGCCGTTGTAGCCGTCAGTGCGAATCTGGAGCAGAGCGGTGTCCGCAGGGTTCCATGCCGCAGTGATGGTCAGCGAAGTGACTTGGTTCTGAGTGGTGATTTTTGCACCAGTGCGAGCACCAGCCACAGAGTAGGCGGCAAACGCATCATCTGCACCAAAAGCAGGGATAGCCTCGACAGGCACAGCAATACCAGCAGTGCCAGTACCGCCAGCGGCAGTACCCACAATGTCGGCAACTTGTGCAGTCCAAGTGCTCAGTTGAGCATCAGTCAAAGGGGTGGGGGTAACGTCATCCTGCATCCACAGTGTTGCGGAATATCCCGGCATGACTTTATTGATTAGTGCCATTTTTCGTTCCTTTCAAAATGAGTTGGTCAATCGTGTCTTATGTCGGAATATCCAAGGTGCAGTCCAGAATCACTTGGTTGAGTCCGAGTTCATTGTCGTAGGTGTTGTAGAGCCAATCCACATCCACTTTCGATACAACGAACCCTGACGCTCCACCAAACTGTCCTGAATACCCATGGAGTGATTGTAATATAGTGTTCGAAATAGAGAAAGCATCCTGCATACTTTGGGCAAAGATGGAAACCTGAAAGACAGGTCTATCGATGCCCTTGTTGCTCTGGATTTGACCCGTATAGACGGGCTGGTGGACATTCCTCAACTGCCAAGTGAGGAATTTCGGCTGGGTGGCAAAGTTGCGGTTGAACACCGCATAGACAGGGACAGGAGCCACCACAGTGGTCAACTGAGCCTGAATTGCCTCCGCATAATCGACGGGATTCTGTTGTACGCTCATACTGGCACCACGGGGTCGTTGCGGTAGCAAGTGAAGGTGGCTTTCTGACGGTCATTCGACTCTCGAACATCCGTGATTCGCCAATCCCTGTTGCGCCAAGTGATTGAGTACTTGTCTTGGTCATCCACCATCTGCTTGATGTTGGGCGTGTAGTTCAGGGTGATGCTCACCAAGTCAGTGTACGCCCGATACCGCTCAGAAATTCGCAAACTGTTGGCAATGTCGTGCACCAGCCCCCGAGTCTCAAACCACGGGGTGATGGTCGTGGTTTGCTCACCGATGGAACTCACCCCATTGGTGATGTTGTTGATGGTGAGGTTCTCGTAGCGGACGATTGCCATATCACATGACCAGCGGCTTGTAAGGGCGAAGCAACTGCGCCACACCGAACGGAATCTCTTTGAGATTGATGTCGGTGGTGTTGGAGCGGTTGTTGTAGATGTGGGTCAACAGCATCAACCCTGCTTGTTTGATGACAGGGTACTGAGCAATGATGCTCGTGTTCTGGGTGTAAGTCACCACAATCGGGTTGACGATGTTCTGGTTCAGGTTGTTCGGCAACTCATTCAGAATCACTCGATTGCCTGTCGGGTCATACGAGTAAGCCGTGTTCGCCAGTGTGACGGGCACAGTGTTGGAAGTCGTATAGACCTCCACCTTGTTGATGGTCACACCAGTTGCACCAAGCCCCACCTCTGGCAAATCCAAGAACCACTGAGTGTTGTAGACACCCAAGTTAGCGTAGTAGGTGCGCCATGTGGTCGGGAAAATTGCCATGCCAAGGTAGTCCTCTATCGCCATCCGAGTGGCGAGTTCAATGGACTCCAGATACTGGTCTTGGCTTTCGTCTTGGAACAGGTTGAGTTGCTGAGTGATTTCGTCAAGCGTCAGCCATGCCGTAGCCAAATCCCTCGAAACCTGCTCCACTTTGGCATAGTTGTAAGGGTTGCGATTGCCCGCATAGAACGGGGCAAGCGTCATGTTTTCTACTGGCATGGGTCACCTCTTAAGCGGCAGATGCTCGGACACCAGCAAACGGGTCACGCACAGTAGACACCAACCGCTTCTCACAGTACATGGTCACGAATCCGGGTGCAGTTTCCTCCATCATCTGGCAGGTCATTTCCTCAATGTCAGCAATGGTCAGGAAGCATTCCCAGCATGCCAAGTAGATGGGGAAAGTGTTGGACAGGTAAGAGTTCGGAATCACAGGCCAGCCAAAAATAGAGCCGACTGCGCCGCCCTCACCGGGTTCACCCAGTTCCAAGAACAGCGGCAAGTTGTTGGTGTCCTTCAACTGACGCAAGGTCTGAATCATGGTCGGAGTCATGTGCCATGCCACCGTGTCCCGTGCCCAATACTGAGCGGGGAGGGCATTGGCAATGTCCACCACTTTGTTGTAAGTGATGGTGGTACCGCCAAGCGAAACAGTGGCAATGGTGTGGATGCCATTGGTGATGGCAGAACCGCTGGTGCCGAATGCAGAAGTGGCACCTGAGGCATACATATCCAAGCCACGCAAGCCTTCCGTGCCGCCAGTGGTGGTGGTAGTGGAGCCTGCTTGGTCATTGTTGATTGCCATGGATGCACCTTCAACCTGTGCAAATTCCAAGGCAAGGTCTTCAAGCAATCCGCTCTCCAGCCCATTGATGTCGTCAAGAGCGGCGATACGGACGGGCAACTGAGCCGTCACCACACGGGTGGGCAGTTGCCAGAAAGTGGTGGCAGTGTTGGGAGTGCCAGAGTTCGGGGTAAAGGTGTAGCCCCACGGGTTGGTCTGGTTGGTCGCATTACCAGTTTTGGCAACGAAAGCGACAGCAGACATATCCGGTGTCTTGATGTTGCGGGAACCCATACGCAAAGGGTTTGCGAGACGGGCACGGGCAAAGACATCATCGAAGTGAGTACGACCGCCGACATCCAGACCCGAACCCGTAAGGGTCGAAGCCTCACGCAGGTCAATCGTCACACGCTCACCAGTGAGTAGTGACTGTTTGATGCCTTCCAAAAGTTTTTCTTGTGCGGTCATATTGAATCCTCTCGTTAAAGAGAGGGGAGCCGAAGCCCCCCTCGCTTGATTAAGCACCCGTTGCGGTAGAACGATAACGGATGATGCTGAACGGGTCTACCACGCTCGAGCAGAGCCGCTTCTCACCGTAGAAGGTAATGAAGCCGGGCTGAGTCTGGTCGTAGCGGCGCAAAACCATATTCAGACGGTCAACGATGGTATGACCACGGTTGAAGTCACCGAAGTACATCGGATAGCACGAGGTGGTGCCAGCAGATGCGCCAGAAGCCACAGGGCTATCGATGTAGGCGTTAACCACCACATCGTAGCCAAGCAGTTTGCCGACAATGCCTTCGTACACCAGCGGAGACATACGCTCAAACACAGGAGTGCCGTTGTCATCTTTCAGACCACGGATGCCAGCCAGCATCAGAGGCGAAATGATGAACTTATTGCCGTTGCTCCAGTATTGTTGCGGCAGGCTGTGGAGGAAAGTGATGATGTCTTCAAA
>JACCDV010330028.1_pt1 | contig 23114 bp, 12 predicted proteins | sample 7446131 | NCBI WGS metagenome assembly JACCDV01 (sample SAMN15323448, study PRJNA562643) | freshwater metagenome | isolation source: river surface water | place: USA:Blue River Watershed | collected 2017-08-17
AAAATTAGATTATTTTGAAAAAATAAAAAAAATTAATGATAAAATATATGATATAAAAATCACATATAAACCATTATGCAAATATTTAAAATATATGAATAAAAATTTGATAAAAGATAATGATATAAAAATACAAAATTTACAAAATAATATTAAATATATACATAAAAAAAATAATTTTGATGATGTATTCAACATATCAAATCTTTATGTTGAATATGATTTTAAACAAATGAAAGAAAGTAAAAAAGAACTACATTTAGAATTTAAATATATGTATAAATATTATATAAAATCTTTATGTCAAAAACAATTTATAAATGATATATTAAATTAATATATCATTTATGTTTAAAATTATAATATATATTATTTTTTTTAATACTATTATCATTATTTTCAATAAATCTCTATATCATTTCATTTTGGTCTAATAAATCAATTATTATATAAAAGAAAATTAAAAATAAACCAATAGCAAAATAACCTCTAGATGTAACAACACCCATTTCTAAATCGTAACAATTTTCATCTATTCGATACAACACTGTTTCATTAAATGAATCAGTGTTTAAAACAATATATGCTATATATAATAAAAAAGCTATTTTTAAATTTACACTTGAGCATACATTATATATTAAATCAGTGATATCATTTTCTTCTGTATGCATTTTAAATTTTTATACAAAGTATATTTTATTTTAGAATTTTTTTTTGATAAATATATATTAAAAAAAATATGGATAAGAATAAAATTTTTATAGGAATTATAATTTTATTATTTATAACGGTATTTGTAATATTTTCAACAAAAAAATATAAAAAGAATAAAAAATGTCATAATAAATTACAAGAAGTAATTAATAAATTTAAAAAATATCAATCAGAATATTTAACATCACAAAATAAAAATGATGATGATAGTGATGAAGAAAGTGATGATGATAGTGATAATGAATAAATATAAAATTTTTACAAAAAAAATACATTTTTTTTATTTATTTTTTATATGTTTATGTTGTTTTATTATCATTTTTAATGTATTACTCTGTTTATGGTGCACCTGCTGATAGTACACCTAATGCTGCAATTTTACGTCCAGCATTGACGTTAGTACTTAAACTTGTTCGTGGTCTACTTTCGATACTACCATCGAAATTATCAATTTGTAAAAAACCAGAAGGGCGGAAAGTTGATGTTACAGCTTGCTCTCCTTGAATGATTTTAGTATTGTTTGGTTTATTGATCATTCGTGATGCATAAGCATTATCTAATGATTCCATATTAATATATTATATATTAAAAAAAATAAATATTAAAATGTAATATATTTATTATATAATTTTAAGCACTACACATTAAACATTCATCTTCTTGTTTATTATTCGTATTTTTATTTGTATTTTTTTTAACTTTATCTAAAATAGATTTATCAATCGTAAATTTAATAGCATTTACATTTGTCTTTGTTCTAATATAATATGATAATGTTTTTAAACCTTGTTTCCAGGCATATAAATACATAGATGTTATTTTTGATGGATTGAAATCAGCGATAAATCTATTACTAGACATTGATTGACATACAAAACAACATCTATCTCTATCCATATCAATTAAATCTTTTAATTTATATTCATATGCTGTTTTATATATTTCTTTAATATCATTTGGAATTTCGTCAATATTTTGAACTGATCCATTGTCAGCAATAATACGTTGGCGCATTGTATCATTCCAAATATTTAAACGTTTTAAATCATTGATTAAATATTTATTAACAACTTGAAAATCGCCAGATAATAATGATCTATTGTAGATATTACTAGTGATAGGTTCAAAGTTTTCACTATTATCTAAAATAGCTGCAGTTGATGCAGTTGGCATTAATGCAACTAATAATGAGTTATATAAACCATATTGTTTAATATCATTTCTTAATTGAATCCATGATTTATTCCAAAGTAAATCATTTTGGTTAATATTCCACAAATCAAATTGTAAAATATTATTTGCAATCATTGATGTTGGGTAATTTTCATAATAACCATATTTAATAGCTAAATCTTTGGAAGCTGTTAAAGCTGCAATATATATAGTTTCAAATATATTTTTGTTAATTTTTTTAGCTTTTGTAGAAGTGAACGAACATTTCATAGCCATAAACACATCAGCTAATCCTTGTACACCAATACCAATTGGTCTATTTTTCATATCACTATTTTTTGCTTTTTCTAATGGATAAACATTATTATCAATAACTTTATTTAAATTAATTGTAACATCATATGCTACATCAAATAATAAATCATAATTATATGTATCTTTATCTAATACAAATTTTGGTAAACAAATACTTGCTAAATTGCATACACCAATATTATTCTCATCGGTGTATATTAAAATTTCACTACAATTACCAGTTAATATTCCATTGAATACACCCATATGATTTTTTGGTTCATTAAAACAATATGTATCGTGTAAACCATCAACCTCTATAATATTTTTAATATAAACATTATTTTCAAATACAAATAATGGATCTTTATTTTTATTTAGTTGTGATCTTGCACCATATAATGATACTGTTTGTAGATTCAATTTAACCATTAAATTATATGATTCAATATTGTTGAAAAATAAACATTTACGTTCAACTAATGAATCTTCAATTATAACTGGTTTTAAACCTAATGTATTACATAATAATTTAATTTTATATAATACACGATAATCATTATTAGATAATGTAATATGATTATGATTTAATAATTCTAATTGTGTATTTTTATATTCATAATCAATATATCCAGCTAACCATGATAATTTATTTTTTAAATTATAGTTTATTGGAATAACATTATATTCTTTATTATTTAAAATTGTATTTGTAATAAAATTATATCCTTTATTATACATTATTTCATGTTCATAATATTCAGATGTTTTAATATTATTAATATCATTATTATTATCAAAAATTAAATTTTTAAAATTATTATCAATTTTTGGAAAATTACAAGTTAATAATTTCATACCTCGTTTTAAATCTTTAGCTTCAACAATATATGCATTTTTTTTATTATTTTTTTTATTTTTATCAACAACATAAAATTTATGATATTCTGTACATTTTAAGAAACAACCATCACTAGTTGTAATTTGTAAAAGCTTTTTATTTTCACCAGTTTTAATAACCGTTGTTTTTGAAAACTCTTCACCATTCCAAACATTAACTTCTTCACCAACTAAATTTTTAATAGTATAATAACCTTTATCAGTTAATATAACTGTTTGACCATGTACGCATAAATTAGATGATTTAATAATACCAAGATTATTTTGATTACATTTCATATTACATGCAGATTTAGATAAAATATATAATTTACCAGCTTCCTCTAAAACTTTTAAAATTTTATTCCAAATTTCTAAAATATTAATCTGTTTTACATATAACTGTTCAGCTTCATATGTTTCATATAACTTACTAAATTCATCACCATATGTATCTGTTAATCCAATCATATTTTTAAATCTATCAGTTTTTACAATATTTGGACAAAATAATGACCATTTAACATATTTATCAGGATTTAAAATAGCATATTCTAAACGTTGCCAGAATATATCATTAGTCCAAGCAGCATAAAATAAATCACGAGGGCAATTACTTTCATCTAATGAATTAATCGGTAATATAGATTCTAATACATCCATTACATCCATATGCCACAATTCAAAATATACAGCTATAGAACCTTTACGTTTGCCACCACCTTGTGACATATGTTTTGCCATATCATCATATACTTTTAACATTGGAATTAATCCTTCAGAAACACCATTGGATGATACAATTCTACTATTTTTACCTCTAACTTTTTGAATATTTATTCCAATACCACCAGCACTTTTGCTAATCATAGCTGATTCAGCTAATGTATTGTAAATACCCATAGTTGTATCTTCAACATCTAATAAAAAACATGAAGATAAAGAACCAACATGATTTCCAGAATTAAATAAAGTTGGAGTTGCATGTGTATAATATCCATCAGATAAATATTTATATAATTTATAAACATCTTTAAAAGTATATGTTTGTAAATTACCATATTTATCCATATCATTTAAATGTAAATTAATAGCAACTCTCATATACATTTGTTGTGGCGACTCTAAAGTAATTGATTTATTATTGATTAAATATGATTTTTTTAAAATACTAACACCAATATATTGTAATTGATAATCTTTCATAAAATCAATAGATTTATTAATTTCATTTTTATAATTTTTAATAAATAACAAAAATTTATCAACAAAATAATTATTTAGTTTTTCATTAATATTTAAAGCATATAAAAGATAATCATTCATAAAACACGTTTTATGAATTCTATTAATAATAATTCTAGCAGCTAATGTACTATAATCTAAATTTACAGATGTTAAATTTGCAGCTAGTTTTGATGAAATATAATCAATATCGTTAGATGTAATATTATCAGCTAATTCATTAATAACTTTAGTTACTAAAATATCACCGGTAATAGATAATTTTGGTTCTTTATTAATCAACATATCAATTTTATCTTTTACAGCTTGAATATTTAGTTCTTGTTTAGTACCATCATTATGAATAACATAAATTTGGTCATTTTTAATAGTATTTTTAACATTTGGTTTAATTCTTTTAATATTTTTAATTTTTTCATTTCTATCTTGCAAAATACGTAATGATAATTCACTATAATCTTCATTAACTGATATTAATGAAGATGAAATTTTTGAAGAAATAAAATCTATATCTTCTGTATTCATCCCATTTTTTAAATGAGTGATAATTTTAACAATTAGTAAAGAACCAGTAATAGATAATTTTGGCTCTTTATTAATTAACATATTGATTTTATTTTGAACTGCATTAATATTCAATTTTTCACGGTGACCATCAAGATGAGTAATATAAATATCATCTTTAAAATCAATAATATTATTATTGTTAAAATCTTCAGAATTAAATGAACTCATTGTTTAATAATGATCAGTAATGTCAATTTTGAATTATTATTTACTATTAAATAATAATTCAAAATTAAAATGGCATCATCTAAATTAGATATGACTAATTTTTTAAATTTTGAAAGTTTCCCTTTTAAAATAAAAGATGGTGATATCATATTTGGCCCAATATATAACTTACAAGCTAATAATAAAATTAGATTATGGAAAGTTAAAATTACATTATATAATCAAAATGATATTGAAATGTCTATTACTAAATCTTTAATTAATAAAATAAAAAATAATGAAAAAAATTCATATTATACAACAATAAAAAAAATTACATATAATATGGATAATAAAGATGCGATACAAGATATATTATCTGATGTTATAAATGAAGGTAAAAATATTGGTAAAAAAAATGAAACAAATATTTTACAACAATCATTAATTATAGCTCGTGGTTATTATTTAAAAAAATTAAGAGCTGGATTTATTATTGATTTAAATTCTATTAATGATAGTAACACAACTAATAATATCCCATTTCCAATGGCTGTTAATAATTATTCAGATCATTATAAAAAAGTAATATATCCATATGCTTTACAACCAAAATTAGATGGTATTAGAGCTTTAATTTTTAAAGATAAACAAACTAATGAATTAAAAATTATATCAAGAAGACATAAAACTATTTATGGTTTTGAACATATTTTAGATGAATTAAAAAATTTAGATTTATTAAATGATAAATCTAAATCTATATATTTAGATGGTGAATTATATAATCACGATTATTCATTACAAGAAATATCTGGAATAGTTCGAAAAGAAGTATCTGATGATAAAAAGAAATTATATTTTTATATGTTTGATATTTTTGATACAAATAATAGTTCATTAAATTTTAAACAACGAATGGATATTATGAAAGAAATTAAAGAAATTAAAAATAATAATTTTCAATATATTAAAATACTAGAAACAACTATTTGTAATACTGAAATAGAAGCTGAAGATTTATTGTCTAAATATTTAGATTTAAAATATGAAGGTGTTATCTATAAACCATTAGATAGAGAATATGAATTTAGTTTTAATAAAGAAAAAAGAAGTAATTATTATTTAAAAAGAAAACCATTTTACGATGAAGAGTTTAAAATTATTAATTATGAAATGGATAAAAATGGATGTATTATATTTATAATGGTTACAGAAGATGGTTTAGAATTTAAATCAGTTCCAATGTGGACTGTTGAAAAAAGACAATCTATTACAAAAAAAGAATTTAATAAATATTTTTTAAATAAAATGGCAACCATTAGATATGATGATTTATCTAAAGATAATATACCAGTAAGAAGTCGTTTTATTACTGTAAGAGATTACGAATAAATAAAAAAATAATGTTGTGTATTTGTTATAATATGATATTATTATATCATTTATTATATCATTTATTATATCATTTATTATATAATAACATTACACATTTTTAATAATTAAAATTGAACTCTCTTAATTTTTGATGCATTTGTTCATACATATATGGAAAATAATTATTTATATCTTTTCCAGTATTGTATATTTTTTTTGATAAATTTATATCTTTATATAAGCCAACATAATCTATGTTATATGAATTTATAGTATCGTATTTTTTATTATATTTTGCATAATACTTTAATAAATTTATTATAAACGTATTATTGTTTTGAACATAAATTAATAAATTTATAATATTTAATATCATAAATTTGTTAAATAAAAAAACATGTGGCATTTTATATTTATTTTTAATATTATAACAAGGAATTATTTCATATGATGTATTATTATATACATTTGTTATTAAATATGCATGTTTATTATAATGTGCATATATACTTGTTTTAACCATTCTAAAATCATCAATATACATATTATCATAAGTTTTATAACTAAATGATATTTTTTTTGTAGAACATTTGCTGTTTATGATATTTAAAATATGATTATATGATCTATATATAATATTTATTGGATAACTATAACTTTTCTTTTTTTTATATTTATAAGCATAATAATCTAAAAATATAATATCAGTTATATTTTTTAATTTAGAAAATGTTAGTTTTCTTATTATTTTTTCAATATTATTTATTTTTATTTTATTTTTTGATATATCTTTAAAATAAATTAAAGGTGCATTATAAAACATGTCATATTTTTCAGATTTTTCTAATTTATAATTTTTTGGTTTGTATAAATCTGAAAAATATAAAATTGAATAAATAATTTTTGGATATGTGTTTATTGAAATATTATTATATTTTATTATTTCATCAAATAAAATTTTCTTAAATAAATTTTCATCTTTATTAATTATTGTTTTTACAATAACTAGTTGATTATATATATCAAAAATACAAAATTCCTGTTTGTATATAAATGTTGCTAATTTAATATGTTTTTTAATTTTATATAACTTATTACATAAATTATTTGCATCAATTAAAGGGTTAAAACTATATAATGTATATGAATTAAATGTGTAATTATTATCTAATAAAACATTATTATTATTACAATATTCGAAAATAATATTTTTTATATTTATATTGTCATTAGTATTTTCATAAATAACTACTTTTTTATCACATAAATCTATTAATTTATCTATATTTTGGTTATCTAAAAAAATATTATTTATAATACCATTTGTTGGTATTTTTGGCATAGTAATAATACTGGTATTGATATTATTTTTATCTATATCAACCATTTTATTATATATTTAAATATTATATTTAAATATATTTATATCTTTTGTAGAATAAAAAAAATATAAAAATATAATGATATTTTTATATTTTTATAAAATATTACATGGATTATCCAATATTATTCATAACATTCATTATTTTATTTGTAATTTCTGGAATTCTATTTTTTTTATTAATTGATAATTGGTTATTAAATGGATTTGATCTATTTACATAATCACCAGTAAATCTGTGGGTTTTTTCACCTTTACCCTTAATTTTTTTTAATTTTTTTGATTTATTAGAAATATCTTCGTCAGATAATTCATCATTCGATTTGTTTGATTTTGTAGATGCATCACTCAAATCTTCATCACTTAAATCTTCATCACTCAATTCATCGTCTGAATCTGAATGTATATCAAAATCGGATGAAAAATAATCAGAACCGTATAATTCTGATCCATCAATACTTTTATCAATATCATAATCACTGCATGAACAATCAGAGTTTGAACATGAACAATTAGAATTTTTTGATTTATTATCTGAATCTTGTTTATTATGTTTATTATGTTTATTATGTTTATTTTTGTTATTTACACTATTTACACCTTTACCTATTTTACTAAAAATAAAATCATCATTTGGTATGTCATGTTTAGTTTGTAAATCACGGATTATATCTGATATATCATTATCTTCAATATCATTTTTGGTAATATCACTATTATTATCAACATTAACATTAATATTATCGATATCATTATTAACATCATCAACATTAATATCATCAATATCAACATTATTTGAATTCATTAATAAATCATTTAAATTTAGTGATTTACCATCATTATTATTTTTTGGAGACTTTAATAGATTCATGTTACTTTTTTTTTGTATTTATTATATTATTAATAATATCAAAAATAATTTGAATATGTTCATCCTTAATAATATTCATATCAAAACGTATACCATCATTACAATATTTAATATATTTTTCATATTGATATACATATAATATAACTACTATTTTTTTTTTCCAAACTTTTGATAATTGGTTAATATTATCAACAATAACCTTTTTTTTCATATACATAATTGGAGATAATAATATTAATAATAGTTTGTATATTTAATATTATATAAAAATGAAAATAATTTTATATTATACATTCATAATATTATTGATAATATTTTTACTATATAAGTTTAATATTAAGTTCTCATTAAATTTTAATAAAATAAAAAATAAATATATAGATTTAAATGATATTTTATATTATAAAGCATTAAATGAAATTAATAAAAATGATAGTAATAATAAAAAAAATGAAGAAACTAATAATATGTCAAAATCTAATAATATAGATTTAAATGATTATATATTAAACAACTTAGATTCTAATTTTTCAAAAAATTTAATAAATGTATATACACCATTATTTAATATAAATGAATTAATTGTAAAAAATAAATACCAAGAAGAGATAGAATTAATAAACGAAATTAATAATAATATAAAAATTATTAATGATTATTTAGATGAAGAAGAAAAAATAAAAAATATTGATAATAGTGATGTTGATAATGGTGATAATGGTGATATAACAAATGATACAATTATTACAATAGATAATACTTTAAATGATAATAATTTAAATAATAATACTTTAAATGATGAGTTAGATGATAATGTTTTAATACAATTAAATAATTTAAATCAAAATGTACATGATTCTTTAGTTCAAAATAAAACTAAAGATAATTATAATCTATTAACAACAGATAATTCAAATAATTCAAATAATTTAGATAATAATATAATTTCAATTGAAATTATAAGTTTTGCAAATTCTAATTTATATAATCAAAAATTAGAATTATTTAATAAAACAATAGAAGAAATATCATTACGCAATTCTATAATAATGAATTTAAATAATAAAACTGAAATAGAAGTAATTAATGATGTTTGGAATTCTATTGATAAAAATTTAAATGATGATGAAATATATGATAAAAAAATGTATTTTATAAATAGTATTTTAGATTGTGTAGAAAATGATATGTTAGTTTGTCCATCTGGTGTAACTGTTCGTGTTATAAACTATGATTTATCAAAAAATAATTTAATTTCTAAAGATTTATTAAGAGTTGAAATGATGAATACTGCATCTAATTTAATGCAAAATTTAACAGAAGATGAAGAATTTTTAAATAAATCAAGTTCAACACAAAAAAAAATATTTAAAAGTAAATTAATTGAAATATTTAAAAAAGATTATAAAAATTTAGATTTTGAAATTGTAAAAAAAGAATATGAATCTTGGATTGATCATATATAATATTTATTTAACACTCAATGAAAAAACTACAAAGCATATAAGAAATACAAATATACAAATATATAATATTGTAAGTAATAAATATTGTTTATCTATTTTTTCAAGAAAAGAATTTCGTTGTAATATTGGTAAGTTTACACTATCTTCACGATTGATTGTTAATGTATAATTTGTTTGGTTACTATCTAAAGAATTATCTAAAGAATTGTTAGATGCGTCATCTATTATGCGATCATCAATAATAGAAGTTTTTGTAGAAGAATTGAAAGACATTTTTAATAATATAAAATCAATAGTTAAAATTAATTAAATATTTTTATTTTTTTATTTATTATCTATATCATTAAAAAATATCTTTCTTATTTGAGTCATTATATCATCATTGATTTTAAATACTTTTATATTAAAATCTGTATATGGAACACCCATTAATCTAGAATAAATATAAAATAAACTATAAACACCACAATTTCCAGTCGATGGTGCTTGATGTTGTATATTTGTAATTTGTATAAATGTACATACTTTATTTAATTCTGTACTTATTTTTAAAGCTAAATCATTAAAAAGTGTATTTAATTTTGATGATATTTTTGTACCAGCAGAATTAAAATATTCTATAGTATATGGATGTTGTATTGAACCACTGGTATTAAAATCCATAAAAATAGCAAACCAATGTTGACCAGATTTATTAGATGTATCAGTATTAAATATAACACCATAATATTTAAAATTTTTATTATTTTTTAATAAATCAATAAAATCCATATCATTAATATCTAAAATTTCAGAATCTACAAATTTAGAATTATAATTATCAAACATTACAACATCACTCATATGTATATAACTATAATAATATCCTTTAAAATATCGTTTAAAATGTTCTTGTACTTGATCTAATTGAGAATTGTTTAACCAACTAAATTTATCAACTTTAGCTTCAGGTTTTAAATTATTAAATTTGATAGACTCAATTAATTCATGATTATTTAAATTTTTTAATAAATCATAAGGATTGTTATATTTATTTTCTAATTCTTTTATATTGGATATTTTTTGTGATAAATGTTCATTTATATTTTCAATATCGTCATTGGTTAAGCATAATTTATTAGATGCTTTATTTGAATCTTTATTAAAACTTATAGAGCAATATGTATCATTAAGTTTTGGAATATCTTCATTTTTTGACATGACAAAAAAATTATCTGTTGATATATTCAACAGATTATAATGTTTTTAAATTATTATTGTTTTTTTTTGTAAAATTTTATATTTATTATTTATTGATTTTCTAATGCATTTAATCTAGATAATATATCATTTAATTGTGATTTTAATAATTGATTTTCATTCTCTAATTTATTTATTTTAATGTTTAATTCTTTAATTTCAGTTTTATCAGTTTCAATTTCATTATATACATCTTTTAAAATATTTGTATGTATTGCTATAATATTATTATAATTAACAGATAATATAAAATCTTTTGATGATACAAATTTATCACCGTCAATATTATAATCTTCACGTTCTTCTATTGTATCTTTTAATGAAACACTAGTTTCATTAATTTCTACTAGATCTTTAATTTTATATTTAACGAGTTCTTGTGCAATAAAACCATACGTATAATTATATGTATTTTCATTTTGTTTCCATTTAAATTTTACAGGATTAGAATTTTTTATAAAATATTTACAATCATCTAAATTTAAATCATTAATATCAGTTTTTAATCTAATATCAGATCTGGCAATAAAATTATTTGCAATAACACCCCAATCGCAAAATATACCAATATTTTGCGCAGGTGCTGAAACATTAGATGCAGTATAACCACTAGATCCACCAACAATATAAGTTACATTATTATAAACAGGTGAAACTGCATAACCAGTTACATATAATGGGTAATTAGGATCTGTACCATATCCAAAATATGTACCAATACCCAAACAAGCAGTTGATGTTAATTTCATTAATCCTGAAGCGATACCAACTCCATTTGAATTAGATAAACACCAAATATGTTTACTACCTGTTGAATAAACTGTATGATTAGATGGATCTGTTATACATCCTATAGTATTTAAACCACTATTTAAATTAAATTGTTTTTCTGCAACATTTCCATTACCAAAATCTATTAAAAATTGTGGTGTATAAGTTGAAGTTGCGCCAGTTGCACCAAAACCAGTATATCCACTAAAAAATGCATTACCATTAACTTCCAACCAATTATTACTATTTATTATAGGTGCGTTATTACCAATAGTTACTGTTTTACCAGCAAATACATTTAAAACAGGAGCTACACCATAAAATCCAATACCAAAATAATTACTATTTGATCCATCGGCAGAATGAACATATGATAATTCTACTTGATTCTTTGAAGAATTTGCTTTACCAAAACAAATAGCAGCTGTTCCATTAGTTGTTAGAGATGAATCTAACGCTGATATTAATCTTGCACTATCTGTAGAATTTAATAACATCAATCTATTAGCTTTTAAATTGCCACCAGCATATATAGCACCACCGATACCAACACCACCAGATACTAATAAAGCACCAGTTGTTGTAGATGTTGATGCTGTATTTAATGATGTTGAAATTACACCACCAGAATATATATTACCAGCAATACCAGCACCACCAGATAATATTAAAGATCCTGTTGTTGTAGATGTTGAATTTGTTGATAAAGATGATGAAATTATACCACCAGTATACATATTACCAAGTATACCAACACCACCAGAAACAGTTAAAGCACCTGTATATTTAGATGTAGATGCTGTAGTTTGATATAAATTTAATCCAGAGCTATTATGTTCAGATACAATAGTTCCTATTGATGATGCTGAAGAAGTTAAATAATTTTTATAACCAGCAAATGATGAATTTACAATATACCCACTATAAGCATATTTATTGTAATAATAAGTATCATTTGCATATTGTGAAATAATTGAATAATAATATGTTGATAAATTTGTTGTTACAAGGAAATTACCACCGGTTGTTGAAAATGAAATTGATATTGATGTTAAACTATTATTTGGTATATTTGTAGTTACACTTGTCCAATATATACCATTATATGAATAATATAAATTAGCATATCCAGAACTTGAATTTGTACATGATGCTATTGCAAAATAACAATTAAGTGGTTGTACATGTATACATTTATAAAATGTATAATTTGTTCCAGTTGTTGGATATGTCATAGCATTCCAATTTATACCACCATCTGTTGATAAATAACCAGTTGTTTGATCAGATGCAGCATAAAGGAATGCAAACATGTGATTGTTGTTTTTATTTAACACTAAATTATTAATTTTTAAATTTTGTAAAGTTCCGGTATTATTCCAATTAATACCCCCATCTGATGAATAATATACACCGTTATAGTTTGAACCACCATTATTAGTTGTTGTAACGTAATAACCTAAAGGATTATACATAAAATCATTAACAATTATTGATGTTATGTAATTCATATTTACCGTTGTCCAAGATGTTAAATCTGTAGTATACCTATACATTGTATAATTAGACGATGAAATTGTTGTATTTCTAACCATAAGTACTAATTTATTTAATGATTTATCATATGTTAATGGTGTATTAGGTAAAACACAACCAAAACCAGTTACTGATGCTATAGTAACTGTATTATGCCATGTAAGTCCACCATCATTTGAATAAAATAAAATAATGCTTGTTATTGTATTTGTAACATCTACATTTGTTGTTTTAATACCACCTAACATAACAACTGTACTTATTTCAGGTATATAATTTAAATAATAAATTATCATATCACCATCCGTTAATCCACCTGGTATATTAATTGAAACTGTGCTACCGAGATAATTATTATTATCTGATACCATAACTTTTATACTATAAGATTGTGTGTATATATATTGTGCAGAAATAACAGTACCACCATTATTTGGTAAATATGTAGACCATGAATTATTTGTAACATCAGATGATGATAAATTAACTGATGTAAATGATGTAAAATTAGATGAAGTTGGTATTGTATATCCTAAATCTTTATGTTTAAGACTATTAGATGTTATTAAATTTGCAGAAGTTGATATATCATCACTACTAGTTAATGTACTATTTATTACAACATTACTACCAATATATACATTACCACCAATACCGACACCACCAGCTACAACTAAAGAACCTGTAGATGTAGAATATGAAGGCATTGTAAAAGATGTTGATAACATACCACCAATATTTACAGATCCATTAATACCAGCACCACCAGCTACAATTAAAGAACCTGTAGATGTAGAAGTTGAAGCTATACCTGATGATGCTTTAATTACACCACCGGCATATATAGCTCCACTAACACCAGCACCGCCAGTTACTAATAAACTACCTGTAGTTGTGGAAGTTGAAGCTATACCTGATGATGCTTTAATTACACCACCTGCATATAATGCACCAGCAATACCAGCACCACCAGAAACAATTAAAGCACCTGTAGATGTAGATGTAGATGCTGTTGAACTTCCAACTGTTAATGATTTACCAATACCAACACCACCAGCAATAGTTAATGCACCTGTAGTTGATGATGTTGAATCAGTTGTATTTGTTAAAGATAATGCTGCAGATGCATCAAATGGAGCACTACCATTTGTATCTATTTTAGTTGAGCCAATATATAAACTACCAACGGTTAATCTTCCACCAATACCAGCACCACCAGCTACAACTAAAGCACCAGTTGAAGTAGATGATGAATCAGTAGAACCTCCAACATTTAATGATTTACCAATACCAACTCCACCGGTTACTGTTATAGCACCTGTAGTTGATGAAGTTGTATCTGTAGCATTTGCAATTGTAACACTGGCACCAGAATCTGTAGAAGTTACATTTAATGTAGTTAAAGTAGTAGCTCCAGCAGATAATGTACTACTTAATGTAGCTGCACCAGTTACAGATAAAGTACCACCCAATGAAGCATTACCAGTTAATGTACTAGCACCAGCTACATTAAATGTAGTTCCAACGAATAAAGCTTTAGCAATACCAACACCACCAGAAACAATTAATGCACCAGTTGAAGTTGTAGTTGAATCAGTTACATTTGTTAAAGATAATGCTGCTGAATTATCAAATGAATTACCACCATTTGTATCTATTTTAGTTGTGCCAACATATAAACTACCAACAGTTAATCTTCCACCAATACCAGCACCACCAGCTACAACTAAAGCACCTGTAGATGTAGAAGATGAATCGGTAGAGCCTCCAATATTTAATGATTTACCAATACCAACACCACCAACTACTGTTATAGCACCTGTAGTTGATGAAGTTGTATCTGTAGCATTTGCAATTGTAACACTGGCTCCAGCAGTTGTAGAAGTTACATTTAATGTAGTTAATGTAGTTGCTCCAGCAGATAATGTACTACTTAAAGTTGCTGCACCAGTTAATGTTGTAGCACCTGTAACAGTTAATGTACCACCCAATGAAGCATTACCAGTTAATGTACTAGCGCCAGCTACATTAATTGTAGTTCCAACATATAAAGCTTTAGCAATACCAACACCACCAGAAACAATTAATGCACCAGTTGAAGTTGTAGTTGAATCAGTTACATTTGTAATAGATGTTGCACCAGTTAATGTAGAAGTACCAGTCACAGCTAATGTTCCAGTAATTGCAGCATTTGTAGTAACATTTAAAGTTCCCGCAATATACACATCTTTAGCTATACCAACACCACCAGATACTTTTAATGCACCTGTAATACTATCAGTTGCTTGTGTCGTATTTGTAACAGAAGTTATACCAGATACAGTTAATGTATTATTTATAGTTGCTGCGCCAGTTAATGTAGAAGTATTTGTTACAGCTAATGTTCCAGTAATTGCAGCATTTGTAGTAACATTTAAAGTTCCCGCAATATACACATCTTTAGCTATACCAACACCACCTGATACTTTTAATGCACCTGTGGTTGAAGTTGTAGATTGTGTTACAGATGTTATTGATGTATCATTAGATACAGTTAATGTATTATTTATAGTTGCTGCACCTGTTAAAGTTGATGTTCCAGTAATAGTTGCATTACCAGCAACATTAATTAAACCACCAATATACACAGCTTTAGCTATACCAACACCACCTGGTGTAACAAATGAACCTGTGGTTGTAGATGATGATGCAGTTGCATCACCAATGAATAAAGCACCAGCAATACCAGCTCCACCTGCTACAGTTAAAGCACCTGTAGTTGAAGATGATGATGCACTAGATGATGCAATATATAGTGTACTACCCATATTTACAGCTCCACTTATACCAACACCACCAGTTACAACTAAAGAACCTGATGTTGACGATGTTGAATTTACATTTGTTAATATATTTAATGAAGTAGATGTTAAATTCATTAAGTTTGTACCTAATGATGATGTTGATAATGAATTATTATACCATTTAAATCCACCAAAACTTAAATTATTTAAATAACCAGCATTTGTAATATGACCATTAAATTCATTAAAATTAATAATATGATATGATGTTGTATTAGCTTTAGCACAAATTAATAAATTAGTATTTGGAAAAAATGCACATCTATTAAAAGCTGGTATATTAAATGATGCTGATGCTGGAACTGTAACACTTGTCCAAGTTGTACCGTCATTTGTACTATAATACATTGCATTTGTAGTTGCACCACTATTAGAAACTAAAGCAACAAATGTATTATATGGTTCTGGAATAAACATAATAAAATAAATATATCCTGATGTAAATGGTGATGATGGATACGTCCAACTAACACCACCATCTGTAGATTTTAACATTTTTGTTGAATCTAATGAAGATGTACCTAATGTAACACCAGATGTTGGATTAAAGGCATAATCTAATAATATAAAACTACCTGATATATTATTAGAATTCCAATTTACACCATCAGTTGATGTATAACAAATTGCATTTGTTGTTACACCAAATGTAAATTTATTTAAATTTGTATTATATATAATTTTACGACATTGTGTTGTTATATTTGTATTTAAACCTAAACTCCATGATGTTGTAGTTGAATTTGTATAATATATACAAGCATAACCTGATGCATTAAATAAACTTACAACATATTTAGATAATGATGCTACATAAACTAAACTTAAAGGATGTGATGATGCACTAGATGCTGTACTAGCTACAATAGTTACTGGTGTTGCAGTCCATGTTGTAAAATTAGTTGATTTAATAAATACATTATTATATACTGTAGAACCATTAAAAGTAGTTAATACAATAGCACCTTGACTAGATGTATCATCCCATACAATATATGAATCTACAATTGTTAACCCAGTAAAACTATAACAAGAAACACCGGTCCAAGTTGTACCATTTGTAGATGTGTAAATATAAGTTCCACCACTTACTACATTAGATGTACAACAAATATATGAATTATTTGTTGCACTATAAACAACATTAGACATATACATACTACCAGTAAATGTTTGTGGTGTAGGATTTGATAATGCAATTGGTAATGATCCTACAATTGATTGATCTGGTAAAATAGAATTTGTATATGATAAACTACCACCAATATATGCGTTTTTAGCTACACCAATACCACCAGCTATTATAATTGAACCTGTAGATGTTGAAGTCGATTGTGTTGTAGATGATAATGTTACATTACCAGAAGTAGTTAATGTATTATTTAATATAGTTGCACCAGTTATAGTTACAGTACCACCTAATGTGCTATTTCCAGCAACATTTAATTTTTCACCAATACCAACACCACCAGTAACTGTTAAAGCACCTGTTGAATATGAAGTTGATGAAGTTGTATTAGTTAAAGCTAATGCAGCCGAAGTGTCAAAAGAAGAACCACCTGTTCCATTAGTATCAATTTTAACACCATTAACATATAGACTTCCAACACTTAATCTTCCAGCAATACCAGCTCCACCAGCTACGGTTAATGCACCTGTAGTTGTAGAAGTTGAAGCTGTAGTATTAGTTAATGCTAATGCAGCTGAAGAATCAAATACAGAACCATTTGTATCAATATCTACACCATTAACATTTAAGCTTCCAACATATAATTTACCACCGATACCAGCACCACCAGCTACAGTTAATGCACCTGTAGATGTAGAAGTTGAAGCTGTTGTGTTAGTTAACGCTAAAGCTGCAGAATTGTCAAATACACTTCCATTAGTATCAATATCTACACCATTAACATTTAAGCTTCCAACATATAGTTTACCACCAATACCAGCTCCACCAGCTACAGTTAAAGCACCTGTAGCTGTAGAAGTTGAAGCTGTTGTGTTAGTTAATGCAAGAGCAGCTGAAGCATCAAATGATGAACCACCGCCATTAGTATCAATATCCACACCATTAACATTTAAGCTTCCAACATATAGTTTACCACCAATACCAGCTCCACCAGCTACAGTTAAAGCACCTGTAGATGTAGAAGTTGAATCAGTAGTCATTGTTACATTTAAAGTTGTTGAATCAATTTGTAATAATTTAGTTCCAATACTAGAAGATGTTGAACCATTATAAAATTGATAACCTGATGTAGCTAATTTTTGACTATATCCATTAGATACTTGATCAGAATAATATGATGATAATGCATTACTAGTTACTACAGTAGATGTAGACTTATAATAATAACCATTTTGTAATACAATACCAATATTATTGGTTGTTGTATTATACGCTGCTGCGTATGATGATGAATTTGTTCCAGAAAATCCTGATGTAATATTCCAATTTGTACCATCTGCAGAATAATATAAATATACTGTTGTTGATGAATATGTGGGCATTACATAATATCCACAAATTGAAATATAAAATCCATTAGAACAAATATAATTACTATTAATATCTGGTATTGTTACAGAACTCCAATTAGATCCACCATTTGTTGATAACCATGCAGTTGTAACATTTGTAGATGCAACATGTGGAAAAGCAACCATATAATTATTGTCTGTATTTAATATTATTGTATTGGTATCAGTTGTTGGACCATTTGTTGTTTGAGTCCAAGATGTTCCATTTGTAGAATAAAAAATACTTTTTCCAGAAGATACGGCTGCTGACATAACCAAATAATTTGTTAATGAATTATATTTTAACATATAAGGTTTAGTCATTAAGCTAGTTGTTATATTAGTATTTGATCTACTCCAACTTGAACCAGAATTTGTTGATGAATATATGCTGTAATTTGATGAATTACTAACTGGATCATATGCTATAACATATAATGTATTATTACTACTATTATATTCAACATTTGTAAATTTTACAGTTGAATTACCATCAAACATAATTTGATTTGACCAATTTATACCATCACTAGAAACACACATATAATATGAATAATTTGCACCTGCTGATTGGGCTAAAACTAATGTAAATTTACCAATAGATGGAAAATATGAATTTGCTAAACATGTATATCCATATCCACCTGGTAAACTACTTGGATTTGTATAATTCCAACTTGTTCCATCATTTGTAGAATAATAAAATCTTGGAGCTGTTGATGTATTTGTACATTGAAAATACATTAATGTATTAATATTTGCAGCATATGTTAAACCATTACCATTAATTCCAAGATTATATGTACTTGTAAAATTATTTAATGTTGAACTAGTTGGTGCTGAATATGATGGATCAATTTGTCTATAAATACCAGCATATAAAGTTGCCGGTGTATAAATATTTCCACTAGTTCCAATACCACCATATACAACTAATGCACCAGATGTTGAAGATGTAGTAGCTGTTCCAGAACCAATATTCATACCACCAGTAATATTGATATCACCGCTAACACCAACACCACCAGATACAACTAATGCACCAGTTAATGATGATGTTGAAGCTGTTGTAGATAATACTTTTGTAATTCCACCAATATTAGCAGCTCCATTAATACCAATACCACCAGATACAACTAATGCACCAGTAGTTTTAGAAGTTGATGCTGTGTTATTTGTTATACTAGTTATACCACTAATAGTCGCTGTATTACCAATATTAATTAATCCACCAATATACATATCTCCAACTATACCAGCTCCACCAGCTACTCGTAATGCACCATTTAATGGAGATGTTGCACCATAAGTTCCAGAAGTTATTAAATAATTACTTATATAAGCAGAACCACCCATATATACATCTTTACTAATGCCAACACCACCTGCAACTTTTAAAGCACCAGTAGTTTTAGAAGTTGATTCTGTAGTATTAGTTAATGATAAAATTGCTGAAGCATCAAATGATGAACTACTACCATTTGTATCAATTTGTACACCATTTACATATAAACTACCTACACTCAATCTTCCAGCAATACCAGCTCCACCAGCTACAGTTAAAGCACCTGTAGTTGTGGATGATGAAGCTGTAGTGTTAGTTAATGCTAATGCTGCTGAAGTGTCAAATGTAGATCCATTTGTATCGATATTTACACCATTAACATTTAAACTATCAACATATAAAGCACCTGCAATACCAACACCACCTGCAACTTTTAAAGCACCAGTAGTTTTAGAAGTTGAAGCGGTCGTATCCGTTAAAGATAATGGTGTTGATGAATCAAAATTTTGAATTTGAACACCATTTACATATAAACTAGTGCCAACATTTAATCTTCCAGCAATACCAACACCACCTGCAACAGTTAAAGCACCGGTTATTGTAGATGTTGATGCTGTTGTATTTGTTATAGCTAAATTTGCTGATGGATCAAAACTACTACTAGCGCCACCGCTACTATTTCCAGTAATATTAACACCATTTACATATAATGTTGTAACACTTAATCTTCCAGCAACACCAACACCACCAGCAACAGTTAATGCACCAGTATATACTGATGTTGAAGCTGTCGTATCAGTTAATTCTAAAGCAACTGTATTATCAAAATTAGAAAGTTGTACACCATTTGAATAAATATCACCTGCAACATGCATATCTTCACTAATACCAACACCACCAGCAACAATTAAAGCTCCGGATGATGGTGATGTTGCATTTGTTGTATTAGTTAAATTTAAGACAGATGAATTATCAAAAGATGATCCACCATTTGTATCAATTTTTACACCGTTTACATATAAACTTCCAACACTTAATCTTCCGGCAACACCAGCTCCACCTGCAACTGTTAAAGCACCTGTTGATGTTGATGTTGATGGTGTTGTATTTGTTAAATTTAATACAGATGCTGGATTAAAATTTTCTATTTGAGTACCACTAACATAAAGGTTACCACCAATATATGTATTTCCAGCAATACCAACACCACCAGCAACTTTTAATGCACCTGTAGATGTAGATGTTGATGCTGTAGTATTTGTTAAATACAATGCAGAAGTTGTATCAAATGGAGCGCTTCCATTTGTTGTAATTTGAACACCATTAACATATAAAGCACCTGTTATTCTAGCTACACCACCAATATGTGTATTTCCACCAATACCAACACCACCAGCTACTGTTAAAGCACCTGTAGATGTTGATGTTGAAATAGTTGTATTAGTTAATGCTAATGCAGCAGAATTATCAAAGCTACCACCACCACCAGATGTTGTAATTTGTGTACCATTTACATATAAAGATCCACTAATTCGAGTTGTACCACCAATATATACATTACCAGCAATACCAGCACCACCAGCTACAGTTAATGCACCTGTTGTTGTAGATGTAGAAGCTGTAGTATTATACAATTTTAATATAGCAGTGTTATCAAATGCAGAATCAGAACCTCTAACGCGCACACCGTTAACATAAAGATTACCACCAATATATGTATTTCCAGCAATACCAACACCACCAGCAACAGTCAAAGCACCGGTTGTTGTAGATGTAGAAGATGAAACATTTGTTAAATTTAATACAACAGAATTATCAAAACTTGATGAACTACCACCACCACTAGGTGTTCCACCTGCTGCAGAAATTAAACTATTTACAAAAGATGTTATTGATGTTCCATCTACATATAATGTACCATCAACATTTAAATTTCCAGAAATTGTAGCATTATTATTAACATTTAAGTAGTTCATCGTCATTGTATTAATACCTGTTATATCTGAATTACTATCAAGTGCTAAAATACTACCTTGTGCAGCTAATCCAGCTGTGTAATTAGCTATAGTACCAACAGTTAAATAATCTGTACCATCACAATATTTTATTACATTTGCTGTAACATCATATATTAATCTGCCACTAATTTTATTTAATGATGTAATACTAGTTGAATTATACCGTCTAAGTAATACCATTTTTTTATTATTTATATTATTATAAATAATATAAATAAGTAAAATAAAAAAAATATAAATACATATTTGTTATAAATTGTATTTATAATATAAATATTATAAATGTATATTTATGACAAATATAAATATTATATTTATATTTATATTTATTATAAATATAAATAAACATTCAATACAAAATGAATGAAACAACTAAATCAGATTATCAAAGAACTAATGTTAAATTTTTAAAAGATATTGGTCGTGAAGGTAAAAATGATTTTTCATTATGGACATTTATAGGTGAATTTATAAATGAAAAAGAATATATAACAGTTATCGATAAATGGGAAATATTAATGGTATTTTTAAATTTTGTATTATTTGCAGTAACTGTCACAATGACAGTCGTATTATATCTTAATAAATTATCTGTAATATATGTAGATGAAAATGGTAAAGAAGATACTTCAATGTTTACCATTGACAGAAATATTAAATATGCTAAATATGCTTGTACCGGCATCATCTCTATGATTGCAATAACAAAAATTATAGTAAGAATTTATCGTAAAATGGATAATAAAGGTCTTATACCATTTAGTAATACATTTAAAATTGCTAAT
>JACCDV010114368.1_pt1 | contig 23108 bp, 22 predicted proteins | sample 7446131 | NCBI WGS metagenome assembly JACCDV01 (sample SAMN15323448, study PRJNA562643) | freshwater metagenome | isolation source: river surface water | place: USA:Blue River Watershed | collected 2017-08-17
CATGCGCTGCTGCGATTGCTCGCTTTCCAGCCGGCAGTAGAACCGCAATCAGCGCGATGACGACCGTCGCAGCTCCAGTGATGATTAGCAAAATCTCAACCGACACCACATCTGCAAGGGGGCCTAAAACTGCCATACCCAAAGGCATGGCAACTGACATTACGATTCCCACGAAACCGAAGACTCTTCCCTGTCGCTCGGGCTCAACAGTCTCCTGGAGCAGGGTTGTGGCTGAGGTGGAGAAAGCTGGTACCGCAAGTCCGATTAGGAAGAACAGACTGTAGAACAGGATCAGATTGGTGGTGAAACCCATCACGATTGCCAAAACACCAAAGGCGATCGAAGTTCCAATCAGAGTCCAAAGACGATCGAGCTTTGATGCCAAGATTGCCATCATCGCACCACCCAAAACCATGCCAACACCAAATGACAGCTCCAGCACCGTCAGGAGCCAAACCTCGGAGCCAAAGTTTCTAACCAGCATCAGTGGGGATAGGTTCGAAGGGGCAACAATCAGCAAGAACACAATTGCAAATACGGCCATAACCCAGCGCACCAGTTCATGGCTAAAGATGTACTTGATTCCATCTTTCAAATCGGCAAAGTAAGAAGGCTTCTCCTGGTCTGCTGCACGAGCCAAAGTCGGGACCGCAATCGTTGCCAGCAGCGAGAGCCCGATGATCGCGGTAACCACATCTATAAACAGAATCCCGACCAGTGACATCGTGGTGTACAAACCTGCTGCCGCAACCGGGGCAAGTAGGGTCAGCGAAGACTGAATCGAGCTGTTGATGCCGTTGACTCGCATCAGCTTCTCGGTTGGCACGAGCTGAGGTATCAGGGCAGATATAGCGGGCATCTGGAAGCCGGCACCGACTGACCTCACGGCCATCACCAAAAAGATCAACCACAGGTCATTTACACCAGTGAGCATGAATAGCGCGAGCAAGAAGGTTGCGAGCGCGATCGATGAATCGGAGACGATAATCATCGTCTTGCGGTTGACGCGGTCAGCCCAAACTCCGGCAAAGATCGACACAATAGCTTGAGGCAAGAATCCAAAGATCGCGGCCAGCGCCAAGATGAAGCCAGACTTTGTGGTCAAGGTCAGGTGCCAAAAGATTGCGTACTGCACCAGGAAAGAACCAAAGGTGGAGATGGTCTGGCCAACCAAAAAGGTCGCTACCTTGCGCTTCCAGCCGTTATCAATTGGCTCGGAGGTCGCGTGAGATTCTTCGGTGTCAGTCATTGAATTTCCTAATCGGCAAACAGCCAAGACTACTGCGAGGAAAAGCAAAAACCCACTCGTGGAGGAGTGGGTTTTCGTGGCTAGTGAGGGATTCGAACCCCCGAAGGCTGAGCCGGCTGATTTACAGTTATCTGACACAGTCTTCTCCGGATAGCCGTTGAGGCACTCTACCCCAGTTTTTTATTGGTCAAGCCCTCCTTCGCAGGTATGCCCGCTTTCGTCCGTTTCCGTCCATTGAACGGAATACAAACGGAGTTGTGGTCCTCACGGGTAGCTAATTGAACCGACACCGTCAGTCGCCTTTAGCTCCATTGACCTTTCCCGGATCGTCGCTTCGAGTAACCCATTCTGAATTGTCCTTGTCGGGCTGGGGCCAGGGTTCAGGAGGCGTTTGAGAGCCTTGCTTTTCTGCATCCGACATCATTCAATCCAACCAGTCGAAAGAACCGCGATTGCCAGCAGGACAACGAAAGACACGCTAAAGCCAGACTTGACGTACCGAGTTCGAATAGTCACAGCCTCTTCCATTTTTTTGCAATCTGCCTGAATGTACGCCCTGTACGATTTGGCGGCACTGAGACCCTGCCTCTTCAGAAACGATTCCATAAATTCGATTTTGAAATTTCTGGATTTCATTGGCCAAAATGAAACCAGTCCAAGGACGCTCGCGAGAATTACGAAAGCGAGCAGGGGAATCGCCATCGCAGGGAGCGCCTTTAATCCGACAACCATGCCCAACTCGGTGACTGCGACAGCAAGCAGGACAGTACCTCGAAGATACAAGCTTGAAAGTGCTGCATGCGCCTCTTGGCGACGGAGAACAAGTTCCTGAAGGATTAGGCTGTCCGAGTTCGGCTCTTTTATATCTTCTTCAAAAGAATCCAATTGTCACACCAAACTCTTGTGGAGAACGGTGCCGATTATCTTTACGAGCCTGGCTAGCTTCTGATCATCCCCCAAAACCTCATCCCCCATAGCCTTGAGGTTATCTCCTGCCGTCAATAAGGCGGTAAGGAGAACTGTCTTAAGGTCTGGGCTCTCCAAGAATTGCTCAAGCGTATTGCCCGATGTTGCCTGCTTCAGAATTCTCTCCTCTTCAGCAGCTTTCGTGGTTACAGCCTTCACCAAAACCTCGTAATCACCTGGAGTGAAGTCTCCGTCGAATAATGAATTCATTTTTTCTATCGCTTCACGAAGCGAGGCCATCAGTGGATCATGTTCTTTGCCGGTGCCGATATCGGTCAGAGGCTTCAATTCAGAGGAATCGCCAGTGAGGCTCAACGAAACCGATTCATTCTTTTTGAATCCGAGTTTGGTGAGCTCAACCCCACTCAGGTCGATTGTGGCGTTTCGGTTTGTCGGCCGAACTTCTCTTGCAAGTAGTCGGCAGAATATTGATTTCTTTTCAAGGTCAGTATCACCGTAGTTGTAAAGCTGTGACAGGAAGTCATATGTTTTGACAAACGAACCTAGGCTCTTCCTAAAATCCTCTAGGCGATCAAGTTCAAGCTGATCATTTGCGCCTTCAGCAGCCTCATACTTTCTCCAAAACCGATCTTTAGCCTGAGCTAACGAGGCTGACAGTTTGTTGTTGCCTCGTTTCTCGACAAAGGCTTGAGCAACTGCCTCAACTTCCGTCTGATCGTATATTCCGCTGTGGTCGAGCTTGTTAGCGATATCGTGAACGAGATTCGGATCCGTAATGTCGGCCAGACGAGCATCACGGAAGTATGGCTCAAAAGCTTCGAGAATATCATTAGGGTCGTTAACGAAATCAAGAACAAACGTGACATCTTTCCCGCGGGCAGTTCTATTCAGGCGCGAAAGGGTTTGAACAGCTGTAACTCCCGACAGTTTCTTGTCTACATACATTGAAACTAAAAGTGGCTGATCGAAACCAGTCTGGAACTTATTAGCCACCAACATGACCTGGTACTCGTCCGATTTAAACGCTTCCGCCAGTTTGCGTCCACGAAGGCCTGGGTTCATATTTGCTTCGCTAAAAGGTTCTGGGCTGTTTTCTAAGTCCTCAACTTCACCAGAGAAAGCAACCATTGCCTTTACATCTGCGTAGCCGTGATTCTTGATGTAGTTGTCAAAAGCAAGCTTGTAACGCACCGCTTCTTTGCGTGAACCAGTCACGACAATTGCTTTTGCTTTCCCATCTAAACGCCATGCAACGTTCTCACGGAAGTGCTCAATGATGATCGAAACCTTGGCTGCGATGTTAGTAGGGTGCAGGCGCACCCAGTACATCAACTCTTTGAGCGCCTCGTTCTGAGCCACCTGTGGCCCCTCTGAATCGTAATCCTGACCATTGTGCGTGAGCTTGAAGGCTAGTTTGTATGGCGTATAGTTCTGAAGCACATCGAGAATGAAACCTTCTTCGATTGCTTGCTGCATTGTGTAAACATGAAAAGGCTCTGGCTTACCGGATGGCCCAACGCGACCAAACAACTCCATGGTCTTGGCTTTTGGCGTTGCGGTATATGCGAAGAAGCTAATGTTGCCTGGCTCTGCACGGTTGGCCATTTCAGCTACTAGTAAATCTTCAACATCGATTTCACCTCCATCTTGCAGAGAAGCCCAGTCCTCATCTGAGAGCACCTTCTTGAGGGTGCTCGCAGTGCTGCCGGTCTGAGACGAGTGCGCTTCGTCTGCGATGATGGCGAAGTTCTTCCCCTTAGCGGTAGAGGATTCTTGAATTTGCCCAAGGATAAATGGGAATGTTTGCATTGTCACAACGATGATCGGTTTATTTGCGCTTAGCGCGTCTGCGAGTGCAGTGGACTTAGACCCATGCTTGTTGTCAATTGCTGCGACAACACCAGTCTTGTGATCGATCTGCTGGATTGCTGAACTGAGCTGATCATCTAAGACAGTTCTATCTGTTACGACGATTACTGAGTCAAAAACTTTTTTACCCATGTCATTGTGGAGGGTTGAAAGTTGGTGTGCTGTCCACGCGATTGAGTTTGTCTTACCGGAGCCCGCAGAGTGCTGGATTAGGTACTTGTGACCTGGGCCTTCTACGCGGGCAGCTTCAATGAGTTTCGTGACTGACTCCCACTGGTGATAACGAGGAAACAGCAGACTCTCGCGTTTGCTCTGCTCTCCAGTGACTGGGTCAACCAGGTTTTCGATGCTCAAGTGCATGAAGCGACCAAGAATCTGAAGCCAGTTGTCTTTCTGAAAAACCGTTTCCCATAGGTAGGAGGATTTTGAACCTCCAGGGTTGACTGGATTACCCGCCCGTCCATCATCGCCCTTATTGAACGGTAAGAAGAACGTCGCGTCGCCAGCCAACTTGGTGGTCATGTAGACCTCTTCGTTGGACACTGCGAAGTGGACTAGCGCTCGGTGACCAAATGTCAGTAGCGGTTCACCATTTGGACTACGGTCTCTCTTGTACTGAGTCTTGGCATCTTCCACGTTTTGTGTGAAGTCGGTTTTCAACTCAAGAGTTGCTACAGGTATCCCGTTTACAAATAAAACAAGGTCAAGACTGTTTCTATTTTTCGCAGAGTAGTGAACTTGGCGCATGACGCGAAGTCGGACCTTTGCGTACCTATCAAGTGTCGCTGCATTTAGGTTGTCAGCTGGCTTGAACTGGCACATCTCCAACTTTGCCGCACCATCCTTAAACCCCTTGCGCAAAACACTCAGCGTTCCACCACCTTGCGAGAGAGGTTGGTCTAGTGCCTTAGCGAGGCGTTGAACAAGCGCTGTTCTAGCTTTGTCCTGTGTGTGGGGTGCATCAGAAGGCTTGACGAGCTTCGCCAGTTCATCCGGCTGCGTTTCGAGAAGCCATGCGTGCACATCGGCTGGATATAGTGCTAAAGCGTTGTCGTATCCGTCGTCGTTCTTTGAATAAAGCCAACCAGATGCGGCGAGAGCCTCACAAAGCTCTTGTTCGAACTTGTATTCGTTATAGTCCGCCATCAGCTTTCCCCCGAATCTCAATTTTGCCCGTCACTGCATCTGATATCAGAGTTGCCCGACGTTCACGCAAATTCTCTATAGCTCGGCTAACGCGGTTTATTATTAACTCGCTTTTCGCCTGCATCTGCTTGATGTTGAAAACTATTTGATCCTGCTCCGGCCGAGGCGGAATCAAAACTGGCATGTTTTTCACATCACTGAATTTCAGTGACTGGCGAAGACCGCTTCCCATTGCATAAAAAACTTTCATCAAATCCCATGCACGCATTTGGTAAGACAAGAATTCCGGATTACCTGCTTCCACGCGAAAAGCCAGATATGCAGACGTTATTATTCCTCGTTCACGGCAGAGTGCTGAGCGCAAACTCTTTTTGTCATTCTGAAGGTCAGTGAACCTGAATACGATGTCGCCCGGTTCGATTATCTGGTAAGTGTCAAAAGACTCGGGAAGTAAACCTTCGCTTGTATTTATGTCCTTGGAGACGATTTCTCCATAGCTCAGAGAGAGTAGGTTTTTCTCTAGCATTCCCTTATTTTTGGTTGACACCTCTCTGCCTTGTGTAAAGAGAGGCAGAGTTAACCAGTTGTCTGGTTTCTTAGGAGACCATTCGACACCGCTGTCCTCTAGTTTTACATCGGGATTTATCCCATGCGTTACTAGGTGGCAAATAGTGGCTTCACTGCGTTCACGCAGCCTAGTCACTAACTCTTCTTTACGGCTAATGAGCTGATCGATCTTCTTCAGTTCCTCATCCAAAAAGTTGACAATCTCCTTTTGCTCATGGAGAGGCGGATAAGGAAGAGGCAGGAGCGCGAACTGTTCGTAGCGAATTGACTGCCCATCCCTGAGCTGCTCGGTAGTGGTAGAAAGCCCCTGCACATACCGGCCCGATTTGAACAAATACTTGTAGAAGATGGGCTCGATCTCGCGTTTTGGCCGGAGCACGGTGTACGCGGAACTCACTTTGCCCTTGATTGAGCTGTGCTCCAATCCGCCCTGAAAGCTTCGAAGATGACTGATGAAGTCCCCGGGCTCGACGTGTCTCATGTTGTCGGACCCGCTCAGGTTGAGGACAACGCGATTCCCTGTAATTTCCATGTATGCAGACTGAGGCAGCACACCATATTTCTGGGAAGGTGTTAGATGAATATCGTCTGCTTGGTTTTTCTCGACCGGATTCCAAAAAAGTGATTTTGCAGGAACCTTAATCCAATGAGAGGGAATTTGTCCAAGCCAAGAGTCTTCCAAATACCGCAAGCTAGCCATTCTTAACCTCAGCTAGCAATACAGTGATTTCTGAAATCAACTTGTTCAGCTCACTGTCGATCTCTGCAAGTGGCCGAGGTGCCTCGTATTTGTAAAAATGCCTCGTGAAAGGAATCTCGTACCCAACCTTGTCTTTCGACCTATCAACCCAAAAATCCTTCACGTAAGGAGCGATTTTCTCTGAAAGATACGTTTCGATATCCTCAGTGAGCGGAATATTTTCGGTGTCACGAAGCTGAACATCGGGCACTGGGTTTCCATTTTTGTCTAACACGGGCGGCGCGGCAGGATCACTCTCCGATAGCCCGGCCAGCAGGCTCTTGAGTTGACTTGAGGAGAGCTTGATACCCTTTAGCGCTTCGACTACTCGCCTAGAAAATGCATCAAGATCAGTCGTGACTTGGGAACCTCTGGATGCTTCAGCTAAGAGAGCCTGTTTTATTGCAAACTTCAGATTCTCGCTGAGCTTCTCGATTGCTTTTGTTTCCAGGGCACTTGAAATTCGCGTTGGAGTTAGCGCCCAAGTTAGGCGAAGAGGTTGCTCAATGGTAACAGTCGTGTATCCAAAGTCAATTGGGGAAAATATCTTGGAAAAGTCACTAACTTCGAATTTGTCATATGCGCTAACAATGTTTTCGAGGTTCGTTTGAGAGATTTCATTTTTCTTATCCCCCAAACCCTTTCGCATCTTTTCGAATTCTGAGGTAGCGTCGATCAGCTGGATTTTCCCCTTGCGGAGGGCAGGCTTGTTATTGCTCAAAATCCAGATGTATGTAGTAATTCCAGTGTTGTAAAACATGTCTTGAGGCAGGCCGACGATAGCTTCAATGAGGTCTTGCTCGAGGAGGTATCTGCGAATCTCCGATTCGCCCTGACCCGCATTTCCCGTGAACAAGGGAGAGCCATTAAATACAATGCCAATGCGTCCTCCTCCGCCGTCTTTAGTTACCGGGCGCAACTTCCTCACCAAGTGCAGTAGGAATAGAAGCGAACCGTCAGAAACCCTAGGAAGGCCTGGACCGAAGCGGCCATCAAAACCACGGTCCAGGTGTTCTCGTTCTACGAATGCTTGTTGCTTCTTCCACTCGACACCGAATGGCGGGTTTGCTAAGCAGTAGTCGAATTGCTTTCCATGGTGGCCATCGTTGGTTAAAGTGTCACCCCAGACCATGTTGTCAATTTCTTGACCCTTGATCACCATGTCGGCTTTGGCAATCGCATAAGACTCACCATTTAGTTCCTGGCCAAATAGGGTCAGGCTAGCCTCGGGGTTTAGGTGGCGAATGTAGTCATCTGCAACTGAAAGCATGCCGCCAGTGCCGGCCGTTGGGTCATAAACGCTTCGGACAACTCCCGGTTTGCTCAAGATGTCGTCGTCGGCCGCGAAAAGCAGGTTGACAATTAGGCGAACAACGTCACGCGGGGTGAAGTGCTCTCCCGCAGTTTCATTCGATGCCTCGGCAAACCTTCTGATCAACTCTTCGAAGATGAGCCCCATCGCGACATTCGAGACTCTTTGAGGATGGAGGTCGATCTGACTGAATTTCTGCGTAACTAGCAAGAGGAGGTCATTCTCATCTAGCTTGTTCAGTTGGGCCGTGAACTCGTAACGCTCGAAAATATCCCGAACGTTAGGAGAGAAACCTTCTATGTAGGAAACTAGGTTTGCCCGAAGGTTGGTGGTATCTCCCGAGGCACTCTTGAGATCGTAAGGCGAGGTGTTGTAGAACGAATAACCTGAGGCCTGTTGAAGCAAAAAATCGGCAGCAGGGGTATTGCGATGTTTCGCGTAGGTCTCAAGAACCTTGGTTTTAGAGGCTTCAAGGGCGCTATCTAACCTTCGAAGAACCGTGAAGGGTAAAATGACCTTGCCGTAGTCGGCCTGCTTATAGGTGCCCCGCAAAAGATTTGCGATTGACCAAATAAACGCGGCATTGTTTTGCTCTCCCATTAATCCCCTCATGATCAGACCCTAGTAGCGATCTCTATACAGGCTATCGCCGACAGCCGACAATGAGGTACTTCAAGTCCAACAACCCTAGCCGATCTTCATTTTGAGTCTGAAGTGCTGCAACGAAGGCACCAAAAGCTTCCCTCCCCCTCAATCATCATGAAGTCGACGAGCCAAATTTCACAGGCAGGGCAGATAATTCTCATGCTAAAACGCTGTCAAAAAAACCGATGTCGTGCAGGAAGTTATGCACAGGCTGCCCAGCCTATGGATGTCTCTCTCATAAACAGCTTGACCTGGCCTAAGGGTTCGAGGGTCTATGGCACATTGAATCGTGCACGTGCTACAAAGCGCTGTGAGTTAATGAAGCATCAGCCAATACCTATTCGCCCCAACCAAGTCTGAAACCGGCTCCTAGACATATCTCAGGGCTTCTCAGAGGTGATTCCCGCCAAGCATGTGACTAAGAGAGCTTGATTCCCATTAATTAAGCATTAGCTTGCGGCGACAGGGCGAAGACTGGGACGGCACAGACCCAGAAACTCTTGTATTAACATCGCGTCAAGGTCTAGTCGTAGTCAAAGACCCAATCGGCGGTAACAAAACTTGCTTCTATAGCATCGACTCCGAATGCTTGTAGGCGTGAGACCAAGGTTTCAAGTACAAGACAGATCGCCGACCGTTCTTCTCTGGAGAAACACACATCGTCTTGCAGTCCAAATGACTTCTGTACCGGCTCTATCCATTGGGTGGCTTCCCACGGAAGAGAAGTAGCCAAAACTTCGCGACGCCCTTCGTAGATGAAGAGGGAGGTCTGCGACCCCTCAAGACTGATAATGAAGGCGTAGTCTCCTGGGCGAGTTGCGTCTAAGTGACCGAAGTCATCAATTGTTAAGCGTGGGATTCTGTATCCAACAAAAGCCTGGCCGCCCGACCGTCGAAAGCCCTCATACTCAGCGATGACTTTCCTTCGAAAATCATCCCAAGAAGAGGTTGCAGCAAGAATGCACGTGGAACAGTTCAAGGGGTTCAAGACGCACCCCAGTCTTGGTAGGGAGTTACGCCTAGAAGTGGAAGTGGGAGGATCATAGCCATCGCCATTGTCGAAGTCCCGTCAATCAAGTCGAGCTCCTTGACGAAGGCCAACTCATCAGGTCCTGAGTTTAGAAGACTCCAACCCCAACCGATTATGGTGCGAGTATTTTCGGGGATAAGTCGCAGTCGCTCTTTCGCCTGGAAGGTAAGTCGCCCGATTTCCTTGGTGTAGGTCAAAGTTGAGCTGGTTCTGACTCCGTCGGTCAGCAATGAGGAATGCGCCAACATGGACTTCCTTCTGACAATCCCTGTCGTTTTCAGTGGCAGGCTTTCATAAGTTGTGACGAATCGGTGCCAAGGATCGCTCGGTCCAAAAGGGAGTCGAGCAATTGGTGTTTTAGTCATTTGTTCTCCTAGAACTTGAAGTTAGATGTGAACGTAATGTCTTGCGGCCTGGGCCAGGTGAGTGTGTTTGCCTGCTTAGCGGTTTCCGAAAGCTCATAGCGATCAGGAGAGGATGCGGACTGTCGCTGGTGCAGAATGGCGATGCCCTCCGAAACGGCAGCATTGAGGGCTCGTCGAGCCGTGGAATCAGATTTGCCGATTTTCTTTGCAAATTCGTCTACAGTCATTTGCCCAAAAAGCTCCGACCTGACAAGCAAAGATCTCTTTGAGATTGCCTCCGACTCAACTTGAAGAAAGACCTTCTGGTCGTCCTCAGTATCGGCGAGATAAAGCCCGCGAAGAGTTTCGGTCTTGGCGTTTCGATTCTTCCCACCATGGTGAAACTCAGTCGAAAGTGCGATCCATGCTTGCTTTTCACCGGAAGATGAATTGAAGGATTCGTCATCGTAAAGTGCCATCACATAATCGGCTCTGCCCTTAAGGGCTCCCGAACCTCTCATCTCGGGGCACTCTGAGTTCTGAGTTGTCTTTGTCGGGTGATGTATAAACAAGTAAGCCGCTTCGGGACGTATTTGCACAGCCCTGTTGAGTGCCATGGAGTTCAATGCACCGGCATTTTCATCCATTACTCCCGATGTCGCCGCCCAAGTGTCCATGATGATTAAATCGACTTGCTCGCGATTGGCAACCTCAGCAATTTTCTCGATACTCGCATCGCTAAAGAGGTTGGCGCCATCAATCCAAAACATCGATGTTCGCAATGCCTCTATGTCCTGATTGTGAAAGTTCATCCAGGCTGCCAACCGCTGGTAAAAACCAGCCTTGCCTTCACCCAGAACGATGAGGACCTTTATTCGCTTAGTTTTCTTTCCCAACCAAGGCTTCTCAAAGATTGCCCTGCAGGCTAAATCAACATAAGCAAACGTCTTGCCAATGTTGGATCTAGCGACAATGAATCCGATCGACTGAACTGGAATAAGGTCTTCCACAATGAATTCGTTGACCGTGGACTGAAGATCATCCAGCGACAGCTCGGTTGACCCAGAGAAGTTCTCGGCGGCAAGTTTGGACTTGGCCTTTTCCTCAGCCAAAAGCGTCTTGTACCTCGTGTCTACGAGCGTTTCCATGATGAGATCACTGGGAGACGGTATTGACTCGTTCACTATGAGGCCTCGATTCCGCGAGCGCCGCCAAACTTACGAACCGCACCCTCCAGGGATCGGGTCCAGTCGAGTCGATACTTTTCGGTGTTGTAATTTCCGTGCAACCAAAGTGAGCGCAGAAGATCGAGGGCCTCCTGAACGCCACTGTGATTCTCAGCACCAAGTCGAACCAACTGGACTTGCCGGATGATCATTTCCTGATGACCGAAGTCGGTGTCTGGAAATGCTGCAATTGCGTTGAACACTGCCCAGTCTGGAAGGCCGGGCGAGAGCGAACCGAGCCAGGAATTCAGGGTCCCTGTGTATTCAAACTCCTGCACGTTTGCCTTCTTTGCGGTGAGCCACTCTGGGGCTCTGGTCAGCTCCTCGAGTTTGGGCGGCTGTGAAGTGTAGACAACGACGTAGGAGCTGCCAGATTTGCGATCAACTCCGCTTCGATCACCATTGGAGCGCCTCAAATAATTGTTGCTAGGACCCACAGGACTTAAAGGATCGACAGCATAGAAATAGTGACGTCCGCCTGAAGGGGTCGCTACCCAAAAGGTTTCAGGTACCTCCAGCCCATCCTCGCGGATCCGCTCGAAGCCGTCCTCACCAGTCTCTAAATCAACATCGATGTCTAATACAGCCACTTCACGATCAAGTCGGATAGCTACAAGCCGAGTGGGTTCGTCAGTCCACCAGCGCTTGATTTGCTCAGGATCTTGCGTCGCGTCTGAGTGACCATGAGTGGTCACTGGAGTTTTTCTGGCCCGGAGCTCGCCATCGCGCCATGTGTCACATTCATAGACAGGAAAGACGCTCCGAAAACTAGCCCAGTTCAAAGCTATGTCGAGATTGCTCACTACCCCTCCCTCTTGACTGGTTCGTCACAGCTAGTGCTCTTGTCATGGAACACGTGAGGGGTTGAAACACCATCTATAGGCATACAGCCGCATGGCTGAAGGGTTTCCGGCCCTGCGCTGGCTTGGCTTTTCAGCTTTTCATTATCTAAAGGTCGATAGACCTGGAGAAAGTGAACTGCTAAACGACTTGTCGGCACTCGCCGACTTGGACTTACAATTTCCATGTTGATTCTTTCTTTTAGTAGGGACTGAATTTGACGCTGATCGCCTGGGTTGCTGCCTGGGCGATCTTTATTTAGCTGAGGTGGGATTGCTCCCATTTACGGACCTCCTCTTCTGGGAAGCGAAGCTGCTGTCCGATTTTCAGAACCCTCAGGCCGATACGCCTGTAGTTGCTGTAAATCCACTGATCGCTCTTTTGCCATCGTTCGGCCAGCTGCCCCACAGTCAGACACTGTGAGTCTTTATCCATATGTTCTCCTTATCTTGCTCGAGATCTGCTATGCTTATCCCGTAAACCCTATGTTACCACGGGGTACAAAGACTGAGAATAGAGGAATCTTTATGGAACTCGAGAGAAGTTCGCTAACTGCGAAGTGCATCGATTTCGCGGAGCGTCAAGGCGACACTTTCGCGACCGCGGAATTCAAGCGCCTGAGTTCGGGGTCAGTAGGGCACTGGATCGTTTCCGGAAAGTCTGCCGAGGGCTTACCGGCAGTTCTCCTCGTGATGTCTGTCCCAATGACTAGCAGAGATGACAAAAGCCTCTATGAAGAGGCGTCACAGTTCGCGACAAAGTTTGTCTTCCCCATGGCCACCCACCTCGCCTCGACACCAGGGGCCGGGGAGCCCCTGCCTAGATTGTCAGTGGAGAACCGGCGTGCACTGTTTGAAGAGCACATGCGTCAACAATTTGCCAAAGACAGGGTCGGGGAGCTGACGCTTCAGCGACAGACCGAAGCGTTATTCAACATGGCTTCGTACTTGGAAGTGGTTGCCCCCCTAAAGCTCATAGCAGAGTTTCAAGGAGTCGCTGTTTCTACTGTTGAAACGCGGGTAAAGGCCGGGAGGGCTTCAGGGGCCATTCCTAAAGCGTCAGATGTACGTGCTAGAAAAGCAACCTTAAAGAAAGGTCAGTAATGCCAAAGCAAGTCAATCGACTGCCAGGGATCAAGCCGTTAGCTAAAGGTGGCTATCAGGCCAGGGTCTTCCACGATCGAAAAGAAGAGTCTCGAAACTTCGACAGAGTAGATGATGCCCAGCGATGGCAGCGAAACTTGAAGAAAGATCTTGAGAGATGCCCCGAAGGGATAACGAGGTCTGACAGATTGTGGCAAGCAACCCTGATCGCCCCATCGGGCGTCGCAACAAAAAGGTTTAGTGATCTAGATGAGGCAATCGCTTGGGTCGAACGTGGCAAGGTCATGATCTCGCTTGGAACATGGGTTGACCCAAGTTTGGAGATTCTAACGTTCGAGAAGTACGCGACATTATGGCGATCCACAAAGGGTTCTATCTCGGGCAAGACACTGGGCACCTACGATTCTCAGATGAGACTGCACCTCACGCCATATTTTGGAGAGAAGCCCCTTACGGGCATATCGTCCACTGACGTGCGTGCTTGGGTCGGCAAGCTGTCGGAGGCATGTGTGGGGGCCACGACAATCCGTCAAAGTTACAGACTTCTGCGACAGATTTTGGAATCCGCCGTTGTAGACGAACGGATCTCACGAAACCCCTGCATCGGGATCAAGCTCCCCAGAATCGTATCCGCCGAAAAGCGCGGCTTGACCAGGGAGGAATTGATATCGCTCTCGGAAGAATGCGGCACCTACGGTCCAGTAATTCTCTTTCTAGGTACGACGGGATTGAGGGTTGGCGAAGCACTCGCTTTGCGAGTGCAGGATTTAGACATTGCGAACTCAACGGTTGCGGTGAAGAGGTCATGGACTAAGGACGTCACAGGGCGTCGCATTATGGGGTCCTCAACCAAAACTGGAACTTCGAGAGTTGTTCCGATTGCATCGCACGTCCTCGAATCGCTCCGTCCATTCTTCGAGTCCAAGAAGGCGGAAGATTGGCTGTTCGTTGGCCCCAGAGGGAATGTCATGGACTATGACTGGCTCCGCCAAAGAGTGTTTATGCCGGCCGCAAAGAAACTTGGCCTAACTGGGATTACCATCCACAGTCTTCGCCACACCTGCGCCTCACTGCTAATCACCCTTGGTGCGCCTATAACCACAGTCAGCCATGTGCTAGGACATGCTTCCGTCAAGATGACCCTCGACACTTACGGTCACTATTACGAAGACGACACCAGGGAGTGGATGGCTCGACTTGGTTCTGAGCTCTCGAAATAGCCTTTTATGAACTTGAACCAGTGGTGCTGAAGCATACGTTAAGCTGCCCTCTCTACCTGTTCACTGTTTGATTTTGTGAGAACCCTCCGGGTCATCAAAGGTTCATAAGGAGAGATTTGGCATAGTGTGCTTGCTGGTATTTCAGTAAGGCTGACACTAGGCACCGGCGGTCTCTATTTCTTCGACGGCGGAAAAGAGGGACGTGAACCCTTGAACTCTTTCATCTTAGGGTTGGAAATTCGGGCAATTAGTAGGGTCCTGGACCCGTGGTCAGCGAGTGATCAGCGTGAGTATGTATGCACCAAGCGCTCCGCCGAGACCAACTCCAACCACAGCGAGTATTCCGCCCAGGGAGGTAGGGGCAGGAATTGGAAGTCGGATGAGAGTGAAGCCGCATCCTATAACCAAACCGACCAGGAAAGAGTAAATGTCAGTCATTTGCATTTCTAGTTGCACCCCTTACGATCTGTTCGACTATCTGATTTCCCACGGCCTCTATGTCGTAACCAGTGACGTAACGAACATTTCCACCGCTAGGGGTAAAGACAGAAACGCCCTCGGCGTCACCAGTCTCAATAACGCGAACCTTCCCCCACTCACTGAACTCAAACAAACCAGGAGATTCGAGCGCAACAAGTGCGATTGGATCGTGGGGCACTGACCATGCCTCATTCCAGAAATCCCACCAGTCAAATACCTCCCTAACCAGCATCTCCCCGACCGGGCCAGTTTGCCGAACCTCTTCCATATGATGCCTGTAGAGTTTCAGCCTTCTCGTCGCGTCAAGACCAATCAACGTAGTGGGGACACCACTCCCCAACACGACGTTTGCTGCAACAACATCGCTGGCAAAGTTGTGCTCTGGCGAACCATCGTCGAAGTTTCCGCCCATTATCACCAAACTCTCTACTTTTGGAATTACATGAGGATGGGACTGAAACAGCTGACCTATGTTTGTCAGGGGGGAAATACAAAGAATTGTTATGGGCTCTATGGACCGCTCAATGAACTCCGCTAGAAAGTTGACGGCATCTTCATTTATCTGGCCAAATTCTTCCAGTCCGACAAGCGTGCGACCCTCTCGGCCTGAAAGCCATATCTCCTTACCCGAGAGAGTTTGCTGAGATCCCGCGTGGACGGGAACATCCCACTTCAACCCCCTGAGGTAATGCTTTGCGATGGCTAGCCTCATCGCTGTTGGGCCATAGCCGACGGTCACACCCTTCAGCTCCACGCTTGATCCAGCTAATTGCACAAGTGTCATGGCGTCATCGACATCTGTGCCAATGTCTGTGTCTAGTAGGATTTGGATCTTGTCCATTATTTGATTCCCGACGTAGCGTTTGATTGAACAAAGTGCCTCTGGCCAAGAAGAATCAGGACAAGTGGAATCAGAGACAGGACTACAGAGCCTGCAAACACCATCCCATAGTCAACGGCATACTGTGACTTCATATTTGCCAGAGCGATGGGGCCCAAAAGAGTGTTCTCCCCTGTTCCAATGAGCAATGGCCAGATGTAAGCGTGCCACTGAAAAAGGAACAAAACCAAAGAGGCCCCGATGAGAGCTGGCCGAGAAAGGGGCAGATAGATTCGGAAAAAGACTCCGAACCAATTGAGTCCATCTATTCGAGCGGCCTCGACTAGTTCTTTGGGGATTCCCAGAAAGAAAGTCCTTAGCAGGAAGATCGCCATGCCATTGGCCACACCAGGCAAAATCAACCCAACCACCGTGTCCTGCAATCCAAGGCCCTTAAATATGCTTGCCAAGGGTATTGCGATTGCATCGAATGGGATCAGAAGGGAAAAGATTACGATTGAAAAAAGTAAGTTCCTACCCCGAAATTCGAGTGCGGATAGGGCGTACGCCGCACTTGCACACATTGCTAGCCCAAATACCAACGTTAGGAACGTGGTCCAAATGGAATTTGCAATTCCTCGTCCAAGTGTGGTGTCCAAAAGAGCTATGTAGTTATCCAAATTTGGATTCGTCGGGATAAAAGTGTTGACTGAGAGTGGATCCAGCCAAGTGAAGGTCTCGGAACCGGGCCTTAGGGAGTTTGCTAGAACCCAGACAACGGGCACCATAAATGCCGAGGCTAAAATCAGAGCGATGATGGTCTTTAGCCAACTCGCCCCTATGACAATTCTGAGTAATTTCATTGATCGTTACCTCGACGCATAAGGAAAAATTGGAGACTCACGGCCATAGCCATGAGGCCAATCAGAACAAAGACGGCTGCACTTGCACGACCAATGTCACCAAAGGAATAGGCACGAATAAAGATGTCGTGCATCAAAAGGGATGTAGACCCATTCGGACCACCCTTGGTGAGTATAAGAACTGGGGCAAACACCAAAAAGTTTGAAATAGTCGTAGCAACGAGAACAAACGAGAGTGGTCGACTAAGCATGGGCAAGGTGACAGACACTGTAGTTCTCAAATAGCCAGCCCCGTCCAACGTAGCGGCTTCATAAATTTCATCTGGAATGTCATTGATTCCGGCAATCAGGAACAGCATCCAATACCCAACTCCAATCCACGAAAGCATCACTACTATCGAGATCAAAGCCTGCTTTTCGTCCAAGATAAAGCCTTGAGTGGGTAAGCCAAGGGCCTTGAAAATTGAGTTGAGCAAGCCATCGGGTCGATACATAGCGCTCCACATGACAGCGGATACTGCTGGAGGAACTGCAACTGGAAATATCACCAGGCTTCTCAAGAGTCTGCTGAATGGAAACTTGCGAACAAACAGAAGCGACAAAGCGAGAGCCGAAATAACCTGAAATGGATTTACTATCAGGGTAAACAGCAAAGTCACCACCAACGTGTTTTGAAAATCGGGATTCTCAAACAAGGAGAAATAGTTCTCCAGCCCAACAAAAGTTTTAGTCCCATTGAAAACATTGGTTTTGAATAACGACTCCACAAGTGCCTGGACGGCTGGGACGAGACGCATTCCTAACAGGGCAAGCAAAGCGGGGCCCAGGAATAAACCCAATGCGGGGAGTATTTCCTTGTGCTTCAAGAGGTTTTTCACTTTCTAATTGGTATTTGGGGCCCCACGCTACCGCCCGCGATGAGGCCCCAAAACCTATTTGGAGGTATTACTTGAATAGCTTCCAAGCATCTTCAACTGCCGAAGTCAGATCAGCAATTCGACTGGAAATGTCTGCGCCATTTCGAATGTCCTCCAGCGCTGCTGAGAACAACGAGTCGAACTGAACGTAACCAACTGTCGTTGGACGAGCCTTCGCTGTGTTCTGAATCTCGTAAAGCATGATGTTTGCTACACCTGCTGCACGGTCATCAGTCTCAAGTCCGGGAAGGTAGGAAGCGGCTGCATCCTTGTTGGCAGGAATTACCGTCAATGCTTCAGTCGTCTTCAAGTTACCTTCAGCGTTAATTGATGCGTACTTCAAGAACGCAGCTGCAGCTGCCTTGTTCTCAGAGGCAGGATTCATCCCCCAAGACCAAGAGCCGGTTGGGGTTGCTGCAACGCCGCCTTCAAAGTAAGGATGTGGTGCTACTCCCCAGTTGACTTCATTACCGCCGAAGATGCCTACATCCCATGGACCACCTATGAAGAACGCTAGTTTCTTGTCGCTGAACATAGGTCCAGTGTCAAACCCACCAACACCAGTCGGCTGGTAACCGCTCTTGAATGAGTTCTGGTACCAGGTAAGGGCCTTGGTCCAACCATCGTTTGCAAGATCCAATGACAACATGTCATCTCCAGTAATTCCAGAGCCACCCCCTGCAGATTCCGCAATAGCCTGGAATTGGTAATAGGCGACTACCTGCTCAAGAAGGTAGCCATATGGTGCGGCACCTGAGTCGATGATCTTTTTGCTGGCTGCGTCAATTTGCTCCCAAGTCCATCTCTGCTCTGGGTCTGAGGATGGGTACTCAACGCCTGCAGCATCCAACATGTCTTTGTTGTAAAACATCATTTGAGTCGAGTTCCAAACTGAAACTGCATACATCTTGTCGTTGTAGAAGTTGACGTCATACATAGCCTCCGGCATTGCTGCCTTCGCTTCTTCAGCCATATAACTTAGGTCTTCTAAATATCCCTTGGCTGCGTATTGAGCAAGCCATGGCTGGTCAACCGTGTAGATGTCAACAGTGCTGTCGCCAGAACCGATTCGCTGCTCAATTGTTGTCGCCAGTTGATCGAATGGAACCTGCTCGTAATTAACCGTGATGTTTGGGTACAAAGCCGTGAAACCATCGATCACTGGAACGAATGTTTCTGGTGCTTCTGGGCCCATGAAGTTCAAAGTTATGGGTTCGCTCGTTATATCCTCTGTTGGTGCAGGCGCACTCGTTTCCTCAGCCGAATTAGTAGAACTTGCGCAACCAGTTAGTACCAGTGCGGAAGCAATACCCAAGCTGGCAAACTGCAGTGAGCTTTTCAGTAACTTCTTCACTACGTTCTCCTTTGAGTAGAAAGCTGAATTTCAGCTTGTCTAAGCGTATCGTCTAAACGTTTAGAGTCTTCGAAATGGAAGTACAGTTATCAGATAGTTATTTTCATGCAGGTATGAATCCAATTGGTAAATTGAAAACCAAATTGAAAGGTTTAGATGGCTACTTCAAAGGACGTGGCACGACTCGCTGGAACCTCCATTGCGACTGTTAGCTACGTATTCAATGACGGGCCAAGACCAGTCAGTGAGAACATGCGTGCCAAGGTTCTTCAAGCGGCGAAGGAACTTGGCTACAAACCCAATGCGGCTGCTCGTGCTCTAATTACTGGTAAGACAGCAACCTTTGGGTTAGTAGTCCCCAGCATCCTGAATCCCTTTTTTGGAGAGTTGTCTCATGCATTTGAAGAAGTCGCACGTCAGCATGAACACCTGCTACTGATCGCAGATTCTGACATGGACTCGGATCAAGAGAGGCTTCACCTAGAGGCTTTCGTCAATCGGCGAGTGGATGGAGTTGTGCTAGTGTCGTGCGCCCCTGGCAGCCCGTCCATTGAGATTTTGCGCTCTAACAACATCCCCGTTGTGGCGCTGCATCCGATGAAAAGTCATCTAGGTACACCGACCGTTCACATGGATTACGTTGCGGCAGCAAGAGAACTTGCCAACCATCTGATTGAAGTTCATAAAGCAAAGTCCCTGCTCCTGGTTCTCGCCAGAGGAGAGTCTGGTTCGGTTCAACACGCGGCGGGAGTTAGTTCGGCTATTAATGCATCGGGCTTGGACGTTGAGTATGAGACCTTAGAAACGGAAGTTTCCCGAGCCGATGTTTTCAGGAAACTTCAGCGCCACTTGCTCACACATTCATTACCAGAGTCAATTTACTGCGCCACTGATGAGCAGGCTTATGGTGCCCTAGCGGCCTTGAACGTAATGAATTTGAATGTTCCTCATGACATCAAGGTAGTTGGTTTCGACGGGACACTTCATAGTGAATTTGCTGTTCCTTCGTTGACTTCTGTTCGTCAGCCACTCGAAGAAATTGCCAAGCGAACCGTGGAGATACTGTTAGGAACTAGGATCCCATCTGATGAGGATGGCCGTCTTGCTGGAAATCTACTAATCAGACGAAGTTGTGGTTGCTGAAGAAAAATTCGATTTCCTCTTTATGTCCATAAGAGGTTTGCGCACCTTGACTCAATGCCGCAAAGGAGGCTGCTCTTAGCGCGAACTGGATCGACTCCTCAACATCCCCAGTTTGGACAAAGACTGAAACCAACGAACCAAGGAAGGCGTCTCCACAACCTGTGGTATCAATTGGTTGGATAACCGGCGCGGCGTAAGTTTTTTTAGCCCCTCCTCCTTCCATGAGATTGTGATGCGTGCAACCAGCCGCTCCAAGGGTGATGATTAAATGCTTGACATTCTTTGCGGCCAGAGCCGTTGATAGTTCATCAATTGAAACCTTCAGTTCTGACGCGAGTGCTTTGCTTTCACCTTCATTGACGATAACGAAATCGGCGAACTCAATTAACGATGATGCCTCACTCGTAAATGGGGAGGGATTCAAGAACGTGGTTGCTGATTCTTCACGCGACACCTTGAATGCACCTCGAATTACGTCAGGGTTGATCTCCGTAGCAGCAACAATTGCCTTATAAGAACCGCTCTTTTTTGCTATTCGACTCGAAACGGTCTCGAAATCCAAGACAGCATTAGCTCCAGGCACCACAACAATGAAATTCTCCGCGGAGGAGTCCACCATAACAAAAGCAGTTCCAGTGGCCACGTTCGGAAGCTTCACAATGTGTGAGACATCGATGCCCTGAGAAAGAGCAAGTTCAATTAGGGCTTCACCTTCTGAATCATCGCCAACGGCAGCAATCAGCGTGGGCTTCAGTCCATACTTTGCAATTGCGACCGCTTGATTTGAGCTCTTTCCGCCTGGAGCCTTAAACAGGTTACTTGCGAATTTAGTCTCCCCAGGGTTCGGCAAATTTCCCAGCTGAACATAAATGTCCATATTCATGGAACCAAGGACTATCACTTCACTCAACACAAGGCACCCCTTCCAAGAATCGTTTTGACAAATAGCTGCTGGGCCGCCTCGTGATTGAAACTCCGAACTAGCGTCAACTTTGAAAACGCCCCGGATTGTCCATTAAGTTGGTCCTCACCGAGGTGGTCGCGCCTGTCGATCACAAGCTGGCCGTTGACAATCAATGAGTGTGTCTCAACCGTTGCTCTAACTTCTTCGACTTCGGCCAAATGGGGCTCTGTTGCGTAAATTGCCACTTCTGCATCTCCTAGCAGCATAAATGGCGTTGGTTCTGAGGACTGATGCATTTCGAAGCGTAGTAACCCATGAGCGAGTTGCCCAAAACTCGAATTAGACTCCTTCAGCCTTTGCATAGTCGTATTCGATACTCCCGAATCTGAGAAGATCTCCAGAGGGAACAGAACGACTTCAATTTCAGAGGAAAGAACTATCGAAGCGGCTTCCGGATCGTGCCAAAAGTTGAATTCGGACAATGCTGTTGCATTACCGATTCCCGAAGCTCCGCCCATAACGAGTATTCGCTTAATACTTCTGGCGATAGTGGGGAACGCTCGAATGAAGAGGGCCAAGTTTGTCAATGGAGCTAGGCAAATAAAGGTAACTTCATCGGGGTTCTGTTCAACTACATTACGCATCAAATCAAGTGAAGAAATCGAATCGACTTTCATAACCTCAGGAAGATCTAGGTTGGCAAGTCCATTCTTACCGTGAACCTCTGGTGAGTGCTTTGGCATCTGCACGAGGGGCCTATCCGCACCCAGCGCAATCGGAATATCATCACGCCCTAGAAATCTCAAAAGCCTGTGTGTGTTGTCATAAACCTGTTCGAGAGAGCAATTGCCAGAAACACAACTGACGCCAAGTATGTTCAGGTTTTCTTTCTTGGCCAGGTAGGTCAGCGCTAACGCATCATCTATTCCCGTATCGACATCAACCAGAAACTTCTGCATACTTACAGCCCATCTATCTAAACGTTTAGACTAAATAAGAGTACCTGCAGTCTAGTGATAAGGATTGAAAGATAAATGCTCACCCTTGAGACAATTCGTGCGCTACCCAAAATTAGCTTGCATGACCACTTGGACGGCGGCTTGAGGCCCAGGACAATAATCGACCTTTCTCGCAAGCAAGGCTTTGAGCTCGTCACTTTTGATCCGAATGATCTTCAGGATTGGATTTTCCGGAAGTGCTCTAAGGGCACTTTGGAGGATTATCTAGAGATTTTCGAGATTACCTCCCGTGTGATGCAGGATGCCGAGTCATTAACCAGAATTGCCTCGGAATTCGTCGAGGACCTCGTGCGAGATGGGGTGATTTACGGCGAGTGTCGATGGGCACCGTTGGCACACACCCAAAGTGGTCTGAGTCCACAGGAGGCGGTCAGTGCCGTTTCACTTGGAATTGAGGTAGGTGTCTTCAAAGCACGAGCAGCTGGACATGTATTAAAAGTCAACCAGTTGTTGTGTGTATTGCGACACGAGAAGAATGCTCAGGACGTTGTGAACCTTGCGATTTCAAACAAACAACATGGTGTTGTTGGGGTTGACTTAGCAGGCCCAGAGGCAAACTTTCCGGTTTTCGCGCACCGGACAGCGTTCAAATTCGCAGCTCAAAATGGTTTAGGTGTCACAATTCATGCCGGCGAGGGTTCAGGGGTGTCAAGCGTAGAGTCAGCCATTCTGGATGCAAGTGCGACGAGACTCGGACATGGTGTCCGAATTGCCGAGGATATTGACACCAATGGCAGATTAGGCAAGACGGCGCAATTGGTTAAAGATTCGGGTGTAACACTCGAACTCGCCCCAACAAGCAATTTGCAAACTGGAGCTAGCGCTACATTCGGGGATGATCTCGCCAGTCACCCCTTCAATCGTCTTTACAGGGCAGGATTTAGAGTCACAGTAAGCCCCGACAATCGGCTGATGAGCAACACCTCGGTCTCCAAGGAACTTCTTGGTTTAGTGCAAGTCCATAACTATTCGATGCGTGACCTCTACGAGTTTCAGCACAACGCTATCCGAGCAGCATTTTTGGGAGTAAAAGACAAAGACAGACTTCTTCAAGCCGTGCGCTATACCTACGGCGCTTAGGATTCACACTTGGGGAGCGCGCTTTACTTTTGGTGTTCCAACCCGATTGACGCCCCGGCCTCGAAGACATTTCAAACGGAATCTAAACGGAATCTACTTGTATTCCGAATTGCTGCCTTTTTTATTTCCTCCAACTAAAGGCAAAAAACCCTTGATTTCTCAAGGGTTTAGAGCGGGTGGCTAGTGAGGGATTCGAACCCCCGAAGGCTGAGCCGGCTGATTTACAGTCAGATCCCTTTGGCCGCTTGGGTAACTAGCCATGCACCTAGGGCGCAAGGGAAAAGAATAGTCCATTTTTGCAAATGCCACTA
>JACCDV010892770.1_pt1 | contig 23105 bp, 23 predicted proteins | sample 7446131 | NCBI WGS metagenome assembly JACCDV01 (sample SAMN15323448, study PRJNA562643) | freshwater metagenome | isolation source: river surface water | place: USA:Blue River Watershed | collected 2017-08-17
ATAGCAATCAAGTATCCAATCAGGTAAGCGCCACCATCACCCAAAAATATCAAACCCTTTGGGTAGTTCCAGATAAAGAAACCACCAATAGCACCAATCAAGATTAAGCTGATTGAGGCTAAGACAGGATCGTTTGCCTTGAACGCCACATATCCAATAGCCAGTAGGCTGATGATGGCAACCATACTGGCTAGACCATTAAAGCCATCAATGATGTTGTAGGCATTGGCCAATCCTGTAATAGCAATGACGGTAAAGATGATTGCTATGACACCAATACTCAAAAGCCAATCAAACCCGAGTACATTGATTTTGGTGATTAAAACATTTAAGAAATAAATACCCATGCACGCTGATACGGCGGTGGCAATCAAACGAGTTTTCACCCCAATCTTCTTTGTCAGATCTTCAATCAAACCAATAACAAAAGCAGGGAGTGCGCAAGCCGAGATTTGTAAAAGAAGTAATCCGCGCTCTGTTGATAAAAACAAAAAGGCAAATAAAGCACTACATATGAGCGCAAGAAAAATACCGACACCACCAATTCTGGGAACGGCTTGAGTGTGAAACTTTTGCGGGCCTGATAAATCATGATCGCTACTGATCTTTTCGTGAAGATGTTGGTATCTGATCAGGGCAAGAGTGCTGATGAGGCTGATAAAAAAAGCGAGAACAAATAATTTCATAATCCAAGATTATAGTTTTTAGAGCTATAAAAAAGGCTTAAATTACAAGTATTTAGTTATAATGTTCATAATTGAACGCTAAAGCTAAAGCATTAACTCTGTATTGAATATAGATACAGTTTTTGTAGTAAAAAATAATTTAAGTAATTGAAATGATTGAATAAAATTCGTTCTGCTAAGGTGTTTGGCAGGGCGGTAGCGTTCTAAAATACATTTTTACAAGAAATTTATTCCACTTCCCATGTCCTCAGAGCTTCAATTTCGAGTGCTTAGACTTTTAGAGTCAAATCCTCACCTAACCCAGAGAGAGCTATCTAGATCTCTCGGAGTTAGTTTGGGTGGAGTGAACTATTGTCTAAATGCTTTGGTGGCAAAAGGTTCAGTCAAAATACAAAACTTTAAGAACAGTAAAAATAAGTGGGTGTACGCTTACTTATTAACTCCGCAAGGTATCGCTGAAAAAACAGCCCTCACTGGAGCCTTTTTGAGACGTAAAATGCAGGAGTACCAGTCTTTGAAGGAAGAGATTGAGGCTTTGAGTAATGAGGTGGGTCAAGAGAGTGAGATCGGGAATTAGCGGGCGGAAGCAATTAATTTATCTCAAATTTCTTTATATGACTGCTTCCCCAAAGTTTACGTTTACCCCTACTGAAATAGAAGGAGTGCTGGTTAATGAGCCCATAGTCTTGGGTTATTATTCAGGCTGGTTTATGGAGTCCTTCAGTGCTGCAGATTTGGAGGTTGCTATTGGCTCTGATATTAAATTTGTTCATGATAATCAGTCATTTTCAAAACAGTGGACTTTGCGAGGCATACACTTTCAGGCTGAGCATCCCCAAGGAAAGTTGGTGCCTGCAGTACAAGGCGCTGTGTTTGATGTGGCGGTAGATATCAGGAAAAATTCGACAACATACGGCAAGTGGGTTGGCGTTGAACTAAGTGCTGGAAACCGTAAGCAGATATGGATTCTGGTTGGTTTGGCGCATGGATTCCCTGTGACATCAAACACTGCGCAGATTCTCTATAAAACGACTGATTATTTTCATCCGCAAAGTGAAGTTTGTTTGGCTTGGAATGATTTAGATGTGCGAGTTAACTGGCCCTTGCCAGGTGATGTAGAGCCCATTTTGAGTGCGAAGGATGCGCAGGGATTATCACTAAGACTCATTACTAGTGAGGTCTGGGAGTATGAGAGATAAAATTAAAATCGCATTGATTGGCCCAGGATTAATTGGCAAAAAACATATATGCCTAATTAAAGAAAATCCTAATACTGAGTTAAGCGCAATAGTGGCGCCAGATAATCATGCAAATCATGAAATTGCCACAGCGGAAGGCATCCCCCTTTTTGAAGATCTGGAAAATTGTTTGAGGGTATGTAACATTGATGCAGCTATTCTTGCCTCACCAAATGAATTTCATGCAGACCAGGCAACGATATGTATAGATTTAGGTATACCGGTATTAATAGAGAAGCCAATTACCTCAACAGTTGAGGAGGGCGTAGCGCTTGTCAAGTTAGCGAAAGTGAAGGGTGCCAAAGTCCTTGTAGGTCATCATCGCACCTATAGTCCAATACTCTTAAGGGCGGCGGAAATTATTAAGCGTGGACGGCTTGGTAAGTTAGTTTCAATTATTGGTAGCGCACAGTTTTACAAGCCCTTACATTATTTTGATGAGGGGCCTTGGAGAAAAAATTTAGGTGGTGGCCCAATTCTTATTAATTTAATTCATGAAATTAGTAATATGCGAATGCTTATGGGTGAAATTAAGGCGGTACAAGCTATAGCGTCATCAGGCATCCGTGAGTATGAGGTTGAGGATACCGTAGCAATTAATCTCATCTTTCTGAATGGTGCACTGGGAACTTTTCTTTTATCAGATACAGCAGCTACGGCTAAAAGTTGGGAGCAGACATCCGGTGAAAATCCAAGCTATCCAACCTATATGGATGAGGATTGTTACTCAATTTCTGGAACCCAAGGGTCTTTATCGATTCCAACAATGCGCTTGAAATACTATGGTCATGAGGTTGATCCGTCTTGGTGGACACCATTCTTAGAAGCAGTAGAAGATTTTGAGAGATTGGACCCATTGAAGGTTCAGTTAGAACATTTTGTTCGAGTTATTAAGGGGGAGGAATTGCCCATGGTAACTGCAGAAGACGGACTTAAAAATTTAATAATCACGGAAGCCATAAGGGAATCAATCAAGAAAAAATCAATGGTTGAAATTCAGGCGTATAAATTTTTCTAATCTGATACAGATATTGAAATTTGATCTAATAGAATATGAAAAATGTACTCTTAATCGGAAGTAGCTATAGCGCAGCCCCCTTCCTCTTTTTGTTAAAAAAGATGGGGTTTCATGTCTCCGTATGTGGCGTTTTAAAAGATGATCCATGCCATGCCTATGCAGACCAATCGTTTTTTATTGATTACTCAAAGAAAGATGAGCTTCTTAAGTTGGTGGAGGAAACGAATTTTGATTACATAGTTCCCACCTGCAACGATTACTCTTACTTATCCGGAAGTTATGTCGCAAATGCACTCCAGTTTCCTGGTTTCGATAATTTTGAGACTACAGAAATTCTTCATGTTAAGGGTAAATTCAAAAAAGAGGCTGCTAAGTTAAATTTAAAGTCACCTAAGTTGTATCACCAGGGTTTGTCAACAAATATTTTGCGCAATGAAATTAGGTATCCTTGTTTAGTAAAGCCTATTGACAGCTTTAGCGGTAGAGGCGTTTCAAAGGCAATGGATAGTGATGAGTTAGAGGTGGCGCTTGAATTGGCAACGGCCTCATCCCTTGCTGGGAAATTGGTCATTGAAGAATTTGTAGAGGGCGACTTATTTAGTCATTCTGCTTATATAGAGGGCGGCAAAGTGGCAATTGATTTTTTTGCCGATGAATTTTGTCAAGCGTATCAATACCAGGTTGATTGTTCAAATCATCCATCTATTCTTGGGGCCGCCATTAAAGATGGTGTTAGGCAAGAAATTAATCGAATGTGTCAACAGCTTAATCTTGTCGACGGTCTCTTGCACACCCAATTTATTGCAAATAAAGATGAATTCTGGCTTATAGAATGTATGCGAAGATGTCCTGGAGACCTATATGGGCACATGATTCAAAAGTCAACCGGTGTAAATTATGACGAGCTATTTGTTTCGCCTTTTGTTGGTATGGCTACGCCAAAATTTTGTCCCAATGATGAGTTTAAATTTATTGGCAGGCATACTATTTCTCAGTTGAAGGCATCTCCAAGCTTCTCATTTACTTCTAGCTTGTCAGCTGGCGATATTGAAGTGGTGCAATTAAAAGTTAGCGGTGAAGAATTAAGTTCAGCTCCATATGACAAGATGGCAATTTTGTTTGCAACTTTCTCCACGGCCGAGCAGATGCATTCCGTGGTTCCAAGATTTTCTGAGTTTGTACACATTAATTCTCTAGGTTAATTCAAAAAAATGTCAAAAATTTTAAACTTGACCATAGCTTAATTAACTAAGGATTTATATGTCATCAAATATTTTGCAGGAACCTAGCTCATCCCTAGACTCACAGAAAAATATTAAATTTGTAGAGGATTTTTGCAGCGAAAATTTAGTGCCTAGATTTATTCTAGGGCGAAATATATATGCTGAATCAGTCTTAAGTCAAATGTCTGTTGATGGAATAATTGATGATTTTACAGATGACAAACTCTATCTTGGTGCGCCCATCATTAAATTGGATCAGGTTCCTAAAGAAGCTCTTGTTCTGTGTGTGGCGGGTGGTAAGCCCATTTCTGCTAAAGGTTTACTGGAAAAACGAAATATTAGAAACCTAGATTATTTTGCATTTTATAAGCTATCTAAACTAGAGCTTGTGCCAATTAGATTTAACGAGGGATTTGAAGCTGATTACAAAATCAATAACTCAGAGTATCAATGGATTTATGGTAGGTTGGCTGACGAGGAGTCAAAAAACTGCTTTAGAAAATTAGTTGGATTTCGCTTTACTTACGACATGAAGTATCTTGAGGGCTTCACCCATCGAGAGGATGTTCAGTATTTTGAGAAATTTTTAAATCTTGGAATTAAAGCTGAAACATTTCTTGATGTCGGTTGTTTTGATGGGTATACAAGCTTAGAGTTTGCTAAACACTGCCCAGATTACAAATCAATTCACATATTTGAGCCAGATCCAGTTAATTTGCCTATATGTAAGCAGGCGTTATCAAGCTATGAAAATGTTCACTTTCACCCATTTGGCTTATCTAAATCTAAGGCAACGCTTAAGTTTGATATTCAGGGATCCAGCTCAAAATTTTCTGAAGAAGGCTCCGTAACTATCAGCGTTGATAGATTAGATGACATACTTGAGGAAAGGCCAACTTTTATCAAGATAGACATCGAGGGTGGAGAATCAGCTGCTATTTCAGGCGCTAGCAAGACAATACTTGATTACCACCCAAAACTGGCAGTTGCTGTTTATCACACCGCAGGGGATTTTTGGCGTATTCCTAGGCAAATTTTAGCCATCCGGGATGATTATCAAATTTATTTGCGTCATTACACTGAATGTATATATGAAACTGTGATGTTCTTTGTTCCACAATCGAAGGAGATCTAATCCATGAGTCTTGGGGATTGTCGAATCATTGAGCTGCCAAAAATTGTTGATAGTCGTGGTAACTTAACTTTTGTTGAGGGAGGGAATCATATTCCTTTCGATATAAAAAGGGTTTACTACCTCTACGATGTCCCTGGCGGTGCTACACGCGCTGCCCATGGGCATAAAGCACTTCATCAGTTGATGATCTGTATGTCAGGAGCTTTCGATGTAACTTTAGATGATGGACGTCATAAACAGAAATTTCATTTAAATCGTTCTTACTATGGTTTGTATATTCCGCCAATGATCTGGAGAGATCTAGACAATTTTTCTACCGGTGCGGTGTGTATGGTTCTCGCTTCTGAGATTTATGATGAGGCTGATTATTTCAGGAATTATGAAGATTTTCTGAGTGCCGCAAATTAATTTATGACGCTAATAATAGGTATGCTATTTAAATGAATGTTCCTTTTTTAGACCTAAAGGCTGCTGTAGATGAGCTCAGGGCGGATATTGATGCCTCTATTGTGAAAGTACTTAATAGTGGCCAATATATACTTGGGGATGAAGTTGAGGCTTTTGAAAAGGAATTTGCAAAATATTGTGGGGCTAAATATTGTGTGGGCGTAGCCAATGGTTTGGATGCGTTGCACCTGGTTTTGCATTCATGGAATATTGGCCCTGGAGACGAGGTTATTGTTCCCTCCAATACTTACATAGCCACATGGTTGGCCGTAAGTTACTGTGGTGCAATACCCGTTCCAGTTGAGCCCGAGGAAGATACTTACAACATTGATCCGCTAAAAATTGAAGCGGCGATAACATCACGAACCAAGGCGATATTGCCAGTACATTTATATGGACAATCGGCTGATCTTGATCGAATTTTATCGATTGCTAGGGCACATGATTTAAAAATACTAGAAGATGGCGCTCAAGCACATGGGGCAGAATATAAAGGTAAAAAAATAGGTTGCCACGGTGATGCAGTTACATGGAGTTTTTATCCTGGAAAGAATCTTGGTGCAATTGGCGATGGTGGTGCCATCACAACTGACGATGAAAAACTATTTAATGATCTGCGGGCTTTGCGTAATTACGGATCAACAAAAAGATATGTGCATGAGATTATCGGTTTTAATAGTCGGCTAGATCCTATTCAGGCTGCCATTCTTAGGGTTAAATTAAAACAGCTGGATGAATGGAATGATAGGAGAAAAAAAATTGCCTTTTGTTATTCTAATTTACTAAATAAGGATGCGTTGTTACTTCCGCAAGTGCCGGACTGGGCAAGCCCTGCTTGGCATCTTTATGTAATACGGCTAGATAAGCGTAATGAGTTACAGGAGTATTTAAGTAGACTGGGAATAAGCACGTTAACCCATTACCCTGTCCCACCACATTTGCAGGGGGCCTATAGGCATAGAGATTCTCAATTTTTTGATTTCCCTATAGCCGAGTCTATGGCTAATGAAATTTTAAGTTTACCAATTGGACCCCATTTAAAAGAAGACGAAATGTATACCGTAATAGAGTCTGTTAATAGCTTTTTTCGTGAAGTTTAATAGACCGAAATAATGAACCTTATTCGCACTAGTCTGATGGGGTCAATAGCGGTATTTGTTAAGGTTTTATCTATGCTGGCCATTAATAAGGTTTTGGCAATATATGTTGGTCCGGCCGGTTATGCTGTTATAGGGCAATTTCAAAATGCTCTTACTGCATTGACTGCGCTAGCGTCAGGCGGTGTTGGTACTGGCGTAACAAAATATACTGCGGAATACAGTTACAACTCGAAAAAACAATTCCTTTTGTGGTCTACCGCAGGAATTAGTTGTGTGGCCGGATCTTTTTTAGTGGCCTGTTTAATACTTTTTTTTTACAAAACTCTATCTGATATTTTTCTAAAGAGTCAACTCTACTCTTCCGCAATTATTTCTGTTGGAATTCTTTTGCCATTTTTAGTTTTAAATATTTTTTTATTGGCGATATTAAATGGTAAGAAGGAAATTAAAATTTTTGTAGCTGCAAACATATTTAATAGCTTATCTTCTTTATTTGCAGTAGCACTAGGTTTATGGATATTCGATCTCGAGGGTGCATTAATTGGGTTGACAGTAGGACAGTCAGTGGCTTGCATTTTCACGGTATGGCAGTGTAAAAAATTGCCATGGATGAAATATAAAATTTTTAGATTAGCGTTTGATTGGAAACTTTTCAAGTTATTAGGTGGATTTACTTTAATGGCCTTAGCAACATCCGTAGTTGGCCCTTGCACCCAAATTATTGTTCGTAATAACATTATTGACAATCTTGGTCTTATGTCAGCAGGATATTGGGAGGCAATGTCTAGAGTTAGTGGGGCACTAATCATGCTCATCACAACCCCGCTCTCAATCTATTATTTACCACGTATTGCTGAATTAAAAAAAAATGAGGAATTAAAGGCGGAAATCATATCAACATATAAATTGCTGATGCCTGCAGCTATTACTGCTGGATTGGCAATCTTTTTATTGAGGGATTTTGTAATAGAGCTTATGTTTTCTAAAGAGTTTTATCCAATGAATATTCTATTTAGACCGCAATTGATTGGCGACATATTGAGGATAGCAGCTTGGCTGCTTTCATTCTATTTGTTGGCTAAGGCGAAGACTAAGCAATTCATCGCGACAGAAGTACTTTGCAATTTAAGCTTTATCCCTATTTCATTGCTGACTGTAAATCAATTTGGCATAATTGGGGTATCAATAGCCTATGCTACAAATAATGCGTTCTATTTTTTAATAATGATAATTATTGTGCAACACGATTTAAAAAATAATCCAAGAAATATATAAAAAATACAATCTAAATGCATGAACTAAACAGTGTAATCTTTGTATTCTATATAGTGCATAAATCAAGAAGATCTATTAACTAAAAAATAATGTAGTGAAATAAATAAGGACTGTTTTAATTATGAGCCAAAACTGAGAGAAATTAGGAGTTAAACAGGCTGTTAGGACAAAATAAAATCTGATTCTTGAATACTAAATATAAATGAAAATATCCTTTATTGTAACCAGTTACAACCATGAAAAATTTATTTTAGAATCCCTTCAGTCAATTGAATATCAAAGTACTCAAGTTGATGAGCTTATCATTGCAGACGATGCGTCTACCGATGATACCGCGAAAATTATTAAAATATTTATTGCCTGCAGCAAAATACCAGTTATAAAGTTCATAGAGAATAAAGTAAATTTGGGAATAACCAAAAATGCCAAGCAAGCAATTAAAGCAGGCACTGGTGACATATTAATTTTCCAGGCCGGAGATGACTTATCTACTGAAAATAGGGCATTAAAGACTATTGAGTATTTTCAAAATTATTGTCAGCAAAACGTAATTTATTCGTCATATTCCATTATCGATGAAAATTCAGTACAAATTAAAAGCGTGCCAAGAAAGGGTGAGTTTAAAGATCCCTTATATTTTATTAAGAAGGGGAGTTTGATTCCCCCTTATGGAGTCGCATTAAGACGTGCAATAGTTGATGCTATGCCTGACCCTCCAGGATATCTTAAAAATGAAGACGACTTCTTGGGAATGTATTTTATTATAAATGGTGGGATCAAAATATGTGAAGATAGTTTATATAAATACAGAGTCCATCGAAGTTCACTGAGTGCATGGTATAATATCGACCTAGACTTTGACGTATATTTAAAACTATTTTTAGATAATCAAGAAAATAGAATGAATAATCTTAGGGCTTGGAATGAACTTTTTATTAATAAATACATAAATTCAACTTTTGAGTGCGATTCTGAAAAATTATCTAATCTTTCCTGCTTGATTGAAAGAAAAATTAAAATAAAAGATCATATTATGCATGTAAAAAGCATAAATCTCCACAGACGAATTCGTTTAGTTTTAATGAACATTAATATATTAAATGCGCAAGAATGTCTGATATTAATTCTTGGAAAATATGGTGTAAAATTAATTCGATATTTAAGAAATTTTTAAAATTATTAACAATATTTTTCCCCAAAAAATAGAAAATTTCTGTTTTTATATCGTCGTCTCTAGGAGAGTTTATTTATGAAGGTAGTTGAAACAATAGCTGATTTAGCTAAGGAGTTAAAGACAGCAAATAACTCGGTTGTGACCATTAAATCGCGCATTCTTTTCGAAATTATTGAACAGAAAAAATACGCCAATTCTAAAGAGTTTCGATTGCAATACCCTCCCACTCAAATTGGTAGTACTACAGTTTTCGAGGCCACTCTATTGGCTGCGATGTTAAACATATTTGACTGCAAAAAAGTTGTAGAGATTGGAACGTATATTGGTTTTTCCACATCGGCCTTGGCAATGAATAGTCGTAAAGATGCAATTATTTACACGATTGATTTGCCAGAGACAAATATTTCCTCCGATTCAAGTGATTATGATCGCAAGGTTTTATTTGCTGACTGGAAAAAGAACGACGAATTTTTGCGCCATTACCAAAAGTCTGTAGGCCCCTTTTACATAGAGCAGCTTGAGTCTGATGTACGTAAAAAGATTCATATGTTTAAATGTGACAGTACTAATTTGAGCCTTGAAATCCTAGAAACTATAAAGGGTGCCGATCTTTTCTTTATTGACGGTGGTCATGCTTTTGACATTATTAGTTGCGATACAAAAACTGCATTGAGTTCTATTCAAGAAAATGGCTGGATTTTGTGGCATGACTATAATTCAAAGACTCATACAGAAGTCACGCAATTTATTGATACTGACTTTAGTAAAAATCATGTAGTTCTGCACATTGAGAGCACAATGTTGGCGATGCACTCTCCAAACTTACTGAAAATACTTGAAGATTTCTTATGAAAAATATAACAAGTATTAAAAATTTAGATCTAATGGTCCATGGTCTTTTGGCTTTGCGAGTAGTTTTGTTGGGCTTGCTTTTTGGAATGGCATGCGCATTTTTGTCTTTTGGTGGACTATTTTGGGTGCCAGCTGTAATTTGTTATTTTCTATACTGTATGCTGTGGAATACATGGGGTTGGGCTGGGATAGGTCACGAGCTAATCCATAATTCGCCTTTTCGTTCTAAAGTTTGGAACAAGCGATATCTGTGGCTATCTAGTTTGCTGTCACTATCAAATAAAAACCTATTTTTTGTAACTCATTTCTCTCATCATCAAGCCCCCCATGCCGTTGATGATTTTGAGAGTCCTTTCAATCTCAATTCAGGCAGGCGAAGTAATCGTATTGCGCTGACTCTATATGCTTTGGTTGACCTGCGTAAGTTTATCAATTTCATACGCTATTCGATTTTAAATGCTTTAGCAATAATACCCGCACCCAAGCTTGCTCTTTTCTTGCATAGAAAAAAACGCTTTTATGCTGTTGTTAGTAATGCCCGCATAATTTTGGCATATGTAGTTGTTGTTATTGCGGTATCGTTAGTTTTCGGTTCTGTATTGCCCATCTTTCTACTATTGGTTCCAAATTTTATTGGTACAGGCTTCGTCAAGTCTTTAGCTTTGTTGCAGCATCCTACGGCCAATTTATTGGAGGAGCTTGGTATTAACTCCATTGAATTTGATGGTAGCCGACATTTGCTAAGATCTTTTGATGGAAATTTTTTACGTGATGGAATAGATATAAAAATGCCTATTTGGGTTTCATTTTTTTATGCCAACATGAACTACCACTCTACTCACCACAATAGTTTTAGTCTGCCATTTTTTTCTTTGCCCTTAGCAAGCGAGGCCAACGCACAGTCGGGTAAAATTGGCAGAATCGAAATTGATAATTCTCAGGTCATAAGACTTTGCTTATCAATTTATTAGAGTATGTCTACTATTGCGTGCTCTCACCTACAGCACTTTATAAGAGATAGGATGCAGTTCGGCTTTTAGGATTGTCTTAATGTTAGTTTCGATTGCTCTGAGAAATTCAATATTATCATTTAATTAGCAGTTATTCATTCAAATAGAGCGTAATAAGAATTATTCTATTTTAGAATAGTATTGAAAACCTGCTAATGTATTTCTATTTGGATTAATCGTGGTCATGGGAAAAATAGCATTTAGTACGCCTGTTTTTCTTTAGGGATGTAAATATATTAGTCGCTAGAAATAATTTATTAACAATTAGTGAGATATAAATTTTTGGAAAAACACACAAATATTCATATTGCCGTTCTTTTTCTGCTGCTACCATTTTATTTTAAAACCCCTTTTTTAGTTCCGTTACCTTTCCTTGGCTTTCTAGCTGTATTACCACTCTTACTTAATAAGCATGCTTATTACAATAAAATTTTGTTGTTTGTTCCATTCTATTTAATGCTTGGAATTACTCAATTAATATTTAATAATAATATACAAATATATGAATATGTAACAAAATTAGCTGCAATCATTATATTCATCATTACTTTGTCTATTGTTGTAACCTATTATATTAAAATGTATGATAGATATTTAATGTATTCTTTCATAATTGTAATTTTATATGCACTATACTCGGCCCCCTCTTACTTAATGGGGTATGTAAATTTTTTAATTCCCGGTACTTGCTTGGAAAATAATTTGAGTCCATTAAATCATCTCAGGTGTTCAACTTTTGGGGAAGGGAATTACTTTGGAGGATATTTATCTCTTATGATTTTAATATTCTCACAGCGCACTATGTTTATGGTAGCTTCTTTAGTTGGAGTTTTAGTTTCATTTTCACCGATCGCAATGATCGTATGGCTTTATTTATATTTAAGAAAATTTATACTAAAAGGAAGATTTGGTTTTATTTTAATTTCGTCAATAACTTTCATATCTTTTGTTTTTGCATTATTGATATTAGATTTATCGTTAATAGAATCAATTTTCGGAAATTCAGAAACTTCATCCTTTTGGGAGAGATTTGAATTTATCCGAAGTAGTTTCAAAATGTGGCTTGATAATATTGTGATAGGTATTGGATTTGGCCAATTTGGAAATTTTTTGCCTGACTATACTCTGTTTAATCATTTAATTATTAAAGCTAATGATGGTGATAGATTTATCCCAAATAGCAATATACCTGAGATATTATCAGAGCAAGGTTTATTCGGTTTGGTATTTTTCTGTTACATTTTATTCAAATTATTTAATTTAAATCATCCTGTATTAACCAATTATGAGATTGTAATTATTTTTATAATAATTGGATTAGCAATGCCTACTTTATTTCAAATTGTAATTGCTGCTCTTTTAGGCGTTCTTATCTCTAAGTTTTCAAAAAAGTAGGTTTGATCCGATTACGAACGCTAAAAAATGAAAAATTTTTTTATAAATGGTAAGTTTTTATTTCAGCCCATGACTGGTGTGCAGCGGTATGCATATCAACTAACTCTGGGTTTAGATGATCTTTTAATATCCAACCCAGATATTTCTAATCTTCACTTTAAGCTTTTAGTTCCTGCGGGATATGCCGCAAGGATAAAAAAATTGGAGCGTATTTGTGTTGTTGAGATTAAAGCTCCATTTGGAATTTTTTTTTGGGAGCAAGTCCAACTGCCCTTCATTACTTGGGGTGGGATGCTTTTGAATTTAACGGGCAGTGCGCCTGCACTTAAAAAAAATCAGTATTGCACTTTGCATGATGCTGCAGTTTTTGATATTCCTAGTTCTTACACGAGGCTATTTATACTTTGGTATAGATTTTTATTCTTCATTCAGGCAAAAATTTGTACTAAATTTTTTACGGTTTCTCAATTTTCCAGGACAAGATTGTCATGTCACTTAAAAGTTGATATTAAAAAATTTAAAATTATTAATAATGCATCCGATCATTTTGAGCATATTCATTCGGACGAGCATATTCTCGGAAAATTAGGAATTAAAAAGAATAAATATTTTTTAACCGTTGGTAGTGCTAGCCCCACTAAAAATATCAATTTTTTAATAAAGTCTTTTTTGAAATTAAAAAATATAGAAGATGTTGCTTTAGTTCTTGTCGGCGATGGTAATGGACATGTTTTTAATCAGACGTCAAATGGTAATAATTTATCTGAGCCTAGGTTAATGTATACAGGTAGGGTTGATGATCATCAACTAAAAGCCCTCTATTCTGGGGCTATTGCTTTTGTCTTTCCATCCCTATACGAGGGATTTGGCATACCACCTCTTGAGGCAATGATTTGCAACTGCCCTGTCTTAGCTTCTAATAGGGGGTCTATACCTGAAATTTGTGGAAATGCTGCTGCATATTTTGACCCCACGTCTGAGATATCTTTGTCAAACAGCCTCAGTCGCGCGCTCATTGATCATGGGTGGCTTGATGGCTTGCGAGAGGCTGGCGTTACTCGTTTAAAAAACTACTCCTGGAGATTGTCTGCAATGAAGCTATATGAGTCCTTATTGCATGACTAAACTATGAAGAAAATTCTGATTCATTCAAATTATCATCCAAATAATGCAGGCGGTATTGAGTCTGTTGTATCTAAATTGATTAATTTAATGTTGCGCTTAGATTACGATGTAACTTGTTTTTTTGGTGGAAATAAAAATGATGTTGTTGCAGATTTCCCAAATAAATTGACTTTAGTTTCTAGAAAAATATTAAAAAAATTTTCAGGAGCACCTTTACTTTCTTTTGGTAATTTATTTTTTATTAAATCTGCGAAGACCAGTGATTTAATTATTTTTCAAGAGCCATTCCCATTCTTATGGCCCAGCATAATATTTGTTATTAGGGTACTTCGCATCCCCGTAATAGTAGTAGTACATGCAACTCCTATTGCCTCGCCATTAATCATGAGAATTTACAAAAAATTTAGGCGTATTATTTTCAATGGTTCGGTTTTTGTAACTACTTCACCAAAGCTAAGGGATCAAATTGACGCAGTGTATCCGATGAATACAAGGGTTATACCACTGTGCATTTCAGATTCAATAAACTTGGATGGCTTAGAAAGTGTTCAAGCTCCTAGCCGTTACTGTTTATTTTTTGGGCGCTTAGCGTCTTATAAGGGGCTGGAATATCTATTGGAGGCTGCAATGTTAGCTCCGCAAATTAATATAGTTATTGCAGGTGATGGACCCTTATCGTCATTTATATCTTCAAGAATAGTGGACTATGGTTTGAGTAACATCCTATTTCTCAATAGGGTTATGACTGAGGAGGAGAAATATGCGCTTATCAGGGGGTGTGATTTTCTCCTTTTCCCCTCTACTTCTGAAAATGAGGCATTCGGTATTGTTCAGCTGGAGGCCATGAGGATGGGTAAGGCTATTATTAATACATGGTTAGAGAGTGGGGTTAACTTTGTTGCCCCACATAGAGTTAACGCTTTAACCGTTGATAGATGTGATTCTGTTCAACTTGCGTCTGCTATGCGAGAGCTTTGGGATGATCAGGTTTTAGCCAATGAATTGGGAGTAAATTCCAAAACTAGATATTTCGAACTTTTTTCTGAGATTAGGTTTGAAAATAATTGGCGGGCTTTATTTAAAGAGGTTTTGAATGGCTGATATTAAAGTTTTAGTAATTGGCGGCTCTGGTTTTATTGGTACTCGCTTGGTAAGTAGATTACAACATCCTGATCTGCACTTCAATATAAAAATAATGGACATTGTTTCTAGTAGAAATTTCCCAAACTTAGTTGCAATTGGAGATATCAGATCTATTGATGATCTGAGTAAGACTATTGAGAAGGATTCAATAATCATTAACTTAGCAGCAGAGCATCGAGATGATGTTAAGCCGCTGAGTTTGTATGATGAAGTAAATATAGATGGCGCTAAAAATATTTGTAATGTAGCCGCATTAAAAGATATTAATAAAATTATTTTTACTAGCTCAGTTGCGGTGTATGGTTTTGCCCCCTTAGGAACAAATGAGTCAGGTGTGATTGCCCCCTTTAATGATTATGGTCGCACCAAGTGGGGGGCGGAGGAGATTTATAAAGAGTGGCAAGCCCAAGATCCTCAAAATCGGACCCTAGTTATTGTTCGTCCAACTGTTGTGTTTGGCGAGAGAAATCGCGGCAACGTTTTTAATTTGCTTAAACAAATTGCTTCCGGTAAATTTGTCATGGTTGGTGATGGTTTAAATCGAAAGTCTATGGCCTATGTTGAGAATGTCGCAGCATTCTTAGAGTATTCATTGGATTTCAAGCCAGGTGTGCATATCTATAACTATATTGATAAGCCTGATTTCACAATGAATGCCTTGGTGGCTCATGTCAATAAGTTATTGGGCAGATCTTCTGGGATTAAATTTAGACTACCATTTTCTCTTGGGCTGTTAATTGGATCCGGCTTTGATCTAGTTGCAAAAATTACCGGTAAAAAATTTCCCGTTAGTGCGATTAGGGTTAAAAAGTTTTGCGCTAATTCGGTATACGAATCAGCTGTTGAGTTAACTGGCTTTATTCCGCCCACGCCCTTAATGGATGCGATTGAAAAGACAGTTCGCTTTGAGTTTATTGAGGACCATAAAAATGAGCAGGTTTTCTATTCTGAGTAGTAATTTTGTAAATTAACCCCTTTAAAATTTTTGTGATGGGGCATCAAATTTTTCAATTGCCGTGCTCTAGATACCTCATCACAGTATCCGTTTTTGACCATCTTCCCCGCTGCATAATGATTGGCATGCTTGCTCCAGAGTTGAGTAAATCCTGGGCAGCGCCCACTCGCATCGAGTGACCGCTGATCCCTTCTACAATAAACTCATCGAGTTCAGCATCTCTAGCGATCTTTTTATAGATGCGATTGATTTGTCCAGAATCCAGACTATTGAGTGAGATTTTTCCTCCGCGGTCAATGCCAACCATGAGGTATTTCTGTCCTTCTGGAAGTGCTTTCATCCACTCCGCCAATGCTAGATGGGCTCTTTGACTTAGATGTAGCCATTTCCCAGTAGAGTCTTGATCGGTCTTACTTTTTCTCAGGAGAATAGATGACGTTCCAATGCCATCTTTTATGTTTATTTTAACATCCCTAACTTGGAGTGACACTAGTTCACTACGTCTGCATAATGTGTCATACGCCACTAGTAATAAGGCGCGATCCCGAATTCCTCTAATAGAATCATCCGTAACTAAAAGTAGCTTATCTAATGTGTTGGCATTGATGCTGCCAGCTTGATTGGAAGAGCGCCCTAATTTGCGATGCATTCTTCGCATCCCCAGAGTGACGTCGGGATCTTTGGTGGAGTCTTCAAATCGGTTCAGCCTATGAATGGCAGATACCCCACAAAGAGCCCACCTAATACTTGCGGAAGATCTGCCACTTCCGGTTAGTTTGCAAATGTATTCAACGACTAAATGCGGTTGAGCCGGTAAGGCATTGGCATTTCTGTTACTACAGAAGTTAATGAAATCATTAAAGTCCGCGCGATAAGCTCGAATAGTGGAAGGCGCATAAGCACCTTCAATTTTTACGATGGTTTCTTGAAGAAATTTGATGCTCGATTAAAGTCTGAGAGTGCATTTTCTTTGTCTGCGCTTTGATTGGCGTTGCCCACTAACTCCAACCTTCTTTTAACTGGACATTTGGGCTCTAGTTGTGGAAAATCTTGATTAATAAGCATTTTTTATCACCTTAAAGATAAATATTATTACTTAAATAGTATTTATTACTAATTATATAGTAAATATAACTTGATTACAAGCGATCAAATACGTGCTGCCCGAGCCATGCTTAGATGGAGCGGTAAAGACTTGGCTGAAAAATCAGGCCTTGGCTTTTCTACGTTGATGCGCCTGGAGTCCCTTGAGGGTGTACCTGGCACTCATGCAAAAACACTAGAGGCTATCGAAAAGGCCTTTGAAAAGGCTGGCATTCAATTTATCGGCACACCTGATGACGGTCCTGGAGTTCGTCTATTTGGTAAGGATTAACTAATGGCAAAGCCCTCGTCTGTTACCAACTCAAGACGTTCGGGCGGACCCCAAACGGATGATGGCAAAAAGATTGCTTCGAGCAATTCATTAAAGACTGGTGCTTACTCCAATACCTTGATTTTACCGGGTGAGGATGAGTCTCAGTTTCGTCAAATTGAAGATTAATTCGTTAGAGACTTTCGTCCAGAAGACATGGCAGAGATTGTAATGGTGCGTGATCTTGCTGTGTTGGCTTGGAAGAAGATCCGCCTTGAGAATCTTGAGCTACGATTTACGCTCGCACGTCTTAATGCGCCATTAGATTATTTTGATAAAAAAGATACTGAGTACCTCTCCTCTGATCGAGTCGAGTCTAATTTATATCGTTTAGCTAACTATACAAATGAACTTAGAAATGAAGCAAAGCTGGCCATAAGCTACGCCGAGCTACTAAAGGGTAAAGACACAACACTTGAAGATTTAGAGGGGCTTGAGAAAAGTTATCCGCTGATTCATCAAGTATTAGTGAAGCACATTAATCATTATGGTTTTACCAATCCAACAGCGAAGAATGTGCTTCGGTACGAGGTTGAAAATGATGATGGACAGACTGAACTCTTCTGGAGTTATGTCTTAAAGATTGCGATTGAAGACTTAAACAAGATAAGTTGGTTTTGTGACCATCGCCCAAAGATTGAGCAAGAATTACAGGTGGTTAAGGATAAACGCCTGACGGAGCTCATGCAAAACGAGAGGCCGAGCAGGGCCTTTGATGATTTACGTCGGAACTTTTATCGTACCTTAAGCGAGCTACGCAAACACCAGGAGTGGAAGCGCAAGATGCAGGTGGTTGATGTAGCTTCGCGAAACGTAGTCGATTCAGTTGAAGAGGGTGCTCGGACTGATAAGCCCTCAAGAGCTATTTTTTTACCTATCAATCTAAAAAAGACGTATTTAGATATAAGATTTTGAGCTACCCCGTTTAAAAGCACCCAATTTACAAAACGGACTGATTCTCAATTGAAGGGTGTTGGTGCCTTAATAGATTTCAATATTTTATTGGAGTGAGTGACAGATAAGAGCCCGCTAATGCCATGTATCAATCATAAGTTAGGTCAATTATTGGCTTTATAGCTTTCCATCTCCAACATTAGTATTAAGATGTCTCCCCTATTAATCAATTTAAGTATGTTTTTATGGGGCTCATCATTTAGTGAAAACCTTAATCCATTCCAATTGATTGGTTTAGTAGTCGTTTTGGTAAAGAAACTTCCGTTGTGACTTGATGCATTTCGAACTGCCCATCCCATTTGCCAGGCATTTGGCCAAGTATAACGGCCGGCTAGAAATTTAGTGGAAATGTAAATTTTATTTTTTTCAAAATAACTTACTAGGAATGGTAAAAAAATTGAATTAATAAATTTCTAAAAACCTGATGTGGTGTTTAAAAATTCAACATCTTTGTCTCGACCTTGAATAAATTCTATTTCCATAAATTCAGATGATGAATTAGCAAGTGCGGCTTGAATTGGGTCTATTAGTGGAAGTCTAATGCGTAATCCAAGTGTTTAGCTTCGATCGTGAGCCAGTCTCCTTGCTTATGGTTAATCGTGCCAGTGAAAATTAACTCTGATGAAATACCTACGGCTTGAAGTGCTATTAATAAGGTGCTGAACTCCAAAAAAAGATCAGAATTTTTGAGGATTTTATATTTTATGCTACTAACATTAATATTTACTTTACTAGAATTTGATCTGGACATGCCTTGGAGCAGTATAGATTATATGTAAAGTGTTTTTTTCCACTTGGCCGATCTTACGATGTTAGAGATTCTTGCGTTAATTACGTAACTGTTTATAAGTACTCATAAAAATAATAATAAATTGGGTGGATGTGAGAAAATTCATCCAAGTCACATAAATACTTAAAATCATGATTCTAGTCACTGGCGGTGCAGGTTTTATTGGCGGTAACTTTGTTTTGGATTGGTTGGCCAATCCAAGTGCTGAGGGTGTTGTTAATTTAGATAAATTAACCTATGCCGGTAATTTGGCAACACTTGAGTCTTTATCTACGGACGCTCGTCATATGCTTATAGAGGGTGATATTGGTGATTATGAGTTGGTACTCTCACTACTTAGACAGCACTCTGTTCGTGCAGTAGTTAATTTTGCAGCTGAGTCACACGTCGATAGATCGATTCATGGTCCCGGTGACTTTATTCAGACCAACGTGGTCGGCTCGTTTAACTTACTAGAGGCTATTCGTACTTATTGGTCAGAGTTGCCTGATGCAGCTAAAGCTGATTTTCGCTTTTTACACGTATCTACTGATGAAGTTTATGGATCTTTATCTCCCACAGATCCTGCTTTTACAGAGACCAATACTTATGAGCCGAACAGTCCCTATTCGGCATCTAAAGCAGCATCTGATCATTTGGTAAGAGCTTGGCACCACACTTATGGCTTGCCTGTTTTAACCACTAATTGCTCTAATAACTACGGGCCGTATCATTTTCCAGAGAAGTTGATACCTTTAGTGATTCTGAATGCCCTTGACGGCAAACCTTTACCAATTTATGGCGATGGTCAACAAATTAGGGATTGGCTCTACGTTAAAGATCACTGTTCAGCGATTCGTCGTGTATTGGAGGCTGGCAAATTAGGTGAGACTTATAACGTTGGTGGTTGGAATGAGAAGCCAAACCTAGAGGTTGTATATAGTATCTGCAGAATTTTGGATGAGTTGTGCCCAAAATCAGATGGTAGCTCTTATGCATCTCAAATAACTTACGTTAAAGATCGTCCAGGTCATGATCGCCGGTATGCAATTGATGCGAGCAAGTTAGAACGTGAGTTAGGTTGGAAACCTGCTGAAACTTTTGATACAGGTATACGAAAAACAGTGCAGTGGTACTTAGATAACCAAGAGTGGACCGATAGTGTTTTAAGTGGTTCTTACCGTGATTGGCTTAAGAAGCAATATAAGTAAAACATTGGTACATCAATACAGCTAATATAGTTAAAGAGATGTAAACAATTTAACTAACTTAAGTTATTTTAGATTAATTCTGTAGATTCAATTGGTTTTTGAAGTTAACTTCAATTAACCTAAGGTAACTTAAAGTAGGTTTTAGATACAAGGCTATATGTCATATTCTTCATTCGAAATTCTAGATCATAGCAAACCCATTGTGGTATTCGGCCGTGATGGCCAAGTGGGTCGTGCTCTGCAAATTTGTTTGAAAGATTTAAAAAGTCCTGTGGTTTTTTTGGGTCGATCTGATTGTGATTTATCTAATGAGCTCTCGATCAGAGATGTTCTTAATCGTTATCAACCTCAAGTGATCATCAATGCTGCTGCCTATACAGCTGTTGATAAAGCAGAGAGTGCAGATCAGCGGGAGCTTGCTTTTGCGATAAATGCCATGGCTCCCAAGATCATGGCTCAATATGCTGCGAGTGTGGTCCATGGCATTTTGGTGCACTATTCAACAGATTATGTGTTTGGTGATACTAAGAAAAGTGCTTACCTAGAAACAGATACGGTTGGGCCAGTTGATCAATTGTGTGTCTATGGCCAAAGTAAGTTAGCTGGTGAATTGGCCATTAAAGAAGTTTTTGATTTAAATGCTTCTGGTGCTTTTGATGGTTCTGGTAATTTGAGTGACGCGCTTGACGGTCTAGATTTAGGTGGGGCTGATCAGCAATCGAGTATATCTAGATACTTTATTTTGCGTACTTCATGGGTGTATGGTGATGGCAGCAACTTTATTAGAACGATGTTGTGTTTAGAGAGTGAGTGTGATCAATTAAAGGTTGTGGCGGATCAAGTGGGGGCTCCAACATCAGCTCAGTGGTTGGCTGAAGTGGGTGTGCAGATGGCAGGCTATAGGCTGGAATCTGGTGTTTACCATGCTGTGCCTGATGGAGAGGTTTCTTGGCATGGCTTGGCAGTTTTTGCGATTGAGACTGCTGCTAGTTATGGTGAAGGTATTGAAGTTAAGTCTGAGAATATCTTGCCTATACCAGCGACTGATTACCCAGTATCTGCAGCTAGACCCTATAACTCAAGATTAAGTAATCAAAAGCTTAAAAAAGCCTTGTCAGAGATGGCTTTTACTGGACAATATCCTCATTGGCGGGATCAAGTTGAAAAATACGTCAAACAGGTCGTTGAAGAATCGCTCAAAAGTTAGATCAAAGATTGAGCATTAAAAGAATTTGAATATTTAAAGTGTGGGTAAAAAACCATGAATCGTAAAGGTATTATTTTGGCGGGTGGCTCAGGCACTCGTTTGTATCCAGTAACCCAGGCAGTCTCAAAACAGTTGATGCCTATTTACGATAAGCCCATGGTGTATTACCCATTGACTACTTTGATGCTGGCTGGCATCAAAGATATTCTATTGATTTCGACACCCCAAGATACACCACGCTTTAATGAACTATTGGGTGATGGCTCTCAGTGGGGCCTGAATATTCAATACGCAGTTCAGCCATCACCTGATGGTCTAGCTCAAGCTTTCATTATTGGTAAAGAGTTTGTTGGTAACAATCCATCAGCTTTAGTGCTAGGCGACAACATTTTCTATGGCCATGAGTTGGTTAATCAATTGAAATCTGCTAGTGAGCGCAAATCAGGCGCTACCGTGTTTGCATATCATGTGAATGATCCTGAGCGTTATGGTGTGGTTGAGTTTGATGATTCTTTCAAAGCTTTATCGATAGATGAAAAGCCATTAAAGCCAAAGAGTAATTACGCTGTCACTGGCTTGTATTTTTATGATCAGCAGGTTTGCGATATTGCTAAATCTATTAAGCCAAGTGCTCGTGGAGAGTTAGAAATCACAACAGTGAATGAGGCTTATCTTCACATGAATCAGTTGCAAGTGGAGATCATGGGCCGTGGTTATGCATGGTTGGACACTGGTACACATGATTCTTTATTAGATGCGGCGGGTTTTATTGCAACATTGCAAAAGCGCCAAGGTTTGATGGTGGCTTGCCCAGAAGAAATTTCTTACCGTCAAGGTTGGATCACAGCAGAGCATGTACTTAAGTTGGCTGCACCACTTAAGAAGAATTCTTATGGTCAGTATTTAGAAAAAATATTAATAGAATTGATGTAATGTCTTTTAAAGTCACACCAACCACTATTCCAGATGTATTAGTTGTTGAACCTTTAGTCATTCATGATATTCGTGGTTGGTTTTGTGAGTCGTTTAATGAAAAAGACTTTTCTGTGGCCGTTGGTTTCTGCGTGAAGTTTGTCCAGGATAACCATTCATTTTCAAAGAAAGGTGTCTTGCGGGGTCTTCATTATCAAATGGAGCGCACGCAGGGTAAGCTTGTAAGGGTGATATGTGGAGATATATTTTCAGTGTGTATAGATCTTCGAGAGTCATCGGGTACTTTTGGCAAATGGGCGGGAGTAAAGTTATCAGCTGAAAATAAAAAGCAGTTATGGATGCCACCTGGATTTGCCCATGGTTTTTTGGTCTTGTCTCAGTCAGCTGAGTTTCTATATAAAACAACTGATTACTGGCATGCGGATAGTGAGAAGTGCATTGTTTGGAATGATCCTGATTTGAATATTCAGTGGCCTGATATTGGAATGGATCTTGTTCTTAATTCTAAAGATGCTGCTGGCTTGAGTTGGGCTGATGCTCCAAAGTTTCAATGAAAGATATATGATTAGTGCAGAAAACAAAATTCATCATCAACCATTAGGCGCCCAAGTTCTGAATTATCAGGACTTTTTTTATTTAAGCCCCATAGTTTTGGGCGCTGAACATCCCAGACGTGGTGGAGTACCGATATTGTTTCCGCAATTTGCTGATCTTGGTTCTTTAAGAAAGCATGGTTTTGTTAGAGATGTTGTTTGGAAGATGGTTTTTCATCAAAGGGAGGCTTACTCTGAGCATCTCAGATATGAATTAAATTTAACTTCAAATAATTTAAATCACTGGC